>ERZ791834.487-NODE-487-length-28034-cov-34.6164_pt1 | contig 28034 bp, 30 predicted proteins | sample MGYA00510293_ERZ791834 | MGnify/ENA primary metagenome ERZ791834 (study PRJEB30046, sample SAMN00715253) | human gut metagenome | study: EMG produced TPA metagenomics assembly of the A metagenome-wide association study of gut microbiota in type 2...
CAAAAGGAATCATCCATCTGGGAGCAACCTCCTGTTATGTAGGTGATAATACAGATATTATTGTAATGACAGAGGCATTAAAGCTTGTTCGCAAGAAACTGGTCAATGTTATTGCTGAACTTTCTGCTTTCGCTGATAAATATAAAGAACAGCCGACTCTGGCTTTCACACATTTCCAGCCTGCACAGCCGACAACAGTTGGTAAACGTGCAACACTCTGGACACAGGAATTTCTTCTTGACCTGGAGGATCTGGAGTATGTTCTTGGAACAATGAAACTTCTCGGATCTAAGGGAACAACCGGAACACAGGCAAGTTTCCTGGAACTCTTTGACGGAGATCAGGAGACTATCGATAAGATTGATCCGATGATCGCGAAGAAGATGGGATTCAAGGAATGCTATCCGGTATCCGGACAGACATATTCCCGTAAGGTAGACACTCGTGTGGCTAATATTCTTGCAGGAATCGCAGCAAGTGCGCACAAGATGTCAAATGATATCCGTCTTCTCCAGCATCTGAAAGAAGTAGAAGAACCATTTGAAAAATCCCAGATCGGATCTTCTGCAATGGCTTATAAGAGAAATCCGATGAGAAGTGAGCGTATTGCGTCCCTTTCACGTTATGTGATGGTAGATGCCCTTAATCCGGCTATCACATCCGCTACTCAGTGGTTTGAGAGAACTCTGGATGACTCTGCAAACAAGCGCCTGAGCATTCCGGAAGGATTCCTTGCAATCGACGGAATTCTGGATCTCTGTCTGAATGTTGTAGACGGACTGGTTGTTTATCCGAAGGTTATCGAGAAACACATGATGGCTGAGCTTCCGTTTATGGCTACGGAGAATATCATGATGGACGCTGTAAAAGCAGGTGGTGACCGTCAGGAACTTCATGAGCGTATCCGTGAGCTTTCTATGGAAGCAGGTAAGACTGTAAAAGTAGAGGGTAAGGATAACAATCTGCTCGAACTGATCGCGGCAGATCCTGCATTCAACCTTTCTCTGGAAGATCTTCAGAAGTCCATGGATCCTAAGAAATACATCGGACGTGCCAAAGAGCAGACTGAGAGATTTGTGAATGAAGTAGTTCAGCCGATTCTGGATTCCCATAAAGAACTTCTGGGAGTTAAAGCTGAGATTAATGTCTGATATATAGACACGATCGTAATAAAAAAGATAAAATGTTGCTGTGCCGGGATCTTTATGACCCCGGTGCTGTTATGCAAAAAACAGGAGGAAAATATATAATGGTAAAAGCAGTTGTTGGTGCTAACTGGGGAGACGAAGGTAAAGGTAAGATTACCGATATGCTCGCTGAAAAAGCTGATATTATCGTAAGATTTCAGGGTGGTGCAAACGCAGGCCATACAATCGTAAATAACTATGGTAAATTTGCTCTTCATACTCTGCCATCAGGTGTATTCTACAATCACACTACAAGCGTGATCGGAAACGGTGTTGCACTGAATATTCCGGTATTTTTTAAAGAGTACAATGAAGTAGTAAGCAGAGGTGTTCCGGCTCCGAAGATTCTTATCTCCGAGAGAGCGCAGATGGTTATGCCATATCATATCCTTTTTGACCAGTATGAAGAAGAGCGTCTGGGTGGTAAATCTTTCGGATCTACTAAATCCGGTATTGCTCCTTTCTATTCTGACAAATATGCAAAAATCGGTTTCCAGGTAAGCGAACTTTTTGATGAAGAACATCTGAAAGAAAAACTTACAAGTGTATGCGAAACAAAGAATATTCTTCTTGAGCATTTATATCACAAACCACTCCTTAAGGTGGATGAACTGTTTGCAGAACTGATGGAATATAAGAAAATGGTTGAGCCATATGTATGTGATGTTTCCCTGTATCTGTGGAACGCATTAAAAGAAGGTAAGGAAGTGCTTCTTGAGGGACAGCTTGGTTCTCTGAAAGACCCGGATCACGGAATTTATCCGATGGTTACTTCTTCCTCCACCCTGGCAGGATACGGTGCAGTAGGAGCTGGTCTTCCACCATACGAGATCAAACAGATCGTTACTGTATGTAAAGCATACTCAAGTGCAGTAGGAGCAGGTGCATTCGTTTCTGAGATCTTTGGTGAAGAAGCAGATGAACTGAGAAGACGCGGTGGTGACGGCGGTGAATTCGGCGCTACTACAGGTCGTCCGAGACGTATGGGATGGTTTGACTGTGTTGCTTCTAAATACGGCTGCCGTCTTCAGGGAACAACAGATGTTGCTTTCACAGTTCTGGATGTTCTTGGATACCTTGATGAGATTCCGGTATGCACAGGATATGAGATCGACGGTAAAGTAACTACAGATTTCCCGACTACTACACTGCTTGAGAAAGCAAAACCGGTTCTGGAAACTCTTCCGGGATGGAAATGCGATATCCGTGGAATCAAGAAATATGAAGATCTCCCGGAGAACTGCAGAAAATATGTTGAGTTCGTAGAGGAACATATCGGATTCCCGATTACAATGATTTCTAATGGTCCGGGACGTGACGATATTATTTACAGAAATAAATAAAAATGACTATACGCCGGGGAGTTTCTCCGGCGTGTATTTTATACAGAGATATGTGGCAAAGAGGATTGCCAGTATTTGTTTGAGATAAATCAGGAGGATTATGAAGAAAGATAATAACAAATTAAAGAAAGCAGGTGCATGGATTGCAATCGTAATCCTGCTTCTTGCCTGCTGTTTACCAATGTTTTTTGCATTTGGAAGCGGGGAGAATTCCCAGAACTATTTTAAAGCCTCTCTTGCAGTGGCTATCATGGTTCCCATACTTGCCTATGCAATATGGATGGTGTATAAGCTATTGAATAAAAATAAGAAAGTGGTGGAATCTGATATGGAAAATATTATTTTTGATGTAGGTAAAGTTCTTGTAAAATTTGAATGGGAAAAATATCTGGACAGTTTTGGATTCCCGAAAGAGAAAAGAGACAAGATTGCGAAGGCGGTTTTTGAGAGTGAAACCTGGAATGAAAGAGACAGAAGCAGTGAAGATGAGCAGTATTACGTGGATAAGATGATAAAAGATGCACCGGAATATGCAGATGATATCCGTGAAGTAATGCGCCGCTCCGGTGAAACAATTGAGAGAATGGATTATGCGGAAACCTGGGTACGATATCTGAAAGATAAGGGATATCATGTCTATATTCTTTCAAACTATGCAACTTATACACTGGAAAAAACAGAGGAAGAACTTACATTTCTCAAATATGTAGACGGAGCAGTATTCTCCTGCCAGGTGAAACAGATCAAACCGGAGCCGGATATCTATCAGACACTCATCAAACGTTATAATCTTGATCCGCAGAAATCTGTATTTCTGGATGACAGAAAAGAAAACTGTGAAGCAGCACGTAAACAGGGAATTCATGCGATTCAGTTTGAGTCTTTCAAACAGGCAGCAGCAGAACTGGAGAAGCTGGGCGTGAAATAAAATTCACCAAAAATACAAAGAATATGGTTTGTATTTTTATGAAAAAGATGGTATAATAATAAAGCTTGTGAGAGGAAAATTTTCCACATGTTTCCACACAGGCATAATACCTATGAAATATTGGAAAAGAGGATTAAAGGAAATGAGCGATAAAACAATCTTAGAGCAGTGGCGTTCCATCGCCTATGATCAGCAGGCAGACCGTAATAAACTTCAGAGATTTTGGGCAAATTATTTTAATATTGAAAAAGGAATTTATGAGCAGCTTCTTACTAATCCGGACGAGGTAGTAACCGGTACAGTTAAAGAACTGGCTGAGAAATATGGACAGGAAGTTCTGACAATGGTTGGTTTCCTTGATGGAATCAATGACAGTTTAAAGATTCCGAACCCGATCGAGACAATGGATGAGAACACAAAAGTTTCTCTGTGTTTCGACAAAGAACTTCTTTACAAGAACATGGTAGATGCAAGAGCTGACTGGCTGTATGAACTGCCACAGTGGGATGCAATTTTCACACCTGAGAAGAGAAAAGAACTGTATCTTGAACAGAAGAAATCAGGAACAGTTGTAAAAGCTAAGAAAATCGGACGTAACGATCCGTGTCCATGCGGAAGCGGTAAGAAATATAAATACTGCTGCGGAAAGAATGCGTAAGCATCCGAATCTGGAATATATTATCGTGCTTGGTGCCCATGTAGAAGGCACTCGGCTTACATTAGCCCTTCTGGAACGCACCAGGAGGGCTTTGCAATATCTGGAAGAGAATCCTGATACGAAAGCTGTATTATCAGGTGGAAAAGGTGAGGGAGAAGCAATTACGGAAGCTCAGGCAATGTGTAATTATCTGACAGAGCATGGAATTGCCAGAGACCGTCTGATCTTAGAAGAAAAATCCACCAGTACGACAGAGAACCTGAGATTCAGTCTGGCATTGATCGGTCTGGATCATTCAGTGGGAGTTGTCACGAATAACTTTCATGTATTTCGCGGAACAGCTATCGGCAGAAAATGTGGATGCAAAGAAATTTATCCGATTCCTTCCAGATACCGTTCCTGGAGACTACTGATATATATTCCAAGGGAAATTCTTGCAATTATAAAAGATAAAATAATGGGAAATATGTGAATTTAGAAAATTCAGAGGTAAAATAATACGGAAAAAACAGTGTAATAGTTAATTGAAAAACGTCATAAAATGATATTATCCCTAATCGGAGTTTATATCATTTTATGACGTTTTTTATCTTTAAAAACTGCTATATTTCAAAACAAAATGAAATATATAAGAATCATGTTTCTATTAGACGATTTTTATAGCCTATAATAAAAAGGATTATTTTACAGAAAAATATTTTTCTTTAATGATGGAAACAGGCATATCCTGTCCTGTCCAGATTTTAAATGCTTTTGCACCCTGGTGAAGAAGCATATACATTCCGTTGAAAGTTTGGCAGCCGGCAGCCTTGGCCTCCCTGAGAAGTCGGGTTTCCTGCGGCTCATAGACAACATCAGCTACTACAAGTCCCGGACGGAACAAAGATGTGTCTTTGATGATTGTATCGTCAATATCAGGAACCATACCCACAGAAGTTGCATTGATCAGCAGATAACTCTGTGCGATGGAATCCTTCAGAGCTGTATGATCGTCATTGTCGAAAAGACAGACCTGGCATCCGGTTTTGGCTGTGAGATTCTCAGCAAATTTCTGAGTACGGTTCCAGTATCTGCTGGTACGGCGTGCGAAGATATGTACGGAACTGGCACCATCCAGAGCAGACTGAGCACAGATTGCCATAGAAGCTCCACCTACGCCCATAACTGTGATATTTTTATTTGTTACATCATGCCCTGCATCACGTACAGACTGCATGAATCCATAGCCATCTGTATTATATCCGATCAGCTTCCCGTTATCGTTTAATACAGTATTTACAGCCCCGATCAGCTGAGCTTCAGGGGAGAGTTCATCAAGAAGTTCTACAATCTTATTCTTATTCGGCATGGTAAGGTTAAAGCCTCGAATGCCGCAAGTCCTTAATCCTGCAACTGCCGCAGGAAGTGTCTCTTCATTTACATCAAAACACAGATATACATAGTCAAGCTCGAGAAGTCTAAACGCCTCATTGTGCATTAAGGGCGAAATACTGTGTGCCACAGGGCTTCCTAAAAGCGCAGTAAGACCTGTATGACCTGTAATTGTACTCATGTTAAAATCCTCCGTTTTATTTTAATATCATAAAAATCACACATGTAATACATAGAAATTATCTATCATTTTATTCTAAGTTAAATCATATGTCAAGAAAACCAAAGAGAAAATTTCGTCGATTTAATGCGATAAATTATAAGCCTCAGATACACTCTTTTGACAAAATTCGCACAGGTGATTCCGTATAATGAGTAGTACTTACCGAAGTAAAGGAGAAGCCGGAAAATGAAAATAGACAGATTGCATTAGACAGCAGGGGAATGTGGCTGGCGCGAGAAAGAAACAGTATCGGACGGAGGCAGGAAATGCGTTACGAAATATACATAGATGTGGTTTTCTTTACAAATCTCCTGATAGATTACATATTGCTCAGATTTATAGGAACGTTATTCAAATGCGCGGGAAACAGAAAGCGTGCATTTGCAGGTGCTGTTATGGGGGCGTTATTTTCCTGTGGTATCATATATCTTCGTTTTTATCTGAAGTCTGAAATTTACCTTCCGGCGTTGGTACTGCTGCATGGTGGCTGTGCTGCGGGGATGCTGGTGATCGGATGTAATCTGAAAAAAGGTGGTTTGCTGCTAAAGGCGATTCTTACATTATACTTTGCTGCATTTTTATGCGGAGGATTTTGGGAAGTGATTGCCGGAGAGAATCTGACACCTAAACTGTTTCTGATTCTTGGCACAGCTACATGGTTTGGAAGCGCAGCATGGTCATATCTGGCTGATTCTATAAGAATACGGACAAAGAATATCTACCCGATAACAATATTTTACAGCGGAAAAGGATATTCCTTCTATGGATTTTATGATTCCGGAAATCTTCTCATAGATTCTGTGAGCGGAAAACCGGTATCTGTAGGTACGACAGAGATTTTGTCTGAAATATGTTCAGAAGAAACAGTAAACTGTTTAAAACATCTGAAAGAAAATCCGGAGGAATTAAAAGAAGCCGAAACTGTCGGCCTGAATCCTCATTTTATTTTTTTTCACAGTATAGGCAGGGAACATGGGATGATGCTGGCTGTCACATTGGAAAAGCTTTGTATTCAGACTCCGACGGAAGTTATCTGTGTGGACAGACCAGTATTTGCGTTTTCATTTGAAACATCCGCTTTTGGTAAGGAATATGACGTACTTTTGAATTCCAGATTACTTTAACGGGAGGGGTTGTGACTATGGGCTGTTATCCATTTCAGGTAGTGTCAAGAATGGTAATGAACCGTTCAGGAGATGTTTTTTATATTGGCGGGAATGATGTGTTACCTGCACCGCTGGAGCCACAGCGTGAGGCATTTGTACTTCAGAAACTTGGAACAGGGCAGGAGGAAGAAGCCAAGTCTGTTCTGATCGAGCATAATTTAAGACTTGTCGTATATATCGCACGAAAATTTGACAATACCGGGGTTGGGGTAGAAGATCTGATTTCAATTGGGACGATTGGACTGATCAAAGCAATCAATACGTTTAATCCTGTTAAGAATATTAAGCTTGCCACCTATGCTTCCAGATGCATTGAAAATGAAATTCTGATGTACCTTCGGCGCAACAGCAAGACTAAGATGGAAGTATCTATAGATGAGCCGTTAAATGTTGACTGGGACGGAAATGAATTGCTGCTTTCTGATATTCTGGGAACAGACGAAGATGTAATTTCCAAACGTCTTGAGGATGAGGTAGAAATCACTTTGCTTGCGAAAGCCATTGGTAAGCTCTCTCCAAGGGAACAGACTATCATACGTCTGAGATTTGGACTGGGAAAGGATAATGGCATGGAGAAAACGCAAAAAGAAGTTGCGGATCTTTTGGGAATCTCTCAGTCGTATATTTCACGACTGGAAAAAAGAATCATGAAAAGATTGAAAAAAGAAATCGTAAAATATGAATGAAACCGCATTGCATATTTTGACACCTGACATTGTCTGTTTGATGTAGTATACTTATTACGAGTATCATTACACAAAGGACGAGAGAATATGGAAATATTAAAAGATTGCTGCCTGTGTCCAAGAAAGTGTCATGCGGACCGGACAGCAGGAAAAACAGGATATTGCGGTATGGATCAGACTGTGCGCGTGGCAAGGGCTGCTCTGCATATGTGGGAAGAGCCTTGTATTTCTGGCAGAAGAGGTTCCGGGGCAGTCTTTTTTACAGGATGTAATCTGCGCTGCTGCTTTTGTCAGAATCGTGATATTGCCATTGGTGACAGTGGTCTTGAGATCACAATAAACAGACTGGCAGAGATATTTCTGGAACTTCAGGAGAAAGGAGCAGCCAATATAAATCTGGTGACAGGAACACATTATATTCCACAGATTATTGCCGCATTGAAAATTGCAAAGGAAAAGGGAATGAATCTTCCTGCTGTTTATAATTGCGGTGGATACGAGAGTGTAGAAGCATTGAAAATGCTGGAGGGATACATAGATGTATATCTGCCAGATTATAAATACGCGCAAAGTGAACTGGCACGAAAATATTCCCATGCGTCGGATTATCCACAAACAGCATTGCGTGCAATTGGTGAAATGCTACGACAGACAGGAAGTGCGCAGTTTGATGAGAATGGTTATATCCGGCGGGGAACGATTGTCCGACACCTTATATTGCCGGGACATACGAAGAATTCAAAAGAAGCGTTGACAGTTCTGCACCAGACATATGGAAACCAGATTTACATCAGTATCATGAATCAATATACACCAATTTTCAAACAAAAGGAGTATACGGAATTAAACAGGCGTGTGACAAAAAGAGAGTATGAAAAAGTTCTGGATTATGCGTTTGAAATTGGAATTGAAAACGGATTCTTCCAGGATGGGGAAACTGCCAGAGAGAGTTTCATTCCGGCATTTGATTATGAGGGAGTCGAAAAAAAACTGTAAAATAAAAAAACTCCCATAAATGGAAGGAGGCCGGTACTTTCGTACCGGCGCGTATGAAAAAGAAAAATATTTATAAGAAAGACTCATCATCTTTCTAAACATTATTATATCTAATAAATGTGAAAAAAATATGAACATAATGTAAAAAGAAAAAATATTTTCTCGATATAACTCGCACATCATAAAAAACAATGTATTAAAATTTCCTCCAAGTATCTCTTACAAATAATAACAGCAGTGGGAAGATCTCCAGACGTCCGGCAAGCATATCAAAAGTAAGGATAAGCTTTGAAAACCAGGAGAACATACAGAAGTTTCCGGTAGGTCCGACAAGCTCAAGACCAGGTCCGATGTTGTTAAAGGTTGCTGCGACTGCTGTAAAATTTGTGATCAGTTCAAAGTCATCAAAAGCAATCAGAAAAACAGATGATGAGAAGATCAGCACATACACAATAAAGAAAATATTCGTAGAACGAACGACTTCGTGAGGGATGGCTTTGCCATCCATTTTTATTTTCTTTACGGCGTTAGGATGCAGGAAAATATGCAGTTCCTTTCTGACAGTCTTGCACAGAATCAGGATTCTGGAAACTTTGAAACCACCACCTGTACTTCCGGCACAGGCACCGATAAACATCAGTATCACCAGAATCGTTCGTGAGATTTCCGGCCACATATTGAAATCAGTAGTTGCATATCCGGTCGTTGTGATAATAGAACCAACCTGGAAAGCTGCCTGCTGGAAGGCCCTGGTTGCACTGCCGAAAATATGGTAGATATTGCAGGTGATGATCAGAGTTGCAACGCCGATGATTCCAAAGTAATATCGTACTTCTTCCATTTTGAAAGCCTGGGCAAATTTTTTGGTGATAATAAAAAAGTATGCATTAAAGTTAACACCAAATAAGATCATGAATACAGTAATAACAACCTGCAGATAGGTGCTGTAACTTGCCATACTGTCATTCTTGATACCAAATCCACCGGTACCTGCTGTACCAAAAGCAGTACATATTGTATCAAAGAGCGGCATACCTCCGATCAGAAGTAAAACGATTTGAATAACAGTCATTACAAAGTAGATCGTGTACAGAATCTTAGCGGTTGACTGTACTTTCGGCGCAAGCTTGCTTACGGAAGGTCCAGGACTCTCTGCTTTCATCAGATTCATGTGATATCCACCGGTAAGTGGCAGAAGAGAGAGGATAAAAACAAGAACCCCCATTCCACCGATCCAGTGAGTGAAGCTTCGCCACATCAGCATACAATGAGGAAGTGCTTCCACATTACTCAGAATACTGGCTCCTGTTGTGGTAAATCCGGAAACAGTCTCAAATAAAGCATCCACAGGATTCGGAATACTGTGGCTGATCACAAAAGGAATCGCACCCATAATACTCAGAACGATCCAGCTTAACGCTACGGTTACGAAGCCTTCTTTTGTGTAAAATGCTTTACGTGTCGGTTTCTTGCGCGTGAGCGGAAATCCGATAGCCAGACAGAGAACGATCGTGATCAGAAAAGCAACTCCGGAAGTTTCCTGATAAATCAGGGCGGTAACTGCCGGAAGAAGCATAAAAGCTGCTTCAATCTTTAAAATCATCCCGATAATATAAATAATAATGGAATAGTTCATAATCCGGCTCCTTTATTTTTCCAGAATATCTGTAATATCACGCAGACCCTTGTGAGTAGTTACTATGATTACGGTATCTCCCACCTGAATTGTATCCTGTCCACGCGGAATCTTGACTTTTCCGTTTCGGTTCAGATATCCGACCAGAAGATTCTTTTTCAGGTTCAGTTCAGATAACGGAATGCCAACTACCGGTGAATTCTCGCGGATTGCAAATTCCAGTGCCTCTGCCTGATTATCAAGAATGTGGTAAAGGGTTTCGATATTACTTCCGATACTGTTCTGCATGGCACGCACATACTGCAGGATGTAATCAGCGGTAATATATTTAGGATAAATAACACTTCCAATATCAAGGTTATCAATCACATCATCAAAGGAAAGTCTGTTTACCTTTGCAACCAGTTTTGCCTTTGAAATTGTTTTGGCAAAAAGAGCCAGGAAAACATTTTCCTCATCCATGTTGGTGAGTGATACAAAAGCTTCTGCGCGTGCAAGACCTTCTTCCATAAGAAGAGAACGGTCAGTACCATCACCGTTGATGATCGTTGCCTCTGGAAGCAGGTCACTTAAGGTTTCGCAGCGAGCCTCATTCTTTTCGATAATCTTAACAGAAATGTTCATATCTAACAGAGCTTTTGTAAGGTAATAGGAAATAGTTCCTCCGCCAACGATGATCGCGTTCTTTACCTGATTGGTCTTAAGTCCTATTTTTTTGAAAAAAGCTGCGGCATTTACCGGTGATGCCAGAATAGAGACCATATCTCCATCATGGACAACATAATTACCACCCGGAATAGAAACGCGGTCGCGGCTCTCTACCGCACAGAACAGAACATCACATCTCAGAGTTTCGGTAATCCGTGAAATGGCCATGCCATCCAGATCGAATTCCGGAAGAACCTTGAATTTCAGCATTTCCACACGACCTCTGGCAAAGGTGTCGATCTTGATCGCAGATGGGAAACGCAGAAGACGGGAAATCTCCTGAGCAGCTGCGAGTTCCGGGTTGATGATCATAGTGACACCCAGACGTTTCTTAATAAAACTGATTTCCTTAGCATAAATAGGATTACGGACGCGGGCAATTGTGTGGCAGTGACCTGTTTTCTGCGCAATCAGACAGCACAGCAGATTCATCTCATCAGAGCCGGTTACTGCAATCAGAATATCGGCGTTCTCAATTCCTGCTTCCATCAGAGTATTAATGCTGGCACCGTTTCCGACGATTCCCATGGCATCAATATCATCCTGAAGAGAGTTGATTACGTTAGAAGAAACGTCTATCAGGGTAATATCAGATTCTTCTTCCTGAAGCTGTTCAGCCAGGGTACGCCCGACCTTACCGCACCCAACAATAATTATTTGCATAATTCCTCCAATAAGGGGGCTGTCACATAAACATTTATACGTGAAACAGCCCCGTTTATATCATATTTTTGTTCTTTTGTTGTTGCTAAAGCAAAGATACTATAGCACTGTTAGGGGTATTTGTAAATATAAAATTTTTGTGATTTATTAAACGGTATTTATTGACATATGACAATTTTTATGCAATCATTTGCATCCGTCGCAGGATGCAGTGCATGGGTTATCAAAACTTGGATTAAATGCGTAGAAGTTCTTTGCATCCAATTCTTCCTGAATAGAACGAAGTGCTTCACCAAATCTCTGGAAATGTACCACCTCGCGCGCACGTAGGAATTTAATCGGATCAGCAATCTCCGGCATATCCCGTACTACCCGAAGAATATTATCATAAGTAGAGCGGGCTTTCTGTTCTGCTGCAAGATTCTCAAATAAATCAGTAATAGGGTCTCCTTTACTCTGAAATTCACAGGCATTAAATGGAACTCCACCTGCGGCCTGCGGCCAGACTCCTACAGTATGATCAATATAATACGGACCGAATCCAGATTTCTCAATTTCTTCCATAGAGAGATCTCGGGTAAGCTGGTGTACGATGGTGGATACCATTTCTAAATGAGAAAGTTCCTCAGTGCCGATGTCGTTTAGGACGGCTGTTGCCATGCGGTTTGGCATGGTGAATCGTTGGGAAAGATATCTCATGGAAGCGCCAATCTCACCATCCGGGCCACCATACTGGCTCATGATATACTGTGCGATTTTTGCGTTCGGCTGTGTAATATTTACAGGATATTGAAGTCTTTTTTCATAATTCCACATAAACTATCTGCACGCTCCTTCCTTTTCCCATGGGAATGGCTGTTCCATCCATTTCCAGATGGTTTCTTCACTTTGGTCTGTACTGTCAATAGTAAGAGGACCAAACATTTCAGCATATTCTTTTAAGAGTTTTTTTCGTTCCTGCACAAGTTCTCTGCAATAAACAAGCGCTTTCTCATCACAGGGATGTGTATCGAGATATAAGTGCATATCATTTACTGCAAAGCTGACCTGATCAATTCGTTCTAACATCTGTCGCTTTGAACAATTCTGCCTCATCTGCGAGCACCCCTCTTTCCGCAAAATGGCTTACATAGCTGTGGAAAAACAGTTCCCACGTTCAATGCATATTTTAAAGGATAATTTTCTATAAATTCCTGACATGGTACATAGGCCATTGCAGGTTCCAGATGCTGCAAATGAGAAAACATTTCATGACTTTTTCCACTACTTCCAGGCATTATACAATTACAGTTCTCTCTGGTTTCATTTTCTCTATTTTTACAGGAACATCCCTGATCATTCATTTTTCTGTCTATAGGCTGAGGTCTGTTCATGCCACAGGTTCTGTTATACGGTCGGCCGCATGAACGTCCCATGTGATAATTCTCCATAAATATTTCCTTTCATTATTATAAATCTGTTTACTCTATATTTTATGTCATGTTATGAAAATCGTGACTAGTGTGCCGACAAGTTGATTCTTGAAGCAATCTTGCAGGATAAATTTTTTTATTTCAAGGCGGAGGAGAGAGGCGTAGCGGTGGCTGCGTTACTGAGAACGAAGTGAACAGTAATGTAATTTGATTTTGACAGAGATATAAAAATTACTATATATTAAAGAAGAAAAATGTTATACTACATGGGAAACAGAATCCAGATGAATAGCCAGGAGGTACTATATAAGATGAAGCTTACAATACTGGGAACCGGAAATGCAAAAGTAACGAAATGTTATAATACCTGTTTTACATTAAACGAGGGTAAAGAATATTTTATGATAGATGGCGGCGGTGGAAGCACCATTTTGAAACAGTTGGAAGATGCCGGAATCAGCTGGAAGGATATCAGTACGATTTTTGTTACGCATAAACATATCGACCATCTGCTGGGAATTATCTGGATGCTCCGTATGTATTGCCAGGGAATGGCAAGAGGACAGTTTGATGGCGAAGTAGTAATCTTCGGACATGACGAAGTGATCAGCCTTCTGAAGCAGATGTCCCAGATGCTTCTGACTGCAAAAGAAACCAAATACATTGGTGAGAAAGTACATCTGAAAGAAGTAAAAGATGGGGAAGAAAGAATGATTCTGGGACACAAGGTAACATTCTTTGATATTCTTTCTACAAAAGCAAAACAGTTTGGATTTTGCATGGAATATGCAGACGGAAAGAAACTGACCTGCTGCGGAGATGAGCCATATAATGAATGTGAACATAAATATGCAGTGAACAGTACCTGGCTTCTCCATGAGGCATTTTGTCTCTTTTCACAGGCAGATAAATTTAAACCTTATGAGAAACATCATTCCACAGTAAAGGATGCCTGTCAGCTCGCACAGGAACTGAATGTTGACAATCTGATTTTGTATCATACAGAAGATAAAAATATCTCCAGACGAAAAGAACTCTACACAGAGGAAGGAAAACCATATTATAAAGGAAATCTTTTTATCCCGGATGATCTGGAAACCTTTGAATTGTAATATAAACGGATAGATTCACAGACAAATATATCTGTTTACGGTACAATGATAATACACTGTTATAGCGTCCCTGTAAAGCCTGGTGGAAAACAGAACCAGCTTCGATCGGTTCTGCTACAGGATAACCCTCTGCCTGAAGTTCTTGCACAGCAGGGATTACTTCTGTCTGTTCTTCGGTTCCGAGAATACCATGTTCGCCGCAGTGAGGATTCAGACCTGCAATTGCCATGGTTCCGTCTTTGATACCTAATTTTTTGAGTACATCAAGACTGTGTTTTACATAATCTTTGATATGTTCTTTGGTTGACATATCACAGGCCTTTCTCAGAGATACGTGACGGGAGAGGAAGAAAATTCTCATACCATGAACTTCAAACCAAGGACCGAAATTCGGTATCGAAGGAATCCGTAAATATCTTGGAGCAGAGAACAGACCACTGTTAAACAACATGATCAAACCATGTACAGGATATACTCCTGAAGTTGGTGCAAAACTGTTCTTCGAGGCGGCAGCAGGCGGACTTGAACCGATTTTTGACGGAGATGTGAGTAACAGGTATGAGGTGGCTGATTTCTGCTGTGAAACGGTAAAAGAGTATTTTGATAACAGAACTTTATAATAAGGCTATAGCCTGTATGATAATAAAAAAGGGCGTGTGAAAAAACGAGAGTTTTTTCATGCGTCCTTTTGCTTATGGATGTAATAGTAGTTATATTACATAAAAAAGGGTATAGTTCCCCTTACCCCATAAGAATGCTATTATGAAATCCTATGCGGCAGTTGCACCTTTTTTCTGTTTGTTGTGATATTTATAAAGATTGTGTCCGATAGAAACAAGAAATACTTCGAGCAGTACAGATTTTATTCCTCTTCGGACAATTCTTTTGTACCACCGATCGTTTTTCATGATACCAAAAGTACCTTCTGCCTGGATGGATCTGTTCATCCTCAGAAGTGCTCCCTGGATACTTTCGAGATTTTCTATCACTTCCTGATGCATCGCTGTAAGTTCGCGGTTGATCCGAACAGTACGGTTTTTATCTGTCTTTTTACATTGTTCTGCGTATGGACAGCTGGAGCAATCTTCACACTGATACACTTCTTCCTGACGCCCATACTTGTTTTCCCTTTACGTTTTTTTGATACTGAAGGTAAAATCTTTTCCCGTTTGGGCAACGCATAATCCCGTCTTTCCCGATTGGAAAATTTACTGCACGAAATGGATCTTCATGATACTTCTTGTCAGTAGTCTCTTTCTTGAACATAGGGAACTTCATATATTTTTTCATTCCATGCTGCTCACAGAAGATGTAATTATTGTAAGAACCATATCCGGCATCTGCCACTGGGTATTTCGGATAAAAGCCATATGTCGTATAAAACTTGTTCATCAATGGAATAAAACAATCCATATCTGAGCGATACTGATTTACATCGACAACAGCAATGTACTCATCTGCAGCACCGACCTGTACATTATAGGCTGGAAGCAACTGGTCATTTCCCATGTAGTCTTTCTTGATTCGCATAAAAGTGGCCGAATGGTCTGTTTTTGAGTAGCTGTTGCGCTCTTCTCCGCAGATCTTTATTTTTTCTACATATTCTTCCAACTTGGTTGTATACTCCCTGAGTTTTTCATAATGACGCTGCTGCGTAGTTTTACGATGTCCTCTACCATGAACAAATATCGTTTCATCAATCTGCCAGGCTTCAGCATACTGCTCGGCAGCTTCTTTTAAATACTCTGGTGCATACTCACTATTGATACAAAGCTTTATCCCTGTACATGACAGCTCTTCATTGATTTCCTTAAAGAGTTCAGTAATCTTATCAAAGAGCCGGTATCTGGATTTTTCTGTGGCTTTTTTCCACACCCAGGAATATTTATTTGCATTTGCTTCAAACTTGGAACCATCGATGTATAGATGTTGGAGATCCACATGTTCTGTCTCGAAGATTTTTTTGTTTATGTCTAGAAATATTTCTTCAATGGAATCAGCAAGCACCTCATTAATGAAGTAGCCGAAGGTACGATAAGAAGGGGTTTGATGGTCCATAAGATACATAAAGCGGAGATTGACTTTACACTGATCCTCCAGCTCACGTAACGATATATAGCCATTCGCCATAAATCCAAACAAAACTGTCTTCAGCATACTGACCGGGGCATATCTAAATCTTCCTGTATAATGTTGCGGAATATTTTTCAGATATTTCTCCAGTTCGATTTCTCCCATAAATCTGTCAAAAGTCAGCACTGGATCACAGATGTCCAGATAATCTTGAATTAGCATTGGCAAAACTGCCTGTTTTGGGTTAGAATAAATTATGTTATTAATTTTTTTCACAAGTTAATTATAACAGAAAGAAAGACCTTGAGTTCATTATAAACTCTTGGTCTTTCTTTTTTCAGGACTATTCTTTTTTCACAGCCCCTTTCATTGATTAAGAATTAACGATATCATCAATCTTCTTAAGTTCTTCATCTGAAAAATCAGTATGTCCGATTATCTTGATATTATCAAGAATCTGCTCAGGTTTTGAAGCTCCAATCAGGACACTTGTTACTTTATCATCTTTTAGAATACAGCTAAGAGCCATCTCGGCAAGCGTCTGTCCTCTTTCCATAGCAATTTCGTTAAGTGCCTGAATCTGGGAAAGCTTTTCTGATGTAAGTGCAGTCTCATTAAGAAATCGTCCGTCAGTGGCAATTCTGCTATCAGCAGGGATACCATGAGGTAGCGCTTCGTAAGAAGTTCCTGTGCGAGAGGAGAGAAAGCTATGATACCTTTTCCAAGCTCATAGGCAGTGTCCTTAAGCCCGTTATTCTCAATTGTTCTGTCAAAAATAGAATAACGGTTCTGGTTGATTACGAAAGGACATTTCAAATAGGTTAGGATTTCTGTAGCCTTTTTAAGTGTGGGACCATCATAATTTGAAAGACCTACATAAAGGGCTTTTCCACTTCGAACGATAGAGTCAAGAGCACCCATAGTCTCCTCAAGTGGTGTCTCAGGATCCATTCTGTGATGATAGAAGATATCGACATAATCAAGTCCAAGTCGCTTAAGACTCTGGTCCAGGCTTGCAATAAGGTACTTGCGGCTTCCCCAATTGCCATAAGGTCCTTCCCACATATCAAATCCGGCCTTTGTGCTGATGAGCATTTCATCTCGGTATGGATGAAGTTCTTCCCTGAAAAGCTTGCCGAAATTGCGTTCTGCACTGCCATAAGCAGGCCCATAATTATTGGCAAGGTCAAAATGAGTGATTCCATTGTCAAAAGCGGTAAAGCACATCTGCTTCATATTTTCGTAGACTCTTGTATCACCAAAATTGTGCCAGAGTCCAAGTGAAACAACAGGCAGCTTCAAGCCACTTTTACCGCAGCGGTTGTAAACTATTGTGTCGTATCTTTTTTGACTGCAATGTACATGTGTATATACCTCCATGATTATATCTTTCTGCTACACTTAGGATATCATATTTTTCTTCAATTGCATCCAGCTCTTCATTTCATCCTCTGTTTTCGCTGTATGCTACTGCAATTTCTCCAACAATTCCAGATGAAGTTTCTGCACCTTAATCTTTTGTTTTTGTATATTCACTCTTTGAGTGGACTTTCCTCCTTCGATTTTCTTTAAAGCTTTATGCTTCATAAACTCTTCTTTTATATAGTTTTTTCAAAACAACTATAGTAATATAGAGTTATCACAATCTTAGCTTCCTACTATTCAACGGTTCCTTTTCGCCATATCCAGTGGGGTGGGTAAAGATGACCCAATAAGTGAATGTAATTGAAGAAATTAAAAAAAGGACTATTTTTTATGAACAATATAAAAGAAAGAATAAAAATATTTTCAGGGGCGCAGCTTAAATACATTGCTTTTCTATCTATGCTTATCGATCACACAAACAAAGCGTTAATCTATCCGAATTTGGATGGAGGAGCATTGAATCGGTTGAGTGACTTTTTTGATATTTTAGGAAGAATCGCATTTCCAATATTCATCTTCCTTCTCGTGGAAGGCTATTTCCACACAAAAAATAAATGGAAGTATTTAATTACACTTCTTGTATTTGGAGTAATATCAGAAATTCCTTTTGATATGTGTACAACAGCTACATTTTTTGAAGCCAACTGGAACAATATTATGTTTACGTTAGCCTTGGTGCTTGCCATGATCTGGCTGATTGATGTACTCAAGGAAAAGATGGCAGCATTGCCGAAAGCTTTATGGTATTTCGTATCATTTCTCATTGTGACAGTATTGTGCTTTGCTGCAATGAATCTGGGATTAGATTATGAACACCATGCGGTGCTGATTGGATATTTCTATTATATTTTTCATGACCGACAGGCACTTGCGATTCCATTTTCCTATCTTTCCATGTTCAAAGAACCATGGGCTTTGCTTGGATTTGGCCTGACACTTACTTATAATGGAGAACGTGGAAAACAGAATAAGTGGTTTAATTATCTTTTTTATCCAGTACATTTGCTGATTTTAGGAATTATAAGAATGTGTCTTAAGATTTGAATATGAAATTTTAAAAAGGACTTTTCTTTTAAAATGAACGAAAAGTCCTCTTTTTGCGTAGATGACTGTTATTTCACAGCCCCTTTTTTATTATGCGTATTTTTATTTATCTGCCCCATAATATCTGTCATCGCCGAAGCCAAGGATCAGCATGAAGATTGGCGGTAAGAAGATAAGGCCAATGGCGAATCCTGTGCCTCTGCCGAAGGCTCTTGCAAGCTTAATGCTGTACATAATGCTGATGACGACAAGTATGATTTTTACCAGTATGACAAGCATGTAGACAGTTAAGCTTTCGCCTGTTTCCAGAGTTCCCTGCAGATAAGAAGATATGATTCCCAGGATGAGAGTCAGCCAGAAATATGCGGGCTGCCATGCGATTTTATAAGAAATATAATCGCCATATATTGGAATAATACTTTTCCATCCGGCCTCTCCTGCTTTGGTAAAGATTCTCCAGTTGGCAATGATCTGCAGAAGCCACCATGCAAATGCAATCATCAGATACATACCGCCCAAGAGCATCAGACTACTGATAGCTATAAGTCCCATTTGTGTTCCCCCATTTCTTTTTGTGAGATATGATACATGTATCATTGGTGTAGAAGTGTAGTTGAGAACTATGTTTGTTCTCCTGAAGTATTTATGCTAAATCCATTAAAGCATATTCTCAGGAGTTCGTCAATTATCAAAGAAGATTGTAAATTTTATATTCGATAGTTGGATACGTTACTGTAAGGAACAAAAATAACGTTTGTTCATAAGTGAGAAAATTATTGTTGCTTTGGCGTAAAACATATACTGCCAGTGAATGAAAAGCTGATGAGATAAGGGTATAATGAGTGTAATAAAGGATGAGTGAATTATAACAATCCTCTAAATGAATTACTGAAGATTGTACATAAGCGAGGTGAAAATTATGGCAGCAATACTTATGATCGCTTACATAGCGGCAGCATACTGGGCGACTAATAAGATATGGTGATCTAAGAAAGTGTATGTTTATTCCAATGCAACATATTTCTACATGACACGTTTTATTATCTGTATGATTGCAGGATTTGTGACGATACCCATTGCACTGTTGCAGACATTGATCGGCAAAAACTGAAATAAGAGGGGGAAAGTAATATGGAAGCACTGGAAGCTCAAGCACAGGCTACACAGGAAAAAGAAAATGCTGTGACAAAGCAGAATATGAAGTATACCATGAGTTCTTCAAGAGGAATTTATTTATCGTGGCTGACGGGAAGGATTTACAGCACAATTTTTGCTGATCACGAAAAGCTGACTATAGATATAAGGCCGGTAAAGAAGAATATGATTCCTGTGATTTATTATGAAGATATTACGGCAATACTTATGAACTACAAAATACCGGGATATTATATATTTTTCATTTGTCTGGCAGTGATTTCCTGTTTTTCCAATCCTGGAATGATTGTATTTGTTTTTCTGTTTATATGGGCAGGCTCAAACCGTAAAATAACAATATGTTTGAGAAGCGGAAACAAAGCAATTGTATATGCAAGAAGAAAGAAAATAGCTACAGCATTTGTAGAGGATATTAAAGAAAGAGCGAAGATATAATTAACAGTAAATGTTACAAAAGAAAAGGGGGATAACTATGGTAGCAAAAACAATTATGAAAAGGATTGCAATAGCGGTATTATCAGCGGTTATTTTAAATGGAGTAATACCTCTGGATAGTTTGAACGTATATGCCTCCGAGAATACGGGAGCAAGCTATACAGCATTGGATCTGTATACATATTTACAGGATCAATGCACTACAGAGTATACATTAACAGAGAAGGCAGAAACTTTTCTGGAAGAACATGATGATTTTTTCCCTGCTTCGCCAGAATTGGCAATACCGGATGAAATGACAGATGCAGAACTGGATTTTCGCCATATCAACAAAAATCCATCCAGATACGGTGATAAGCTGATGAGAATTTCAGAAGCATACGTAATACAGGTTCAGGAACAGGAAATGGAAGAAGGACATTATCTGACATGGCTAAATCTGATAGATGGAGAAGAACAGCAGTATTCTGTTTATTATAATGGAGAATTGGATGACGTTTTTGAGGATGATACAGTAGAAGTAACCGGTCTGCCACTTGGAACCAGTTCATTTGAGAATACCGATGGAGGGGACACTCTTGTTGTTGTATTAGCGGGCTGTAAGGTTAATAATATTGGTTAAAAAGAAATAAAACTCAGAAAAAAGTCACAAATGATATTGAAATAAATGTCTGTATGTAGTATAACCAGACGCAGATAAAAGAAAATTCTTCGGGGTTGTGGTGATCAGCATCAGCTGAGATTCCCTACCGGCGGTTATAGTCCGCGACCCGCTTAGGCGGCTGATCTGGTGGAATTTCAGGACCGACAGTATAGTCTGGATGAGAGAAGAACACGCGATATTTACCATACGTGCTTATTACCCCGGATATATAATCCGGGGTTTTTTATATGTTGAAGAAATCTCGGTGCTGGTTGGCTCATTTGCAATGGAACCGATCGCAGGTGTACTGATCGAGCTGGTGAAGATTCTTGTGCATCTGGTAACAAAGGGATCTGTGACAGCAGATGTAGGTGATGTGGCAAACTTCATCTTTGGATGTACATTTGCAGCAATGATCATTTTCCCATTCAGTATATTTAAATATACACTGACATCTCTGATCGTATTCTTTATTTATAAGAGAATCCGTGTAGTTCTTAAGGGAGATTGATTTTATATCTGATAAAGAATAAATTGGCAGTCCAATAAATATAAAAGAAGAACAGTCGTATGAGGAAAAATCTACGGCTGTTTTTCTTTTTGACGGGTAAAAAATAATTATGGAAATTGGCAGACGGACTTAAAAAAGATAAGATAATATGGTAAGATAAAGCAGACAATATAAACACCTGAATGTGAGGTTTATAAAATGAATGATACAGGAATCAGACCGGAAGTTATAGAAGAAATCCGAAACCTTGCGCAAAAATATGATATTGTAAATCTTGATCGTGACATGCAGGATGAGTTAAGAGAAGCTATAGAGAAGGAGGGGCGGGTTTTGTATGAGAAAGTATGAAAATTGCGTTAGGAATTATAGCTGATGCAAAAGAAGAGTTTTATCAGATGTTTTGTAAATTGAAAACAGAGATAGAAGAAAACTGGCTGTGATAATCAACAGAGGGATAGAAAGCGAAAGGAAGTATCCATTATGGGACAGATACACAATATTGAGAAACTGACAGACTGTAAATTTTTGAATTTGTATCATTTAAATGCAACAAGCATTCATAATACTCCTGTGTCATATTTTGTGGCATCACGTGCGAAGAGTATTAACGAATTAAAGATAAAAACAGGTAAAAACACTCCTGATGGCGTGATCATTTACAGTCTTTACGGAGAGAAAAAAGACAGGGTTGTATTGGTACGTCAGTACAGATATGCAATCGGCGGATACATCTATGAATTCCCGGCAGGTCTGGTAGAACCGAACGAAGAATTCCATGAAGGTGCAGTAAGAGAAATGTATGAGGAAACAGGACTGAAATTCACACCTCTGAAAGTAGATCCGGCATTCGAGAAACCTTATTTCACAACGGTTGGCATGACAGATGAATCCTGCGCAACTGTTTACGGTTACGCGGAAGGCGGGATCAGTAAAGCGGCACAGGAGGATTCCGAAGAAATCGAAGTTGTGCTTGCTGACAGAGAAGAAGTAAAGAGAATCCTGAAAGAGGAAAATGTAGCGATCATGTGTGCATATCAGCTTATGCATTTCCTTCAGGATGAAGAACCTTTTGCATTTTTGAAGGAAGAACTTTAACCAAATCAAGCAAATAACGAAGCAGATGATTTTATCTGCTTGACTAAGGAGAATTAAAGGAGGATTACACTAATGGAAAAATGGCAGAGAAGCTTTTTCCAGCCGGTACTTCCGCTGGGAGAAGATGGACGAAGAGTTACAGGAAGTAAAGAAAACATTGCACTTTCCAGAATGGCAGCAGGAGAGGGAATGGTCCTTCTGAAAAACGAGAAAAACACACTTCCTATCCGGAGAGGGACGAAAGTCGCGCTCTTTGGCAAGGGCACTGTAGATTACGTAAAAGGAGGCGGAGGAAGCGGCGATGTAACTGTAGAATACATCCGTAATCTTTACGAGGGCATGAAGATTAAAGAGGATGAGGGAAAAGTAGAAGTTTTCGATAAACTTGCGAAATATTATGCGGAAGATATTCAGAAACAGTACGCAGATGGTGCAGTACCGGGTATGACAGTTGAGCCGGAGCTTCCGGATGAACTTCTGAATGAAGCGCGAGAATATACAGATACTGCAATAATTACCATTTGTCGTTTTTCAGGTGAAGGATGGGACAGAAAATGTGAAGCTGCACAGGATGGATACGTTCTTGACGGAGAGGAGAAAAGAAACTCCGAGCTGTCAGCGAAGATTTTTGAAAACGGTGATTTCTGCCTGACAAATGCAGAGAATGTCATGGTAGAGAAAGTAAAGAAAGCATTCCCACATGTAATCGTAGTGATGAATGTTGGCGGTATCGTGGACACGAAATGGTTCAGAGACTGTGATGAGATTCAGTCAGTACTGATGGCATGGCAGGGCGGAATAGAAGGTGGTCTTGCAACAGCAGATATACTCTGTGGTGATGTCAATCCGTCTGGTAAATTGTCCGATACTTACGCAAAAGATCTGGAAGACTATCCATCAACAGCAAACTTCCATGAGTCTGCATTCTATGTAGATTACACAGAAGATATTTATGTAGGATACCGTTATTTTGAAACAATTCCGGGTGCAGCGGAGAGAGTAAATTATCCGTTTGGGTTTGGACTGTCCTACACAGATTTCGATTGGAAAGTAACAGGTGCTTCTGAAGAAAACGGTGTGATCACGGTCCTTGCAGAAGTAACTAACACAGGAAAAACAGCAGGAAAAGAAGTTATCCAGCTTTATTACGGAGCGCCACAGGGGAAACTTGGAAAGCCTGCGAAAGTACTGGGAGCATTCAAAAAGACCAGTCTTCTTCAGCCGGGTGAACGTCAGATCCTTACCCTGGAACTTCCTGTGAATCAGATGGCATCCTACGATGATCTGGGTAAAGTATGCAGATCAGCCTATGTTCTGGAGGCAGGAGAATATGCGATCTATATCGGTACAAATGTAAGAGATGCAGAAAAGATCGACTTTACATATGTAGTAAAAGAAGACACAGTAACTGAGCAGTTAAGCCAGAAGGCAGCGCCATATCATCTTCAGAAACGTATGCTTGCAGACGGCTCTTATGAGGAACTTCCACAGCGTGAATATGTGGAAGAAGAAGGACTTCCGAGACAGGATAAATATGCGATTGGTCTCCCATGCCCTGATACAAGAGGACAAAAAGGAATAGACTTTCTTGATTTTCTTGATTCCAAGGGAGTTCGCTTCTCTGATGTAGCAGACGGTAAAATGGCACTGGATGAGTTTATGGATATCCTGACATTGGATGACTGTATCAATCTCCTTGGCGGACAGCCAAATACAGGCTGTGCCAATACATTTGGAATGGGAAATCTTCCGGAATACGGAGTCCCGAATGTGATGACAGCAGACGGACCAGCCGGACTTCGCATTCTTCCGAAATGCGGAGTGAACACAACTGCATGGCCATGTGCCACACTTCTTGCCAGTACCTGGGATGAAGAACTGGTAGAGGAAGTTGGTAAAGCAGGAGCAGAAGAAGTAAAAGAAAATAATATCAGTATCTGGCTTACACCAGCTTGCAATATCCACAGAAGCCCGCTTTGCGGACGTAACTTTGAGTATTATTCTGAGGATCCGTATCTTGCAGGAAAGACAGGTGCAGCTATGGTAAGAGGCATCCAGTCTCAGCATATCGGAGCAAGTGTGAAACATTTTGCAGCCAATAATAAGGAGACAAACCGTAAGGATTCAGATTCCAGAGTATCCGAGAGAGCACTCCGTGAAATCTATCTGAAACAGTTTGAAATTATTGTAAAAGAGTCTCATCCGTATACGATTATGTCCTCCTATAATCTGCTTAATGGTATTCATACTTCAGAGCATAAAGAACTCCTGACAGGTATTCTCCGTGATGAATGGGAATTCGACGGAATAGTTACAACAGACTGGTGGACATTCGGAGAACACTATCGCGAGACAAAAGCAGGAAACGATATCAAAATGGCAGCAGGATATCCGGAACGCATAAAAGAAGCATATGAAAAAGGGTTTATTACTGAAGCAGAAATCCGTCTCAGCGCAAGAAGAATCCTGAATATGATTCTGAAAATTGACTGATGAGTATCATTAATATTTTATACAGGAGCAAAAAAGATAATGGATGAGCGCAAACGAAGTTTACGAAAAGAAATAGTCAGGCTGGCACTTCCAATCGCACTTCAGCAGTTCATGACAGCCCTGGTCGGAGCATGTGATGCGATCATGCTGGGAAAGTTAAGCCAGGATGCCATGTCAGCTGTATCACTGGCCACACAGGTTACTTTTGTATTTAATCTGTTTATGTTTGCATTTATGGCAGGCGAGAATATGTTTGTGGCACAATATTATGGAAAGGGGGATTACAAAGGTATTTCCCAGGTGTTCAGCCTTGTGACAAAGATTTGTGGATGTATTGCAGTGGTATTTCTGGCAGGAGCCCTTTTCTTTCCGGAACAGCTTATGAGAATCCTGACAAATGAGGAAACTCTGATTGTTCTGGGAAGTGAGTATTTAAGGATGATTGGCATTTCCTATGTGTTTTCGGGAATTGCACAGACTTTCCTGGCAATCATGAAGAACTGTGGTGCAGTAAATATGAGTACCCTGATCAATGGGGTTATGGTAATTCTCAATATCGCATTGAATGCTGTTTTCATTTTCGGACTGTCCGGCTTTCCGAAGATGGGAATTAAAGGTGCTGCACTGGCAACCGTATTTGCAACAGTTGTGCAGTTCCTATGGAGTGTTGGTTATGTATTGTGCAGGATCAGAGCTGTGAAATTCAGTCTCAGAAGCTGTGAGAAAAAGTTATTTGGCCGTTTCTGGCAGAAAGCCGTTCCGTTACTGATCAATAATCTTGCATGGGGAATAGGTTTTTCCATGTATTCTGTGATCATGGGACATCTGGGAACGGATGCCGTTGCCGCCAATGGGATAGCAAATATTTCCAAAAATCTTGTTGTATGCTTCTGCCTCGGACTTGGAAATGCAGGCAGTATCATAGTGGGAAACCGTCTTGGTGCAGACCGCCTGCAGGAAGCAAAGGAGGCAGGCGGAACACTTACCAGAACTGCGATTATTGCAGGAATTGTATCAGGCCTTGTCTTGATCGCCTTGTCCCCATTTATCACAAAAATGGTAGATCTCACCCCGACAGCCCGCGGATATCTGCAAAAAATGCTGCTGATCTCTTCCTATTACATCGCAGGAAAATCAGTAAACTGTATGACGATAGGCGGAATCTTCGCAGCAGGCGGAGACTCCAAATTTGGAATGCTGTGTGATTCCGTAACTTTGTGGTGCATCACCGTTCCTCTGGGATGCATCTGTGCATTTATCCTGAAACTGCCGGTTATGGTTGTCTACTTTGTACTCAATCTGGACGAGATTATTAAACTGCCGGTGGTTTATAAACATTATAAGAAATATAAATGGATTAAGAATCTTACATAATTTTACACGCTTCACAGGCACATATACCGGATATCCGGGACTATGTGCCTGTTTTGTCTTAATGATATTTATGCATCCGTGCATAATAACTGATACATAAGATCACAGTGGCTCCGCTCCATGCTGCAATCTCTGCAAAGAAAATACCGTCCTGTCCGATGAAATGGGGAAGGATCAGTGCAGCACTGATACGCATAACAAATTCAGCCATACCACTTACCATAGGCATTAAGGTATCTCCCAGCCCCTGAAGTGCAGATCTGTACACGTACAGAAAGTACAAAACCCAGAGCATGGCAGCCATAATAGAAAGGTATTTAAAAGCAATTGCAAGTACCTGCTGTGTCTGCTGCGGTTCACCTGAGATGAAAAGTGAGAGAATATTTTTTCCAAATAAAAACATGGCAGCAGAAATGATCAGTGAGGTAAGCAGGGAAAGCAGCATACTGCTGCGGACGCCTTTTCTGATCCTGTCAATCTTTCTGGCTCCCAGATTCTGACCCACATAGGTAACGATGGCATATCCATAGGAAATAGCAGCCATTTCCAGCAGACCATAAAGCTTGTTTGTAGCTGTAAATCCTGCTACAAAAAGGAAACCGTAGCCATTGATCACATACTGGACTACCAGACCGCCCACACCGATGATGATATTCTGAAATACAACAGGAATACCAAGCTTCATCAGGCGGGCATTCATGCCGGAGGCAGGCATAAAATCTGCTCTGGTCAGATGAACGATATCAATTCTGCGTAAAATCAGGAAACAGTAAACAGCGGAGAAGCTCTGTGCAATCACAGTTGCGATTGCTGCTCCTGCCACACCCCATCCGAAGCCTGCCACAAAAAGGATGTCCAGTGAAACATTCAGCACAGATGCGATGATCATCGCAGTCAGTGGTGTTTTACTGTTTCCCATAGCCCTTAGGGCAGAGGCAAACATATTATAGGCTGCTGTGGCCGGTATGCCACAGAAAATGATGCGCAGATATAACAGAGACATTCCGATAATATTGGAAGGTGTATGCAGCCCTGTTAATACCAGCGAAGCAAATGACTGGCTGAGAATGAATACTCCGGCTGCGATAAATGCGGTCAGCCGATAACTGTGAGCCAGAGATTTACGCAGATTTTCGAAATCCTTTGCCCCATAATATTGAGAGAGTTGAATGGAAAATCCCTGGGTGAGTCCGGTGGATATTCCTGTGACAACCCACATCAGAAAGTCAACAGCGCCCAGTGCGGCAAGAGCCTCCACACCTGCAACCTGTCCAACGACCATGGTATCCACCATTGTATAAAGCTGCTGACAGATATTTCCCAGCATCAGGGGAATTGCAAAAAGAATGATCAACCGTCCCGGTGAACCGGAGGTCATATCCTGAATCTTGGTTTTCATTGGTATAAAAGTTCCTTTCCGGAGCATATTTGAAAAGATTAAGAATAATTTTTCGAATATGTCCTGATATTTATATTAATAATTTGTAACTATTCAGTAGTCTACTATCCCGCGAGGTGTTTTGGCACGTAAGTACCAAAATCCCGAGACATACAAGCCAAAATGCCATCACCGCAGGTGATTTTTAATGCATTTTGGCTCGTAACTGTGAAGGTACTGAACAGTTACAATAATTTTATATCATTAACGTGAAAAATGAAATATAATATTTTATCCGGACGATATAAGTTTATCTGTT
>ERZ791834.490-NODE-490-length-27935-cov-2.9967_pt1 | contig 27935 bp, 30 predicted proteins | sample MGYA00510293_ERZ791834 | MGnify/ENA primary metagenome ERZ791834 (study PRJEB30046, sample SAMN00715253) | human gut metagenome | study: EMG produced TPA metagenomics assembly of the A metagenome-wide association study of gut microbiota in type 2...
TTGATTGCGTGGATTATCCGGTATGTTGTTTGTCCGGTCGTTGTGCTGATGATGAACCGTGCGAGTATTTCCAAGAAGAAACCGACCCGGAGGAACCGGGAAACAATAAAGATTAAAAATTATGAGCGAAAAAAAACAAAATGTTATGCCGATTCCTACAAAGGAAAAGTTTTCATTATCGAAAGTAAAGTTATTGAAAGATGGCGGGTTAGACGTACATTATGAAGTAACGGAAGTTGTCGGAAATGAGAGTTACACGAACAAATACCATGTATTGAGTGCAAAAGACATACACCCGGATTTGCGTCATTTGTTTAATGATTTGCGCCCGATTATGGGACGTGTATTCAACATAACGTCATTTAAAACCATGATGGCAACGCCGGAGTTTAAAGCAACAAAGAAACAAACAGATATTGCAGCCGCATTTGCGGAAGAATGTTTGGACAATATAGAGGTTAGGGGCGTTTCTTTGTCCGGGCAAGATGATAACGTAGGCGTCGTTTTAACCGGATTGTTTACCATATCAAACAATCAGAAAACAGCAATCAATACCCCACGAATGAAATATAACGTTGAAACGTTCGGTTTTGAGGAAGAGTTGGAAAACATTGTTTGCGATATTGAAAACGAGGTTTACGAATTTCTGTTTGAGGGCAAAAAGGCGCAAATGGATTTGTTCGGGGCTGATGGGGAACCAAACCCGTTAGTTTACGTAAATGATGCAGACAACGAAAATGAAAATGATATGTTCCCGGAAATGGCAGACCCGGCGGACGATACAGACAATATGTAATGGAGCCAATATTGTTGACCGAGCGTTGCGAATATGAATATTGCGTTGCACGTGGTTACGAACCGTTATTGGATATTCGTAATTTTCGGTTAGATATACGGTTGCGTGTTGAGTTACAACGGGAATTGTTCGGGCATTGCGTTTTAGGACGTGGCGACATTCCCGTTGCCAACCAACGGTTTTTCCGGTGGGTTTGGGAGCATAAGCCGCACAGATGCGAGGAAACGTTGCGACCTTTGCACAATTTTTCGGCAACGTATTGTTCCCATATATTAACCCGTGGGGCATATCCGGAAATGGCGCATGACCCAAGGAATATTAATATACTTTGCTTTGAAATGCACAACCGTTGGGAGAATGGCGACCGTGAGAAAATGCGAATATATCCTGGCAACGTCCGGATTATTGAATTGCTTAAAAACGAATACAGAAGTTTGAAAATATGAGGACGAAAAAAAGAACACCCGATTACGGGGCAATTTCCCGCCGTTCAATCCAAAATGATTTTAAAAGGGTACAAAGGTACCCGGAAAGGGAGAAACGCCCGCAAATCGAAAATCCGCCCGAAATAAATGCAGAAAGACGGGTTTTGTTTGTTAGTGAAAATTCAGCATATTACCGATACCGTTCTTTTTTCGTCGGTAAATTGGTAAGACTAATAAAACAATCAAACGTCGGCGGTTGGATAGTTGGATTTGTTTACGACGACGACCGGAAAGCGATAAATCATGCCGCCGGATGGTCGGATATGAAAAAAGAATATTTGTTGGATGGCGTAAAATTTAAGTAGATGAAAATCAAAAAACAAACCGGATATAAAATTGTATTTTATACGTTCGTGGCGTTAACGGTTGCGTCATACATTTGGACGTTATGGAGTATTGGAAGTTGGATTTTTAAAGCAATATTTCTATGAGTGTAAACAAAGTTATTTTAATGGGTAACGTCGGAAAAGCCCCGGAGTATAAAGATTTCGACAACGGCGGTTCGGTTGCGCAATTCACGTTGGCGACAACTGACAGAGCATTTAAAACGGCAAATGGTACAGAAGTACCGGAGCGCACCGAATGGCACAATATTGTTTTGCAAAATGGATTGGCAAAGGTTGCAAAAGATTATGTAAAAAAAGGCGATAAACTTTATATTGAGGGGAAAATAAGAACCCGCAGTTATGAGGACAACAACGGCGTAAAAAGATACGTTACGGAAGTTTACGGGTATAATATGGAGATGTTGTCGCCAAAGAAAGACGGACAAACAACGCAGCAGGGAGGCGCACCAACACCGCCGCCGCCAATTCCCGACCAAGACAAAGATGATTTGCCATTTTGAGAATGAGGAACGAAATTAAAATTCAAATCCCGGAGGGTTCCCGGCTGATTGGGCCACGGACAAAGGGGCGAACGGTTTTGTTTCTTTTGAATACAATAAGGAGGACGCAGCCGTTCCGGAGCCGGAACCGATACGACCAATTGGTTTTGCCCATTACAAGGAACCCGCCGGGAAAGATAAAAAATAAAGTTATGCAGTTTAATAGCAAAGAATATGACCCCGAAAAACACGACCGTTGGCGTGCGTTGACCGTCAAACAGCCATACGCAAATGATTTGGTAACGGCGGCATACAAAGACGAAAACGGCGTTGTTTACGGGCGAAAATCAATTGAAGTTAGAAGCAAAAAAACGTCATACCGTGGCGACGTTCTTATTTGTTCGTCGGCAAAACCGGTTTATCCCGGAATGGAAAGCGGCGTTACTTTGGGATTGGTTGAGTTGTACGACGTGAAGCCGATAAAAGAGTTTACGCCGGAGGATTGGGAAAACACCTGGATTCCAAAGGAAAAGAGGGCAAAAATAACAAAGGGTTTCGGATGGATGATGCGCAACCCAAGACGTGTTGTTGAAATGCCAATTAAGGGGCAATTGGGTATCTATAATCTCGTATATACCAAGGGCGAAATAATACAATACCCCCGGAAAATGGTAATTGACAAAAAGAGTTGGGAACAGATAAAAAAACAGATAGAGAAATGAAAACAATCGGATTCCATATTGGACGTATCGGGTTTTATTTGTATCTGCAAAGTTTGTGGAAGTATAAGCAATTTTATTTGACGCCCGGAGTTATGGTTGAGGGCGTAAAAGGACATGACGTTTATTTAGATATTGAAATTAAATTGCTTTATTTTTCCGTTGGTTTCCGGCTGATATGGATAAAAACCAAAAGAAATTATTAACTTTGTAATGTAAAATACTAAAAACGTGAACGATGAAAGAGATAACAAAAATATTGCCATTAAATGAGGCGGCAAAGTTTCAAAAATCCGCAGGCAAATATGATTGCACAATTACGGAATTGGCGGTAATGGGAGCAGGGAAAGCAAGAATTTCAATTTCCGGAACAGAGGAAAATTTGGATTTGTTGGTTAGTTCGATAGAAAATGAGAATAAAGAAACCACAACCGTTTGACACCGATAGGCAATACAGCCCCGGAGAACGTGCAGTTTACCGGGGTTCTGTTGTAGTTGCTGAAAGATGGACGAAGCTAAAAGAAGAAATTGCAAATGAACCCGGAAATATATACCCAAAATGGCGTTGTAGTCTTTGCGCAATAGATGGAAAAGAATGTTCCAAATTTTGCGACGAATACGGACGAACAGACAACAAAAGAATATATTTCAAAAAAATGAATGGATTAAAAACGTTATTATATAAAAAACAAAAGAGCGATGAAAGAAAGTAAATTAACCCCGTTTGATGTGGAAACAGTTCTGATGGTAAAGAGTGTTACCGGGCATGAACCGGAAATTACCGAAAAGGCAGAATTGTTTGAAATGAGAATGTACGTTGACGACAGAAACGAATATATTGTTGAAGCCGCAATTGATGCGGTTATTGGTCGTTATGGAATGAGGGTGCGAGCCGTGGAACATATAAGGGAAGAAATATTTTTGCGAGGTGCGACGTTCTTTATTGAGTACAAAAAAGGGGCGGAAAATTTGCCAAATGAGTTGCGCACAAATTTAGGTATGCCGGACGAAACCGCCGGGGATATTTATTGTCGCCGATTGTTAGAAGTTCGTGCATTACCCGTAAAGCGTGATAATTGGGAAAAATTGCAGATTTTTACCGGAGGCGGAACAATGCAGATTCCGAGAACGCCCGGAGGTTTGGCGGTTTATTCATTCCCGACCGAAAACGGCGTAATGTTGGACGTACCGGAGGGAAATTTTATTGTATTGACACCGGACGGAAAATTTGGCAAAATGGATATGCAAACGTTTATGGCTAATTTTGAAGAAAAAGACGCCAATACCGCCGGATTGACCTTTGACGAAAAGAGATTGTTTGAAAAGATGAATAAACTTTTCGGCAAAAACTTTCAAATGAGATTTTTAAAACTTACAGAGGAATACCACGAATTGTTTGTTGTTGCTGATGATATGTTGGTAAATGGAATAATACCGGAAAACACGTCGGAAATTATAGACGAGTTAGCAGATTTGAACGCCGTATTGTTCCATATTGCAGCATTGTTTGGATATTCCCAAAAAGAATTGCAGGAAATGGCATATACTAAAATTGCAGGACGTGAGAAAAACCCGGAATTTATGCGCAAACACCCACACAACAAACCGGAAAGCCCGGTTTGCGGTAATATGCAGCAGGAAACCGCCGAGGAATACAAACATTTTAAAGAACGTTTTAACAAAATACTATGACAAACGAAGAAAAAGAAGAAGTAAGAAAGCAAGCGTTGTTCCTTACAAATATGGCATATCTTTTGGCTGACATGGCTAATTCGTGCGCAATTGATGCGGAAAGCAAATTGGGAAAATGTTTTCAGAGGGACGAAAAAATGAGGTTCAAGAAAGCCGCAAAGTTAGCAAAGGATTTGTTGAAAGCCACAAAGGAAATAACAGAACCGATGTACGATATTACCAACGTAGATGATGCGTGTATTGATAGCGATTATCTTTTGGAAGTTATTCAGTTGGTAATAAACAGAACCGACGAAACCGAGGAAAGCAAAACGGCGATGTTGGAATACATAAAGAAGTTACCACAAATTGAACATGTAGAAGTTTAAGCGTATGAAAAAAGATTTTAAACAAGAACTAACCGAACTTATTAATAAGCACGGTTTAGAAAAGGAAATGAGAGATACCCCGGATTATATTTTGGCAGAAATTTGTATTGATGCAATGGCGGTATTTACGGAAGCAATCGCCCGCCGTGACGAATGGCACGGATTCAGAAAGGCAGACGAAAAGAGTTCGCAGGATGCAAAACACAATTACCCGGATGATTGCAATATTTGCAAAGACCGTTTTAAATGTGCTGGCTTTATGAGAACGCAACCAATTGCAAATCTGATTCAGCGTTTCAAGACGACAACGGACAAAGAGGAAAAAACAGCAATCGCCGGATTGCTAAAACAGATAAACGCCGATGCGTCGGGAAAGCCTCAAAATGATATACCGGAAGAAGTAAAAGAAGTTGCCGGAAAGTTGGCAAAGGCTTTTGGCGCACGTGTTGAGATACACCGTATTGAGATACCGGAAAAGAAACGTAAGTTTAGAAAGAAACCAAGAAAGGAGCAAGGCAATGAAACCCGTTGAATTTCCCGGCGTGAATGTAGTATTTGCAAAAGACCAACCGGAATACATGCCGTTACCTGCAATGAAAATCCCTAATGACCCGCAGGGGCTTATAATTACCAAATGGCAGTTATCCCCGGAAGAATTGGAGAGAATAAAAGAAACCGGAACAATACATTTGTCGGTTGCGACGTTTAACCAACCATTGCAACCCGTATTGTTAACCGTAGATTTACCAACAGAAAAATAATAAAGTTATGGATAAAGAAACATACGTAAAAAGAATGGCAGAATTAAACCATATAAGGGAAAAGGCTTTGCAGTTTAATGATAAAGAAAGGGAAAAAGCAGTAGAAAGCTATAATGCTGCAAATTGTCCTTTCAAGGTAGGCGAAAAAGTTATATTTACCCTAAACAGAAGCGGAATAATTGAAAAAATATATGCAAATGATTATGGAGAATTTTCGTATGATATAAGAACCATAAAAAAGGACGGGGAACCGTCAAAGATAATTATTCATACAAATACATGGGACAAGATATATAAGGCATAAAAAAAACGCCCTGGAATTATAACCGGGGCGTTGCCGTTTAGGTACAGAAACGAAAGAAAGCCAAAATTAGCCCCGTAGGGCGACGAAAATACAAAAGACAATAAAAGTATCAAGGAACAAGCGAAACCCGCTTAAAACGAAAATTACCCGAAAACAACAAGCAAAGGGAAAGCGACGTTTGAGAGGAAAGCAAAGTAAATGGCTTTGCCGCTATAAAAAGGTTTGAAAAATGGAAGCGAGTAAAAGACAAAGGGGCGGACGCCCGAAAATGTGCAAACGAACAAAAGACCAAAGGGAGTTTGATTTGGCTTTTTGTTCAAATATGTTTTTACGCGGTTACACGTATAGGGAGATTTCGGAAAGACTGAATGAGGAAAACGCCCGGCGTGGCGTCGGTTATACCATAACAAAACAAATGGTATATTGGGATATGCAACAATTGCTAATTGAGTGGAAACGTGAACGTATGGAAAATATAGACGATTACGTTACGCAGGAATTGCGAAAGTTGGATAAAATGGAGGTTGAATTGTGGGAGGCGTGGGAATGTTCAAAGACCGGGAAATTGCGAGAGAAAAACAGACAGAACGCAAAGCCCCGTAAAGTGTTGGAGGATGGCGACAACCCGGAATATTACGGGTATGAGGAAACCACAACGGAAACGTCCGCCGGAAACCCCCGGTTTTTGGATTTGCTTTTGAATGTGCAGCAACGCCGGGCAAAGATGTTGGGATTTGATGCGCCAATAAAAGTTGATATACCGGGAATAAAAGAAAGTATAAATGGCGATGCACCGAAATACGATGTATCAGCAATCCCGGACGACCTATTGTTTGCGGTCGCCGATAAATTGCAAACAGCAGAATATAAAAAACAATTAGCAGAAAAAGGAGTAATTGACGATGGTACGAACAACAAAGAATAATATCAAGAAAAAAGATGAACCGAAACCCGTACACACGTGCGGGAATTGTGGTTGGGGTAAATATTATTACGACCATTCAAATTTGGATATGGACGGGAACCCAATTTGTTTAAAATGCCCGTTTGTCGAAAATCGCAGTATAATACGTTCGGAAAAAGCGTGCGACAAATGGAAAATGAAACAATAAATTGGTTGTTTTTTAAGATTTCCGGTTTTTAAGTCAGAAAAAATACGGGGGTAAGACAAAAATATATGGTTTATTTTTAAGAATTAAACAAAATGGATAAAGAACAATTGCTTAAAATGTATGCAGCATTGAAAAACAACCCCGGCGAGATAGTAAAAGCGGCGGCACGCCATAGGCTGATAAACTTTGCCCGGTACATGCAACCGGATTTGGCTTTGGAACCGTTCCACGTCGTTTATTATACGCTATTGGATAAGTTCGCCCACGGGGAAATAAAAAAAATGATTGTGCAAATGCCGCCCCAGCACGGAAAATCGGAGGGTTCAAGCCGAAAATTACCCGCTTTTATGTTAGGATTGAACCCGGACACAAAAATTTGTATTGGTTCGTATGCCGCCACAATTGCAAGGGATTTTAACCGGGACGTACAAAGAATAATTGACACCCCAAAATATCGGGAAATATTTCCGAAAACCTTTTTGAATGGTTCAAATGTGGTAACGATGGCAAACACGTATTTACGAAATTCTGACGTTATAGAAATGGTTGGGCATAAGGGTTCGTTGCGTGTTGTAGGTCGTGGCGGTGCGTTGACGTCAAAGACCGTTGACGTTATGATTATGGACGACGTTTACAAAGATTATTCAGAGGGTATCAGCCCGATTGTACGCAATGCGGCGTGGAAATGGTACACGACCGTTGTAAAAAAGCGTTTGCACAATAAATCGCAAGAACTGATTGTATTTACCCGATGGCATGAGGAAGATTTGATTGGTAAGATTGAAAAGGGAGGCGAAAAGATTATTGATATTAAAAGTTGGGACAGCATTAAAAATATTCCGGATGGTGCATGGGTTCGCATAAACTTTGAAGCGTTGAAAACCGGGGGACCAAACGAGATTGACCCAAGGGAACCGGGGGCGGCTTTATGGGAGAGTATGCACAGCCGGGCAAAATTGGAGCGTGAAAGAGCGTTAGACCCAATACAATTTCAATGCTTAGACCAAGGAAACCCCGGAAGCGCAGAGGGTAGATTGTACCGGAACCCGTTCAGAACGTACGTTGACAAATCAGAATGGGGAACGTTCGTGCGTAGTGGTAATTATACAGACGTGGCAGACGAGGGCGACGACTTTACATTTTCGGCGTGTTATGACGTTTACAAATCCGGTAATGAGGCATGGAACGAACAAAAGAAACGGTTTGAACCGATTTTGTATGCGCTAATTACTGACATGGTATTTACGCAGGAAAATACAGAAGTAACAGCCGTTACCGTCCCGGAAATGATAAACCGTTGTGGAACGCAAAAAGCATGGATTGAAAGTAACAACGGCGGTGCCGGGTTTGAAAAGTTGATACGTAAAAAGATAAAAGCGATTTCCGAACCATTTTACCAAGGTGCCAACAAGGAAAGCCGCATTATAACAAATTCGGCAAGCGTCAACGCCCAAATCATAATGCCGTTAGGATGGGAGGAACGTTTTCCAAAGATACATGAACACGTAACCGGGTTTTTGCGTGATTTCCCAGCAAATGAGCATGACGACCCGGAGGACGGTTTGACCGGAATATATGAAAAGGAATTGGCGGACGGCGATACAAGTCCATACAGCCAAGCAACAAGGGGCATTAAACGTCGTAATTAGCATTTTATTTCATATATGCAAGGATTTATCCGAAAATATTATAACTTTGCAATAAGTAATGGGGCAAAGGGTTAGCCCCCGGAGATAATAACAAAAGTTTTAACGTTAAAAAATTAAGATTATGGCTATTTGTAAATGCCCGGCAGCAGCAGCGCTGCCAAACATTCCAAACTTTACGTGTGCCGAGAGTTTCGGACAGATTCAGAAAGTAGCGTTTCAGAGATTGTATAAAAGCACCGGAGAAAAAAATTCATTTACCACGACGGCGGGTATTGGGAAAAAAGCGTCATGGGCGCCGTTGTTATCGGCAGAGGACGACACGAAAGTTGTTGTCTCCCCGTATATCCAAGCACCGACAGCAGAAGCAGGCGCACCCCGTACGTTCGGCGGAGGAAACGAAACGTTGGGCGGTATTGAAGAAATTATTGGACGTGAGCCAACCCCATTTACGGCGGTTATGCGTAAAATGCCGCAATCACTGATTAAAGCATTGAAAGATTTGCAATGTGAAAGCGATTCCCAAAATTTGGGGGTTTATTTGTTTGATGAAAACGGCGCAATTGGTGCATTGCAAGACCCGACAACACCAACAACGCATTATCCTATTCCAATTCGTTCTTTGTTTATCGGGGATAAAACATTGGGAGGATTTGAGGCACCCGATAGCAACGCAATACAATGGGCGTTTTTACCTAATTGGTCGGATGATTTGGCGATTATCGTACCGGAAGATTTTAACCCACTAACAGACTTAAAAAATGCAGCAGGGTAAACAAACAATAGTGACGTTGGAAAATGAAACATTGAAAACGACACGAGATTTTGAAGTTAGCCACGCCGAAAGACTTTTAAAAATGCCAAATAACGGCGGTTGGCAGTTACCGGAAAATAGTAAATTTGAATTTGACAAAGAAAATGGGCTTAGATATAAGAGAAATAAAAAAGCAGATAACGGAGCCACGGAACAAAGCGGCGATAAGTAGGGCAATTTACCACCAAAACCGCATACGATTTCATGCGGAAAAGGCGTTGACGCCATACATTACGCAACCCGTGACCGATTTTTTGGCTTATGTTTCAAACCTTATACCCGCAGACAAATTCAAAGTGTTCAAAACATTGTTCCGTTACCCCGTAAAGACAAACGAGGTAACGGGCGTTTGTTTTGATAAGTTGAGCCGCATTTTTGACGGTCGTAACCCGGCGTTCAATTATCAGTTTATGAACAGCGAACAAAGGGACGATTGGGAGTATTACAGACAACACGTATTGGAAGAACCCGAAATTTGGAGCACAAAGGGATGGGAATATTTCAAAACCGAAATTAACAGCGTATTAATTGTTGATTTGCCAAAAGAGCAATCCCCCGGCGATAATTACCCGCAACCGTACTTTTATTGGTTGCCAATAGAACACGTTATTTCATACAAGGCAGACAAAACAACGGGCGTTATGCGTTGGATAATATTCCGGCAGGACGACAACCGTATTGCCGTAATTGACGATGAACGATACCGGGTATTTACCGAGGAAAAAGGCAATATTGGCGAATTGCTGATTGATAGCCCGCACGATTTGGGATATTGCCCAGCACGTTTTTTTTGGAACGAACCATTGAGTTTGAGAGAACCGGACGTTAAGGCGTCCCCGTTAACAACCGAGTTGGAAAGTTTAGATTGGTTCCTTTTTTATCATTTATCAAAGAAAAATTTGGATATGTACGGGTCGTACCCGATTTATTCCGGATATGAACAAAGTTGCGATTTTACGAACGGCGAAAACGGCGATTATTGCGACGGCGGGTTTTTGAAAGACAAACAAGGCTATTATAAATTAGACCAAGCGGGTTTATTGATGCGTTGCCCGAAATGCGGAGATAAACGAATTGTCGGGGTTGGTTCATTCATTGAAATTCCGGTACCGGACGGCGACAAACAGCCGGATTTGCGCAACCCGGTTCAGATGTTGACCGTTGACCGTAATAGTTTGGATTATAACGTTAGCGAGGAAGAACGGTTGCGTACAAACATAATTACGGCGGTTGTTGGTACCAACGAGGAAATAACAACCCGTGAAGCATTAAATGAACAGCAAATTAAAGCCAATTTTGAAAGCCAAAGCACGGTATTAAACCGAGTAAAAAAAGGCTTTGAGGCGGCGCAAAAGTTCGTTGACGAAACCGTTTGCCGTTTGCGTTATGGAACAATGTTTATTTCGGCAAAAATCAATTATGGCACCGAGTTTTATTTGTCTGATGCAACCCAATTGCGAGAACGTTATAAGATGGCGAAAGAAAGCGGAGCAAGCGAGGGGGAATTGGATGCGCTACAAAATCAGATTATCGAAACGGAGTACAGACACGACCCAATACAAATGCAACGTATGTTAGTGTTGGCAGAATTGGAGCCGTACCGACATTTGACACGTCCGGAAGTATTAGAATTGTACGAAAAACAGCTAATTACCGAGGATGAATTGCGCATTAAATTGAATTTCGCTAATTTTGTGCGTAGGTTTGAACGTGAGAATACAAACGTTTTGGAATTTGGCAGCCAAATACCATTTTCCAAGAAAATTGAAGTAATAACAAAAAAAATTTATGATTATGCGAGTGAAAGCAGAAACAGAGGGTAAAACAAAGGACGTCGGATTGTTGGACGTTACCCCGGAAAATTTCATTGTGCCGCAAGGCGAGGAAAGTTTTTACCATTGTCGTATTGAGGTTGTAAAATTCAACCAAGAAACGGGCGAAAGAATTTCACGACCACGTATGCAGGTTTTCGGAAAAAAGTTCTTTGAAACATTCGGATTGCACAATTTGCGAAAAATGGGTTATAAAGTCGACATTATGCACGACCCGAACGTTTGGGAGGCAGCGAACAAAGAAAAGATTGAAGCCAGCAAACGAGCAAAGGCAGAAGCAGCAGCAAAGGCGGCAGCAGCAGCAAAGGCGGCAGAACGTGAACAAATGAAAGCCGAAATTATTGCAGAACTGACAGCCGCCGGAGTTATCCCAGCAGAACCAAAGAAAGCCGGACGAAAACCAAAAGCCGAAAAAACAGCAGAAGCAGAGGAAGCGGCAGGCGATAGCCCGGAAAACAACGAGAATGTTTAACCATTAAAAATTACGAATATGGCACAGATTGCACAGCAAGTTGGTTATTGAAGTAGCCACAACCGCCGCAGCATTGGACGGCGACACAAAGAAAAAGTTGATTGAATGTATTGAGGGCGGAACAATTACCGACGTTATTTTGGTAACAAAAGAGGTTGAAAAGGAAATCAGCCATGCACGTGTTGTTAGTTGGTTGGTTGACACAACCGGGGATTCCCCCAAATACACAATTGATATTATTAACGCAAACAGCGGAAAAGTAGAAACAATCGCACTTAATTAATTCAAAGGGTAAGAATATTATGTTAACGAGAGAAATTTTAGTTGCAAATGCGGCTTTGTCGGGATTGTCTGACGAACAGATTACAGCGATAACAGCATTATCGCAGAATGACGAAAACAGCGTTATTGCCAAGAAAACGGGCGAAATTTACGGGGCTTTGGATGCCGATATTTTGGCGGTTTCCGGTATCGCTAAAAATGGAACCGAAAAAACGTATGATTACGCAAAACGTGTAATGGGGGAAATGAAAACAAAAGCCGATGGCGCAACCGGCCTGCAATCGCAGATTGATTCATTGACCAAGGAAAGAGCCCGTTTAGAAAAGGCAATTGCCGATGGTGCGGCAGATGCGGAAACCGTGAAAGCATTGAAGCAGGCAAAAGCAGATTTGCAGAACGTGACAACGCAGTTTACCGATTTGACAACCAAGTATGAGGCAGAAAAGGCAAACCACGAAAAAGAATTGTTCGGAGTAAGAATTGACAACGCATTGCAGACAGCCGCCGCCGGGCTTAAATTCAAAGCAGGATTTCCGGAAAGCGTAACAAAGGTTATTTTGACGCAGGCGACCGAAAAAGTAAAAGGCATGAACCCGGAATATATAGACGACGGAAACGGCGGAAAGGTTTTGGCGTTCAAAGATGCAAGCGGCGCAATTATGCGCAATCCAAACAATCAGTTGAACCCATTCACGCCCGCCGAGTTGCTGACAAAAGAATTGGAAACGATGGGAGTATTGGAGCAGCAAAGACAACAGCCAGGAGGCGGCACAAATAAGCCCGCAGGCGGTGCCGGAGGCGGCGGAATTACATTGGACGTAAGCGGAGCCAAAACGCAATCAGAGGCGTACGAACTTATTACAAAACAATTGATGGCGCAAGGTAAAACGGTAGGTTCCAAAGAGTTTGACGAAGATATGAGAAAGGTTTGGCAGGAAAATAGTATTAACAAATTGCCGGAGAGATAACCGGGTAATGGGTAAACCCGCATTTAATAACAAATTAAAATAAAAAGACTATGAGTTTAATTGCAACAAGATTACAGAATTGGCGAGTAGAAAACCCGGAGTTAGACCGTAATATGACCCGTCCGTGTGAGTATGGCGCATTGGATTTTTTCATTGAACAGACCAACGCCGGAAATTCCATTTTGTCCCCGAAATTGCGTGAACGTGCGTTTGCCTCAATCGGAAATACGGTACAAGTTCCGGTTATCAATTACGATGGCGACGTTACGGTTAGCAACGTTCGTACGTGTGTTATCCCGGACGATGAAAACACGTCCGCACTTTATACCGTGGTTTGGGCGACATATTCCGTCGGCTTTACAATGGTGCCAACGTTGTATATGAACAACGAAATTTCGTATGACCACGATTTCAACCGCAAAATGGAAAAGGTTTGCAGAGCGTTTGCAAATTCGTTAGACCAAGCAGCCGTTGCAGCGTTGGAGGCAGGAAAAACCCAAGTATTGAAAGACAAGTTGAATTACAATTTCGCCGCCAACGTTATTGAGGTTCCAACGCAGATGGCAACCGAAATTATGGGCGATATTAACCCGATTATGCGTGCAAATTGTTATCCGGGTTTGGTTCACGTCGTAGGTAACGCCGGAATTGACAGCCTTATTAAAAAATTGGCACAGCACGGTATTTATAACGACGTAAACAAGCGTATGGAATACGAAAATAAAGTGTTCCATTATACAAACAACGTCGTAAATGAAGCTAGCAAAAACGGCACATTCTTTGCCGTAGAGGATGGTAACGTTGGCGTTTTAACACGTGTTGACCGTGAGGCGTTGAACCGCACCCGTGCGAATTTCCACGAATGGGACGTTGTACGTTTGCCGTACATTGATTTGCCCGTTGGTTCGCACTATTACACAGCAGTTGGCGACCAGTCACAGACAGCAGGCGCAGCGAGTGCCGATATGACGTGCAACGTGAAAGAATATTTTGGATTTAGCGCAGATGTTGCGTTTGTAATTGCTTACAACAGCAACCCAACAACCGTTGCAAATCCGATTATCAAAGCGCAGATTGCAGCACGTGAGGAAAATGTACCTTTGGGTATGCCTGTATATGTAACCAACGCCGGGGAATTTCCCGCCGGAGGTGCGAGCGCATAACGCCGGAGCATAACGAATTGTTAAACCGAGGGGACGGGGTGGTTATCCCCGCCCCCTTATTTATTGCAATCTTAATTCCTAATATGGGAACAACGTGTTATATTTGCAATATGGAAAAATGGAAAGAAATTAAAGGTTATGAAAGTTTGTACCAAATCAGTAGCAGCGGAAGAGTTAAAAGCTTATATCGTGTAGATAGATTAGGTAGAGTTTATAACGAACGTATATTAACACCTGAAATTACAAAAAAAGGTTATTTACGTGTTTCATTAGGAAATAGGAAAGATGGATTTAAAAAAATAATGGTTCATAGATTAGTTGCTGCGGCTTTTATTCCGAACCCGGACAATTTGCCGCAAGTCAATCACAAGGACGAAAACAAATCGAACAATCACGTTAATAATTTGGAATGGTGTGATAACACATATAATCACAATTTTGGCACACGTAATTATAGAGCTAATAAACATAAAAATAAACGAATTGCTCAATTTGATATATTTGGTAATAAAATTGCAGAATATGATAGTATAAAAATTGCAGCAAGTAAAATTGGTGTTAATGTCAGCCAGTTATCAAGACACTTAAATAATAAACCAACCAAAAACATAAGAGGTAAATTTTATTATTCTCATAGTGTTGGAGGTTATAAATGGGCGTTTTTATGATAAGAATAAATGAAATATGCGAAGCGCTAAAAAATGTGTGCGGGTGGGAACAATCATACGACCCGGCAAAGGCAATTGACAATTATATGACTGAAACGGAAAGCGGGTTGTATTTTCAAGGTGCGCACCCGCTTTTGACGTTGGATAATATGGAAAGTATTATGCCGGATGATTGGGGAATACAATACCCCGTATGGGATGCGCTGACGCAATGGAAACAAAACAAGGTTGTGCAGTATGGTAATGATACAAACGGGAACAAATTGTTTTGGAAAGCGAAAGCGGATAACGTAGGAGAGGAACCAACGGAAGATTCTTTGTTTTGGAGCAAATACAACATTCTTTCGGACTTTTTGGAAAGAATGACACGCAACGGGATTGCAACCGCAATTCAGACATTTACCCAAATTAAGCAGTTGGATAAAGAAACACGCAATTTGTTAGAACGCAGAACGTTTTTTGATGGTGCCGGACGCATACGGGCAACCCTGCAAAATAATCATAAATTGGTTGGCTTTGAAATTGTCCCGGTTCGTGCAATGGGAGTGACGGCGAAAATTGAAAAGATAGGTTTGCAAATGACCGGGGGAACCGGGGTTGTTAGAATGTATTTGTTTCATTCGTCGCAGATAGACCCAATAAAGACTTTTGATTTGAATTTTACCGTTACAAATGGCGGTTTTCAGTGGTTCCCGTTAACTGATTGTTATTTGCCGTATATCAGCGACGAAAACAACGCCGGGGGGTCGTGGTTCCTTTGCTACAATCAAGACGAATTACCCGCCGGAATGGAAGCAATTAACGTATCAAAGGATTGGAGCCGGGAGCCGTGCGGAACGTGCAACATTGGTTCCGTTGAGGTTTGGCGAGAATTGACAAAGTATTTGCAAGTAACGCCGTTTATGTACCATGCGCCGGAAACGTTCGCAGAATATCCGGAATTATGGGACATTGCGCAAACCTTATACACAAGAACACAGAATTACGGGTTGAATTGCGAAATTACAATTGGATGCGATTTAACCGATTTTGTTATTTCTCAAAGGGCTATTTTCCAAACCGTGATACAACGGCAAGTTGCCGCAATTGCGTTGCGTACGTTAGCAATGAACCCCAACGTAAGGGTAAACCGCAATCAGTCAAACGCAAGCCGTACAGACATTTTGTATGAGTTGGACGGGAACACGTCCGGCGTTAGACCCGGCGGGTTGGGGTATGATTTAAAAAAGGCGTATGAGGCATTGCGGATTGATACGCAGGGATTAGACCGCATTTGTTTAAGTTGTAACAACAGAGGCGTAAAATACAGAACCGTGTAATTATATAATTCAAAGGGAAAATTGTATATAATTTCATGTAAAAATTGTATTTATGAAAAAGATAACCGATTTACGAAAAAGGGTTGCGGATTTCAACGAGGCTTTGACGTCCGGGCGGATAATACAAAACATTATATGGGACAATGAGGCATATATAGTTGATTTAAACGCCGAGGAACAATTGTTTGAACAAGGTATTAACCGTTTGGGCGTCGAAATTTCGGATTATGCACCATACAGCCCCGTAACAATCGCAATTAAAGAGGCAAAGGGACAGCCGACAAACCGGGTTACGTTAAGGGATGAGGGAGATTTTGAAAGTAGCTTTTTTTTGGAAGTTGGCGACAAGCAATTTGAAATTAAGGCGTCCGATTTTAAGACAGAGGATTTAATAAAGAAATACGGGCGTCAGATATTAGGATTGACGGACGAAAATATTGCAATACTGATATGGCAATATATATATCCGGATTTAATGGACGAAGCAAAAAAACAAATTTATGGCAAATAAGGTAAAAGCCCCGGTTGTTGACAACCCGGAATTGTTAGACCGGATTATTGGGAACATTCAAAACGGATTGGTTGATAATTTGCCGTGGTTGGATTATGCGTTTGGCAGGGCGGAAAGACTTGTTAAAATGAACGCAAACCAAAAACGCTATTATACGCCAAACGTGTATTCCGGGAAAAACGAATATATGGAAGTTTGCCCCGATGCGGGTATTGGTAATTTCTGTTTCTTTTGGGTTGACGACCCGCAAAATATCAGTTGGGAACCCGGAGTTGATATTGGCATAAAAACGGCGTTTTCGATTATCTTTTGGTTTGATTACAGAAAGATATACAACGATGCAAGCACACGCAACAAAGAGGATTTGAAGCGGCAAATATTGGACGTTTTGAACGGCGGGTTTTTGGTGCGAAATGGAAGTTACAGAATAAACAAAGTGTACGAATTGGCGGAAAACATTTACCGGGGCTTTTCGTTGGATGAAATAGAAAACCAATTTTTAATGCACCCGTTCGGCGGATTCCGGTTTGAGGGCGAATTGAGTATTGGAGAAACATGTAAATTGTAGTATATGGAACATTTTATTTATAACATTATTGTTGTCGCATTAATAGCGGCTTTTGTGCTGACGTTATTACGCAAATGGGGCGTCATTGAATGGGTACAGATTCACGGGAACGATTTCTTTTCAAAGATGTTTAATTGCGATTTCTGTTTGTCGTGGTGGGCGTGCGTTTTGATTTGTTTCTTTGCGTTGATATTTACCGGGAACCCCGCATTTTTGGGCGTTCCCTTTTGTAGTACAATGATAACACGTGTTTTATTATGAAGAATGTACAAATAAAAGGAATGAACGTTGAGTTGTATGATTCAATCGAGGATTTGCCAATTATGCGTTTCCACAAGTATAACAAAATGCTTTTGGTTGACGCCGGGGTTGGTTCCGATTTGTCGGATTTTGACCGACATATTGAAAAGGTAATACGTTATTTGAACAGCCCAACGCCAAACATGGCAACCGTTGAGTTGGAAAATATGCGCCAAAACATATATTTCATTCAATCCGAGGTTTCCCCCCGGCATTTGGCTTTTGCCGTGTTGGTTAAATCAATAAATGGTAAACCCCGAAATGATTTGTCAGATGATGGATTGCAACAAACAATGAGTCTTTTTAAAGACGTTGCAAATTCAGAGATAACCGCCCATTTGGAAGCGGTTAAAAAAAAAATAGACGATGAATTGCGTTTGTATTTTCCCCGGTTGTTCGATGATGCGACATTGAAAGAGTATTACGATAAATTGAAACAAAGAACGATTGTTGTATTACGCACAATAATAGACGGTCGGGCAACCGAGGCGGACGCAAAAGAGATTGACGACATTACGGCGGAGTTGATAACCTATTTCAACCCGCAGACGTTTACCGGGCCGGAAAGCGTGGAAATTAGGCATGACAGACAATTTGAAAATATGTGTTTGATATTGTCCCAAAATTTGCATGTTGACCCAAAGAAATTTACCGTTTTGGAATATTACAACGCATTTGAGTATATCAAGGAACAAGCCAAAAAAGCAAACAAGCAAAAAAGGGCAAAATAAGGCGATTTCCGGCGTTTTTATTTTTAGGCGATAATTCACATTTGAGAAAAGAAAATGCAACAGACGGGAAATTTCCCGTAAATAACTAAACAATCGGCGTATGGCAGATAATAACAACCCAATCAAATATTCGGATTTAATAAGCCCGGATAATTCGATTACAGATTTGATAAAACAATTGGATGAACTTTCGGACACCTATACAAATGCACTGAAAAATATCAAAGCCGAGGCAATACAATTGGCGGAGATTCTGAAAAAGGTTTCCGGCGCAACGGAGGACGGGCGAAAGACAACCAAAAAAGCCGCAGACGATGCGGAACGTTTGGCACGTGCGCAACGTGATTTGGCGTTTGCAGAAAGCGAGAACGCCAAAAAGTTAGCCGAGTTAAAATTGGCACAGCAGGAAGCGAACCAAATTAATAAACTGATTGTGAAAATAAATCAATCCGCCGAGGGTAGTTATAACCGTTTATCGGCGCAATATTCATTGAATAAGATTTATTTAAACAACATGACTAAAGCCGAACGGGAAAACACCGAGGAGGGGCGAAAATTGGTTGCACAAACCAAAGAAATATACGAAGAAATGAAACGTTTGCAGGAAGCAACCGGGAAATTTCAATTGAACGTCGGAAATTATACGGAGGCGTCCGACGCAATTATTGCGTATGGCGACAAATTAAAAGAAACGTTAGGTTTAAATAGCGCATTTGGCGAAAGTCTTTTGGCGTTAGGACGTGGCGGGGCTGAAAGTAAAGCCGTTTTTACAGCTATTGGCGACGGGGCAAAAGCATTGGGAAAAACTTTGTTGGGATTACTTTCAAACCCGGTTTTTTTGGCGATTGCCGGAATTGCGGCGGCGGGTGCGGCGTTTAAATGGTGGTACGATTATAACGCCGGGTTAGTTGAGGCAACGAGATTGACGCAACAATTTACCGGGAAAAGTGGCGATGATTTGAAAGCGTTTAGAAATGAGGTGCAAGCCGTCGCCGATTCATTCAACGCAGATTTCCGGGAAACATTGATTGCAACAAACGCATTATCAAAACAATTTGGTATTTCTGCAAATGAGGCATTGCAATTGGTTAAGGATGGGTTTTTAGCCGGAGGCGATGCGAACGGGGAATTTTTAGACACGTTGAAAGAATACCCGGCATATTTCAAAGAGGCGGGAATATCAGCAGACCAATTTGTTGCAATTGTTACCCAAACAAACAAAATGGGTATCTTTTCAGACAAAGGCGTTGACGCAATTAAGGAGGCAAATTTGCGTTTGCGTGAAATGACGACGGCGACGGCGGAGGCTTTGGACGGTATCGGTATTTCGTCGGAACAAGTTCAAAAAGATTTGCAGACCGGAACCAAAACAACGTTCGATGTTATACAAGACGTTTCCGCAAAATTGGCAGAATTGCCGGATAATGCGGCAACGGTCGGGGCTGCAATTGCAGATATATTCGGGGGGCCCGGAGAGGACGCCGGATTGCAGTATTTGCGCACGTTGAAAGATATTTCAACAAACATGGATGAAGTAAAAGGGAAAGCCGGAGTTTTGGCGCAATTGCAGGAGGAACAATTGCAAAGCCAAATTGAGTTGCAAAACGCATTATCCGGGTTGTTTGACGCAACCGGAGGGAATTTTGAAACGTTGACAACGCAGGCAAAAGTTTTTGTTAACCAAGGATTGACGGCGATAATAAAAGGGGTTATTGATGTTGTCAATTACTTGATTGAGTTATACAATGAAAGTGTTTTGATACGTGCAATTTGGAATGGGATTGTTGCCGGATTCAAAACAACATTTGATACGTTGGGAAATTTGTTTGGATTCTTTATTGATATAGTCAAAGCAACCGGAACCGCATTAAAGGGGGCGTTTACGTTAGATTTTGACGAAGTAAAAAAAGGATTGGCAGATTATGCAGCAGCGTACGGAAATTTGGTTAAAGCCCAAGTTAAAGACATAACAGAAAATTTCCAAGAGGGTTTGGATGGTATGCAAAAGAAAATAAAACCGTTAACAATCCCGGTTTCTGTTGGAGATACCCCGACGCCACAAACAGACAATAAGCCCGTAACGACACAGAACCCAACCGTAACGCCAAGGGGTAAAAGCGATGCGGAAAAGGCAGCAGAACAGCAAGCAAAACAAATTGAGGCGGCATACAAAAAGAATTTGGAAGCAACCCGAAAATTGCAGGATGCACAATTGCAGTTGGAAACCGACGAATGGGCAAAGCGTCGCCAACAAACGCAATATCAGTATTCCCGCCAAATTGAGGATTTGCAACACCAATTGCAGACCGAAAAGGATTTGAACGAAACCGGACGTCAAGCGATAAACGCCACAATTACGGCGTTAGAACAGCAGCAGACAGAGGCGTTGTTGAAAATAGAGCAAGAACGGCAGTTGCAAGAATTGGCATTGCAGAAAGAAAGCATTGAATTACGTTTGCAAGCGGTTAAGCAGGGAAGCGAGCAGGAACGACAATTGCGTATGCAGTTGTTAGAGAATGAAAGACAAACCGCATTATTACAGAACCAACAGAAACCGACCGGGCAACAGCAGGACGCCGGGGCGATTAATGCAAGTTTTGACGCAAAGGGAGCCGGAATTGCGGACGAATATTTGCAAGCGCAATTACAGATATTCGACCAACAACAAGCGTTGGCACAATCGGAGTTTGATTTGTTGAGAAATTCAGAAGCCCGGAAAACTCAATTCCGTTTGCAAGCAGAAAAGGAACGTTTGCAAAAGGTTTTAGAATTAAATCAGCAAGCCGCCAATAAATTGTCTGATGTTGAGGTACAAACAATTCAAAACACTATTAAAAAAATAGACCAAGAAATTGAGCAATCCAAAGGGGAGGAACGAGGAACAGACATTTACGGTTTGTTTGGGCTTAATTTGGACGACGACCAAAAAGAGGCAATTAATACGTCTATGCAATACGCATTGGATGCGTTAAATACATTCACGGCGGCACGTGTTGCCGCAGCAGATGCAGCCGTTGAGCAAGCGGATAAAGAGGTTTCCGCCGCACAATCGGCGTTGGATGCAGAATTGGAAGCAAGGGCAAACGGGTACGCCAATAATGTTGTACAAGCGCAAAAGGAGTTGGATTTGGCAAAGAAAAACCAAGAAAAAGCGTTGAAAGAACAACAGAAAGCGCAAAAACAGCAGGCAGCAATACAAACATTGCAGCAAATCGGAAACATGGTAACAGCAACGGCGCTGATATGGTCGCAATTAGGTTTCCCGTTTGCAATACCTGCAATTGCCGTAATGTGGGCGAGTTTTGCAGCGTCTAAAATCAAGGCGGCGCAATTGGCAAAACAGACCGGAGGAACCGGAGGAACGGAAACATACGGCGACGGTACCGTTGAACTTTTGGAGGGCGGTTCGCACCAAAGCGGAAATGATATTGATTTAGGAACGAAACCGGACGGAACCCGCCGACGTGCCGAGGGAGGCGAATTTTTCGCCGTGATAAATAAACGAAGTTCACGCCGTTTCAGAAAGATAATACCGGACGTTGTCAATTCGCTAAACAATGGTACGTTTGCACATAAGTATTTAAAATCCTATTCAGACGGCGACGGTTTGACGTTAAACGTTACCGGACAAAGCCCGGATTTACGCAATTTGTCGGATGATGTAAGGGAAATTAAGGAACAGAACCGACGACGGGTTTACGTGGATGGCGACGGAAATACGATTGAAAGTTACAAGAATTTGAAACGTAAAATAAAAAGACTATGACACCAAAATATAGATTCTTTTTGCAGATAGGGGAGGACGGAACCAAACAAACCGTCCGCCCCAATTATAAGGATGATTTAACGTTGGATTATGAGTTGGAAACAAATCAAAGGTTTTACCGGGCTAAATTGTCCGGTAAAATAAACTTTGTCCGTGCTGATTACGATATTATCAATGACGCCCCGTTTGATTCTGAATTTTTCCTATATATCGAAAAAAGCGATGATTGGGGACAAACATACAATCAATACTATAAAGCAAAGTTTATGAAAACGGATTGTACGTTTAATGATGATGATAAATTGGTTACGGTACAGCCGGAAACAATAGACCAATACAACGACGTTTTGGCAGGATTGGAAAAGGAATACAATTTAATTGAGTTGGCCCCACAAATCGAATTTCTTACAATAAGAAAACGCCCATTGATACAAATATACGTTCCCGGAGATAGTATTGTTTCGTGCTTTTTGGGCGGCACGAATTGGGAACAAGACGCAAACGCCACGACTGACCAAAACGCATTAATACGAACCTATCATTTTGCACTATGTAATATTTTGAAAGAAATACAAATTACGTCGCACGGTTCCCCGGCGGTAATATCCGGGCTTTATGTTGGGCGGATGTCGACGGGTGTAAGCCCTGATGAATTTATGGGAGATTTATACCCGGAATTAAATGTAAATTATTATATCCATATTGCACAAAAACTAGTTGCGGGTAGGCTACCTATTGGGCTAGCAGGTGTTGAGATACGCCGCCGTTCTGATGATGTGGCAATGTTCCGGTTTACAAAGATAACGCAAGAACCTTTTGATACGTTGGAATTTGATTTAACCGCCGTTGAGGGTTCCGGAGCAACGGGTACGATGCACGCCGATATGAAAAGTTATAATATATACGCCCGATATTTGGTTGATGTTGATAAAATAGACGATTTAGATACATACCCGTTGCCGTCCGATGATATTGTAGATAATAATAGAAATTACCGCCGGGCAATTGGTTACGCAATCGACGTGGCATTTATATCTAAAAATTTTTCAGATACGCCGACCGAGTGGGGATTAGCCGACAGTGGAAAGTATTTTGCGCCGCCTTATTCCATATATGGACAAACGTTTTATCCAATCGCCCGGTCAACGTGGCGTTATGCGTCGTTATGGTTTGGGTTTTATCTGATGGATTGGATATTAGAGGAAAAAGCCCGAAAAGCATATACTTTGCGTGATGCGTTTACATTGTCGTCATGTATCAATGTGCTATTAAAAGAATTTGCGCCCGGAATAACGCATGAAGCGACGCCGGAATACAGCCAATTTCTTTATAACACAAACAATCCTATTTCCGGGCAGTCATTTAAGTTGCTAATAAGTCAGAAAAGTAATATCATTAATGGAGAATATCAGAACCCGGCGCAAAAAGCCCCGGTTACATTGCAACAGATTATGACGATGTTACGGGATATTTACAAATGTTATTGGTATATTGAGGACGGAAAATTTAAGATTGAACAAGTAAGTTGGTTTAGAAATGGCGGTTCGTATGGATATAACCCAATTATTGATTATGATTTAACGCAGTTAGAAAACGTTAGGAATGGCAAGAAATTAGCTTTTGCGACGTCGGAATATTCATTTGACAAAGTAGATATGCCGGAACGTTACCAATTTGAATGGATGGATGACGTAACAACGCCATTTGAAGGATTGCCAATAGAAATTACGTCAAAATATGTAACAGCCGGAAAGATAGAAGAAATAAATATTTCCAATTTTACGTCTGATATTGATTTGATGTTGTTAAACCCCGGTGCAATTAGTTCGGATGGATTCGCATTGTTTGCGGCGGTTACGCCGTCCGGAGGCGGACAATTGGAATTACCGTTTACACGGCAAACCGTTGATAATGTAGAATACTATTTGCAAAACGGTTATTTAGCGTTTATCAATATACAACCGACATATTGGGTTTATGATATGCCCGCACGGAATTTTAAAATAAATAATTCCCCAAATTATGCAATCGGGATTGAGAGAAAGAAAAAACAAACACTAAATTTCCCGGCAGGAACCACAGACCCAAACCCGATGCAGTTAGTTAAAACATATATCGGTAACGGTCAAGTTGATAAACTTTCAGTAAATTTGTGTAGTCGAAACATTAAAGCAACGTTGAAATATGACACAGAATAACAATATTAGCGTTTTACCGTGGTACACGTCAATTAATGAACAGAACCACAGAAAAAGTTACGCATACGGCGCAATTTACCCGTTATTTGCCCCGGCTGATAGATTGTTGCCGTTTCAGATAATAAGAAACACACGGTCAAATAATGTTACGTCAGTGGTATTGTATGAAAAGACCGGAAAGCAAGTTGCAAACATAACAACGTACATGAAAGAAACCGGATTGCAGATTGTCCGGTTTCAAGCGTTGGGTTATGATGTTATATTGTACCCGTCAATATTACCCATGCCATTAAATCAGTTGGACGGAATATACTATATGACGTTATCAGATGGGGTTCAAACATGGTATTCAGAAATGTTTACCGTGGTACAAGACATTTCCGGCTATCTTAAAATTGAATGGTGGGACATTGAAAATTTGGTTTTTGATGCAGGGCAAATAGTATATCAAAACCCGGCATTTAAAAATGCTTTGTATCTTTGTACGGAGTTAGGAAAGCCGGATTATGAATTTGAAGAAGATGGAGAAGAACGGGACGGGTATTTTTTTTCGGAGAAACAAATATCAGTCAAAACGTTTAAATGCACGATATTGGCACCGGAATTTCTTTGCGACGTTATGCGTTTTATTCGTATGGCTGATTATATTCATATAACGGACAAATACGGCAGGGAATACGATTGCGACACGTTTCTAATTACTCCAAAATGGCAGACGCAGGGAGATTTGGCAAGCGTAGAAATTGAGTTTAAAACAAATACCGTCGTGAAGAAAATAGGACGTGGCTATATAATAGCAAACAAAGGAGATTTCAACGAAGATTTCAATAATGATTTTAAGAACAATTAAATTAATTAGATTATGGGAAATTACAAAGAATTAAAACAAGCGGTTTCCGATGTTATTAAAACAAACGGGAACCAAGAAATTACCGGAGCGATATTGCAAAATACGTTATTGTCAATTATAAATAGTGTTGGGAAAAACTTTCAATATGTAGGTATTGCAAAGTATGATACAAATCCGGGCACACCCGACCAAAATATATTTTATATAGCGGGATTTGGTAATTATGTTAATTTCAACAACAATTCAATCCCTTTTGGATATTTAGGTATTATGAAATGGGATGGTAATTGGATATTGGAATTGATTGAAATAAGTAATTCAACAATATATAACATTGGTAATGAATATATGCTAATAAATTCAGTATTTGGGAATGTGGTAAATGGTATTCCATTATTTACTACAAATAATATAATTACCGATTATATATATATATCAAAAGAAACGGAATATATAATATTGTTAGATAATACAGAAAATGCGGCAAATTATGGAATTAAAATTGTAGAATATAACAATGATTATAAATATAAATCTGAATTATATACTAATTACGATTCATTCCAGCAAAATGTAACCTCATTTAACCTAAACATTGATGCTATATGCAAAATAATAATCACAAAAAAAATAGGAAGTAATTTTGTTGCATTTAACAACGAGAAAATAAGAATAAAAACAAATTATGATAAATATTCAACAATACTCTTGCAGGAGCATTTTAATAAAGCAAAATATGAACCAATAAAATTTGGATTCGTAAGAAAAGCAGATGGGGTAAAAGTAAATGATACTATACAAAATAGTAGAGCTATATTTGTGGATAATATAGAATCAAAAGAGGGGAAATATGCAGTGATAAACGATTTGCATAGAATAGAAGCATTTTACATGTATAATAATGATGCCTATATTGGTAGAATTAATCCAAAAATTAATTATAATGCTTCAAAGTTTGGACTTTCTATAATTAACAAGCCAACAGAGAAAATATTAATAAATCCGCAAATACAATATTACGATGAAAATGATTTTGTAAAATCATTACCAGTAGCGTTTCTTTCAGATTTGTCAGAAGATGTAGAAATAAATTATATATGCAGAAGAGGATTTATTTTTACATCAAATGGAGAGTTTACCGATGGTGGTGGTTTTATAACACAAAGAGCCGTAGCAGGGTATATACAAAATAAAGGATGCGTTGAAATAAAAGCCCCAATAGGTTATATTATAGAACATATAACTATTTATGATGAAAATGAATATATTTCACAGATACACGTTAATCAGAATGAATATATCGGCTTTTTAGACGGAACGAAATTTGCGGTACAAATAATAAACGAAGAAATTAATTATAATAATGAATTAGCAGAATATATTTCAGTAAAATTTATTTCGGAAGAATATCAAAAAATAGATAATATACAATTTACGATACCTAAGTTGATACCAGGAGAACAAAGATACAAAGATGATGGCTTTTATAATTATTGCTCATGGCCATATACAACACCGATTTACGATGAAAAAAATAACTTGATTTCAGTATTTTATGCGTCTAAAAAGGCACATGCCGATACAGAGTACGGAGTATGGCTTATGAAGCAATTAAATTGCAATACGGGAGTATGGAGTGAGCCAGTTATGGTGGCAGGTGAGCCGGATGATAGAACAAAATGCTATTACGGATATGCAACTACAATATTAGACGATGGCACATATATTGGTATATGCAAAGACAATATGTTTACGGGTAATATATGGCTATGTAAGTCTGTTAATCAAGGTAAAACATGGACAAAAGAACCATTACTGATAAATGGTTCTCAAATACAAGGCGATTGCCCATGCTCAATTATCAAGACACATACGGGTAGATATTTATTCTTTGTTGCGATAAACAACTATGCTATATGGACTGATGATGATTTTACGACATTTCAAAAAACAGAATTAGGTAATTTGGGTACACTTACTTATGAGGCTGGTTTAGTTCAATTGTATGATAATACAATTTGTATGATTGTTAGAAGAAACGAAGAACACTCTTTATTAATGCAAAGTGTAGATAATGGAGAAAGTTGGATAAATAAAGGTGCAATTATTGGGCTTGACTCTTTTTCAACGCCAACGGCTATACTTAAATTAGATTATTTAGATGCATTGCTATTATTTAATATATCAAGGCGTTCATATAACGGTTATTTGAGATATAGCGTTATGTATTTAACACATGAGCAGTTAAAAAATAATCAGATGCAGGAAGAAAAAGTTCTTTTTATAACTAAACCACAAACAACAGCCGAAACCGGATATGGGGGTGTATGTGTTGATAGTGAAAAAAATATATGGTGGTTCTTTTATAAAAATTACAGCAAAGAATACACAAGGATTTTTTATACTAAAATATTATACAATAATGGATTTAAAATATAGTTTTATTATTTTAATACTGAAAAAAAATGGAAAGACTTATGAATTGGGAACAATGGCGTATAATCGCCATTTCCACGGTTAGCCCGTTATTTGGGTATTTAACCCCGACAAAGGGTTTTATTTATGCGTTAGTAGTAATGTTTGCGTTCAATATTTGGGCGGGTATGAGGGCGGACGGCGTGGCAATTGTCAGATGCAAAAACTTTTCATTCCGGAAGTTCAAAAACGCATTATGTGAATTTCTTTTGTATCTGTTTATAGTGGAGACGATTTTTGTAATAATGAAAAATTGCGGCGACGGCCAAGCGGCGATTGTCGTTGTTAAATCGCTTACATATGTAGTTA
>ERZ791834.500-NODE-500-length-27458-cov-10.348_pt1 | contig 27458 bp, 27 predicted proteins | sample MGYA00510293_ERZ791834 | MGnify/ENA primary metagenome ERZ791834 (study PRJEB30046, sample SAMN00715253) | human gut metagenome | study: EMG produced TPA metagenomics assembly of the A metagenome-wide association study of gut microbiota in type 2...
TTGCGCGCCTAACTCATCACTGGAAGTAACGAGAATGCGGCGCGCAGTTATTCAATTCAAGAAAAAATCGTTCGACAAAATAAGAGCATCCACCTCTTTGTAGATGCTCTTATTACTCATATGCATTCCTTCAACGCCTCAAACAACCGTCTCACTCCCGCAAAGCCATACGGCTGCTCGTCCTGGTTCCACATCAGGCCCGGGCAGTTTTGGTGGTAGTAGAGGGCGTCTTTGCCTATGGTAATGTTTACACCGCTCTGCGCCGGATCGTAGTAGATCATGGTTGGTTCCATGTTGGAAAATACTTTTGTTTCCGGGCTTAAGAGGGCAAGCTGTTTCATATATACGAAGTTCTCTACTGTGATCGTTCCATAGATTTCCGGTACTTTGAATCCGTATTTCAGAAGGGCAAGTGCCAGTTCAAACGGATCTCCGTTCATGCATTCCCCAACGGCAAACGATGCATCCGGACAGACTTTTCGAAAGTCTTCGATTGCCTGTTCTGCTGCTTCTCGATACTTGTCCAGTTCGAAAGAAACTCCCAGCACAGACGCAAGCGCCTGATACTGATTCTGTATTTTATCTGTCTGATATAAACGTCGTAACTCAATAAACGGAATCTTCAGTCTGTCATTAAAATCTTCTGCCGCAAAACGTGATTCCTGATGCAGTACCAGATTGAAATTCGCCTCCGACATGGTCTTATATTCTTCGAAATCTCTGCATCTGGATATCTCGTGGATCGTCTTGATCCCTGCACTGTGAAGCAGATCATACAGCTCACAGTCATCCACAAGCGGCGAGAAAAATCCCAGAAGATTGACGACATTTCCTTTCTTTTTTGTCGGCTCAAGAAGAGAATATAAAGACTGTCGCACATGTACCATCGGTGGTTTCCGTCCCTCTCTGGTCAATGCATACATATAACATGGACGCACCGGAAGTCCGGTCTTCTCCTCCGCTTTACGGCAGACACGCTCCATATCTGTGCCAAGAAGTGCATCTACACAGGTAATGCAGATCATCACAACAGATGGTTTCTTATCCAGGCTGTTACAGATTTCTTCTACTGCTTTTGGTATTTTCTTGAGATGACGTCCTGTCACGATATCTGTCTCATCCATCATCAGATAAAAAAATCGATTGTCATATTCGCGCATGGAGCTGATCAGGGATGTATTTCGTCCGCAGCATCCCGGTGCCACGATCAGCATGATCGAATCTGGAACAGCAAGTCCGGCTCTCTTAACTCCGAATCCTTCTGCTCCCGGAGAGTTAAAGGCAAGTGTCGCCGGAGAGCTGTAGATCAGGTGCATATTTGATCTGAACTGGTCCGGAATATTGTCCCTCCCACGCTCATTTAATTCTTCTACTGTACAATAATAGGCTCTGCTCATTCTTCTTCCTCTGCTTTCAAAAGCATTTCTGCCAGGTCAAAAAAACGTCTGCTGATCTCAGATCCTGCATCTCCTTCGATCACGGTCTTGCCCTGGTCTTCCCATCGGATGATTTCATCGCTTCTTGGTATTTCACCTACGATCGGAATATTGCTTTTTTGTGCAAACGCCTGCACTTTTTCGGTTTCGTTTTCAACGTTTCGATGATTCAGGACAATGCCAAAAACTCTCGCATAACTTCTGTCTTCGAAGTTCCGTACAGCACTGGAAATGTTGTTTGCTGCATACAGTGCCATCTTCTCTCCAGAGGTTACGATCAGAACTTTTTCCGCATATCCCTCACGGATCGGTGCTGCAAAACCACCACAGACTACATCGCCAAGCACATCATAAAGCACAACATCCGGCTGATAGGTTTCAAATAACCTCAGGTCTTCCAGTAGCTGAAAAGTTGCTATAATTCCTCTTCCTGCACAGCCAAGTCCCGGTGTCGGACCGCCTGTCTCAATACAGAGAACACCGCCAAATCCTTCTTTTGAAATGTCCTCAAGTTTCTCTGGTTCCTCGTCCTCTTCACGCATGTAATTCATCACCGGGCGAAGTGGTTCACCACCAAGCAGATTGATCGTAGAATCTGCTTTCGGGTCACATCCGATCTGAATGACTTTCTTCCCCATGGATGCAAAAGCCGCCGCCAGATTGGAAGTCACGGTTGATTTTCCGATACCGCCCTTTCCATAAATTGCTACTTTCAGCATTCGTAAATCCCCTCCCTGTTTCATAACAGACCCTGTATTCTCTGTAAAAAATCTCCATAAATGCAAAAAGACTCCTCCACCGTCAGGGTAGAGAAGTCCTGTAAATATTACTGTTTATTTCATTCACAGCAATCTGTAGATTTCACATTAACAACTATTCCCGCTCGGATGAAATTCCTTGCCGTCAGAGTCTGTTCTGTTTTTATTTATTTCTTCATATTCTACGTTTTATATGTTTTTATTTTACTTTATACATACCCGGTGAGTCAATGCTAACAAGTATATCTCTCACGCCTTTTTCCTATAATAATCCCGCAAACAGTCTCATAAGCAGCTGGCTCAGGCGAAGATATGCACTGCGGCCAGTACGGTATTTTTCGGTGACTTCACGGCATTCTTTCATTTTCTCCTGCAGGTCATTTCGGATGTCCAGAACCACATCACAGTCTGTCATAAAACATCCGTTTTCGAAATGATGATACAGGCTTCGGTAATCCAGATTGATGGTTCCGCAGGTTGCCATACAGTCATCTGCAACACTCATTTTTGCATGACAGAACCCCGGTGTCCATTCGTAGATCCGCACGCCGTCTTTGACCAGTTCGTGATAAAAAGACCGGGTGACACTGTAGATCAGTTTTTTGTCCGGAATGCCCGGCGTGATGATCCTTACATCTACGCCTCGTTTTGCGGCAAGAGTCATTGCATGTGCCATCTCATCGGTAATGATCAGATATGGTGTCATAAACCAGCAGTATTTTTCTGCCTTGTTCACCATGCTGATGTAAACTTCTTCTCCCACCTTTTCGCCATCCAATGGGCTGTCCGCATATGGCTGAACAAATCCAGTCTGCTGTGCTTCATACGGATATTCCAGCAAAAACCGGGCAAAATCCGTGTCATTCTCATCCTTGTCGTTAACTGCATTCCACATCTCAAGGAAAGTCACTGTCAGAGAACGCACCGCATCGCCCTCCAGACGGATGCCCGTATCCTTCCACTGTCCGTAAGGGTGTGTCAGATTGAAATATTCATTCGCAAGGTTATATCCGCCTGTAAATCCGACTTTGCCGTCGATCACGGTGATCTTTCGGTGATCACGGTTGTTCAGAAACAGATTCAGACCTGGCATAAACGGATTAAATACACGACAGCGGATTCCGACTGCTTCCATCTTTTTGGTAAAGTCTGTATTAATAAAACCAATCGAGCCCATATCGTCATAGAATACCCTGACCTCCACACCTGCCTTTACACGGTCTTCCAGCACCTGCTGAATCCGGTGCCAGGCCTCGGCATCCTCAATTGCATGGTATTCCATAAAGATAAACTGCTCCGCTTTGGCCAGATCCTGAAGCTGTGCTTCCAGTCCCTTTGCCGCCTCATCAAAATAGGTCACATCTGTATTCTGATACACCGGATACGCAGCATTTCTGTGGATATAGGAAGAAATATTTCCGGCTCTTGGAATTTTCTGCAGTAGTTTTTCCTGAATCTTTCTGTTCTCCGGGAGCAGCGGCAAAAGCTGTTCGTCGATTTTCTGATAACGCCTCCTCATCTTTTCGGTACCACCGTTCAGACCGACCAGAAGATACAATCCAAGTCCCATGATCGGGAACATGAGGATCAGAAGGATCCATGGCACTTTGATCGTCGAGGTAACCGGTGATGCATACATGTTCAAAATAACGATCACGCCCACAACTCTCGTAAGAAGATTGACTGCCTCTGCATATCTGTTGAGCTTTGTAAACATTAAAATAATAAATATTACTTCCAGCAGGATACATATTACCGAAAAAACAAGCCTGGTGACTCCATTCTTCGTCTTTGCCCTGCCTTCTACCGTAGTAGATTTCATAAAATCCCACTCCTTCTTTCCTGCGTCCGGATTGAACCTGCAGTATGATAGTGAAACACATCATAGCACTTTATGTCGAATCCGTAAATACATCTTTTGCACTGCAGACCAAAAAAGGAGCGATGCTCCTATCAACATCGCTCCCTGTAATTACTCTTTTACACTCAGACGTACCAGTGCCCTCTGCAGTTTTGCAGATGCCATCTTGTATTCCTGGTCGGTGAGACCGCCTTTGGCGATCATTTCTTCGGCGCGTTTCTTCGCTGCCTGTGCACGCTCTGCGTCGATGTCTTCTTTCCACTCCCAGGTGGTTGCGAGAAGACGGCAGGTTCCGTTCATGACAGAAAGCATCCCGCCGATGCAGGCTGCAGTCCGTCTGGTCCCGTCCTCCATGACTACGCTGGCTTCACCCATTCCAAGAGCGGTACAGAAGTTACAGTGTCTTGCAAGAATCGCGATATCGCCGCCGATGCTTCTGCAGACCACACGCTCCACATCGCCCTCAAAAAGCAGTCCGTCCGGTGTTCCGATCCGTAAAGGGAAGGTACTCATAAGCCACCTCCTTTACTGTTTCTTAGCTTTTTCAAATACTTCATCGATGGTTCCTGCAAACAGGAAGTAGCTCTCCGGGATGTCATCGCATTCGCCGTCAAGGATCATCCTGAAGCCTCTTAAGGTTTCTTTCAGCGGAACATATTTACCAGGCATACCTGTGAACTGTTCTGCTACAGAGAAACTCTGTGACAGATATCTCTGAACTTTACGTGCACGGTTTACCGTACGCTTGTCTTCCTCAGAAAGTTCATCCATACCCATGATGGCGATGATATCCTGAAGTTCTTTGTATCGCTGAAGCACACGCTGTACAGATCTCGCGATCTCATAATGCTCTTTGCCAACGATCTCAGGTGAAAGGATACGGCTTGTGGAATCCAGCGGATCTACTGCCGGGTAAATACCCTGGCTGGAGATCTCACGGGAAAGTACAGTCGTAGCATCCAGATGTGAGAAAGTTGTTGCCGGAGCAGGGTCTGTAAGGTCATCGGCTGGCACATAAACGGCCTGTACAGATGTGATGGAACCCTTACGTGTAGAAGTGATCCTCTCCTGTAAGTTACCCATTTCAGTTGCCAGTGTCGGCTGATATCCTACTGCGGACGGCATACGTCCAAGAAGCGCGGATACCTCAGAACCAGCCTGTGTGAAACGGAAGATATTGTCAATGAAAAGAAGCACGTCCTGGTTTTTCTCATCACGGAAATACTCCGCCATGGTAAGTCCGGAAAGTCCGACACGCATACGTGCTCCCGGCGGCTCATTCATCTGGCCATAAACCAGGGCAGTCTTGTCGATAACTCCACTTTCTTTCATTTCATTGTAAAGGTCATTTCCCTCACGGGTACGTTCCCCAACGCCTGTGAATACAGACAGACCGCCGTGAGCGGTAGCTACGTTGTGGATCAGCTCCATGATAAGGACTGTTTTTCCTACACCGGCACCACCGAACAGACCGATCTTACCACCCTTTGCATACGGGCAGATCAGGTCTACGACCTTGATACCAGTCTCCAGGATCTCTGTAGCCGGCATCTGCTCCTCATAAGAAGGAGCAGGACGATGGATGGACCAGCGTTCCTGTGCTTCCGGAGCCGGCTGGTTATCTACCGGATCTCCAAGAAGATTAAATACTCGTCCCAGGCAGGCATCTCCTACCGGAACTGTGATCGGGCCGCCGGTATCTACTGCCTTTGTGCCCCGGACAAGACCGTCGGTAGAGTTCATGGCGATACATCTCACGACATCGTCACCAATCTGCTGCGCTACCTCGGCTGTCAGCTTTGCGCCGTTTGATTCTATTTCTATGGCATTGAGAAGAGCCGGGAGTTCATCGTGCGCAAAGCGGATATCCAGAACCGGACCGATGACCTGTACTACTTCGCCAATGTGTTTTTCACTCATGTTTTAAGTCTCCTATGCTAAATTAAGCCCCTTTAAAGCCCTTCCGCACCTGCAACAATCTCCGTGATCTCCTGCGTGATGCTGGCCTGTCGTGCTCTGTTGTAATACAGATTCAGCTTATCGATCATCTCTTCTGCATTACTTGTCGCAGCGTCCATAGCCATTCTTCTGGCTGCAAGTTCACTGGCTGTACTCTCACATACACCGCCATAAACCAGCCCCGCCAGATATTCCGGAACAATGGCATCAAACACAACCTCTGCATTCGGCTCATAGAGGATCAGATTTCTTGTATCCACTCTGCCGCCGCTTTCCTCTCTGATATCTGTCATAGGAAGTATGGAAAATACCTCCGGACGCTGAGAAAGCATAGATGCAAAAACGGTATAACATAATTCAATATGACCAAATGTTCCTTTGCGGAATTCTTCACAAAGCAGATTCGCGATCTCAAAACAGTCTGCGACAGAAATACCTGCAATCTCTGCAAACTTATCTGTCAGGCATTCAATGCCTCTCTGTCTGAAATACTCAACTGCTTTTTTTCCAATCGGCAGCACCATATAGTCCCTGCCTTCGGCTGCAGACTCAAGACATTTAAAAAGGTTTGCATTATATCCGCCAGCCAGTCCTCTGTCACCGGCGATCACCACATAACAGGTGCGGGGATTGGAGGACTCTCTGGAATATACAGAAGAAAAATCAATGTTTTCTTTTGCAATGTCTTTCAGTGTCTCATGCAGCTCTGTGAAGTAAGGACGGCAGGTTTCTGCACGTTCCTTTGCCTTACGCAGTTTGGAGGATGCAACAAGCTCCATGGCCTTGGTAATCTGCATCGTACTTTGTACGCTTTTGATACGCAGCTTTACCGCTTTCATATTTCCAGCCATATGATTTATACCCTCCTACTCACATTATTTGTCAGGTTTTGTATTCAGGAAATTCTCTGTATACGCTTCCAGTACATGACGCAGTTTTTCTTCTGTTTCTGGCTCAAGTTTGCCTGTAGAGCTGATAAGCTGCATCACTTCCAGACCAGCTGCATCTGCATCGAGATACGTGTACAGTCCTGCTTCATATTCGCTTACGTCTTCAACGTTAACTTTTTCAAGGATGCCCTTGGTCACCGCATACAGGATTGCTACCTGCTTTTCTACCGGCACCGGAGCATTCTGGCTCTGTTTCAGAACTTCTACAATACGTGCACCCTGTTCCAGACGTGCCTTGGTATCAGCATCCAGATCTGAGCCGAACTGGGCAAAACTCTGAAGTTCACGATACTGAGAATAGATCAGTTTCAGAGTTCCGGCAACCTTCTTCATAGCCTTGATCTGTGCATCTCCACCAACTCGTGATACGGAAATACCAGGGTTTACCGCCGGCATGATACCGGAATGGAAAAGTTCTGTTTCCAGGAATATCTGTCCGTCTGTAATAGAAATTACGTTTGTCGGGATATAAGCAGATACGTCACCTGCCTGTGTCTCGATGATCGGCAGTGCTGTCAGGGAACCGCCGCCATGCTCGTCGTCAAGCTTCGCTGCACGCTCAAGCAGTCTGGAATGCAGATAAAAAACATCTCCAGGATATGCCTCACGTCCAGGCGGACGACGGATCAGAAGGGAAAGTGCACGGTACGCAACCGCATGTTTACTCAGATCATCATAAATAATCAGTACATCTTTTCCCTGGTTCATAAAGTATTCACCCATTGCACAGCCTGAATACGGTGCAATGTACTGCAGCGGGCTGGATTCAGAAGCTGTCGCAGCCACTACGATGGTATAATCCATAGCACCGTTTCTGGTAAGATTCTCCACCAGAGATGCTACTGTAGATCGTTTCTGTCCGATCGCAACATAGATACAGAGTACATCCTTGCCTTTCTGGTTGATGATCGTATCTGTTGCGATAGTTGTCTTTCCTGTCTGACGGTCACCGATGATCAGCTCACGCTGTCCCCGTCCGATCGGGATCATAGAGTCGATCGCCTTGATACCTGTCTGAAGCGGCTGATATACAGACCGTCTCTCACAGATTCCAGGTGCCTTGCTCTCTACCGGGCGAAATTCTTTTGTATCGATCGGTCCTGCACCATCAATTGGCTGACCAAGTGCATTCACTACTCGTCCGATCATAGCCTCACCGACCGGTACAGACACAACTTTGCCTGTACGCTTTACGGTCTGGCCTTCACCGATATTCTCATCGGAGCCAAATATTACAATAGAAACACTGTTTTCTTCCAGGTTCTGTGCCATACCGAAACTTCCATCTTCAAATTCCAGTAATTCGCCTGCCATACAGTTCACAAGTCCGCTGGCACGTGCGATTCCGTCACCAACCATAAGGATTGTACCTGTCTCATTCTGCTGTATCGCATTTTCATAATATTTTATCTGGCTTCGGATGACTTTGGATATTTCCTCAGGTTTTAATTGCATGTGTCCATTCCATCCTTTAACATTTTATAGCTTTTGCTTTCATTTCTATTAAACAACTACTTCATTCAGCTTCTTCGTGATATCCGAAATACGTCCCTGTACCGTTCCGTCAAGCTGTATGCCTTCCATCTCCACGCGGAGTCCGGCTAGAACGGTCGGGTCTGTCTTCTGTGTGAGATGGATCTTCTTGCCGCTTGTCTTCTCCAGTTTGGCGCGCAAGGCTTCCATCTGTTCTTCTTTGAGTTTAACTGCACTGGTAACTACCGCTTCCACAATGCCATGGTCGACATTATACCTGCGGGTAAATTCCTCACAGCATCCCGAAAACTCTCTCAGGATCTTCTTCTCACATAAAAGTTTAAGAAAATTAAGAAGATACGGCTCTACCTGTCCGCCAAAGGCTTCATCGAGAAGTTTCATTCTCTCTTCCTGCGGGATCGCCGGTTCTCCCAGTAATTTCAGATATCCTGGATTCTCCCGAAAAATCTGTCTGATTTCATTCATCTGCTCCATGATCTGTCCATCGAGCTTTTCTTCGGCAGCAAGATCGTACAGACTGCCGCCATAGACTTTGGCAGCCTGTGTCATGATGCCTCACCTACATTCTCAATAAAATCATTAATCAGTTTCGTGTGATCCTCTTCGTTAATTTCGCGCTCGATTACCTTACCGGCGATCTCAACAGCCATGCCTCCGATCTCACCCTTGATCTCGTTGACAGCTTTACGTCTCTCCTGTGCAATGTCTTTCTCTGCCTTTTCTTTCATGGCAGTTACCTGACTGGAAGCTTCCTTGAGCATCTCTTCACTCTGGACAGCCGCTGTTTTCTGAGCGGTCTTGACAATGTCATTTGCCTTGTCCCTGGCTTCCTGCATATTCTTTTCGTATTCGGCTTTCATAGCCTGAGCTTCTTCCTTCGCCTTCACTGCATCCTGGATCTCTGCGTCAGCTTTGGCTTTGCGCTTGTCCAGCATCTCGTTGATCGGCTTGAAAAGAAAACGCTTAATGAGATACACCTGAATAAAAAGGTTGCAAATCGTCGCTACAAAATTCCACGGCACAATTCCTACTAATTCCTGTACCTGCATGTTTGTAACCTCCTGTTGTCACTGCCCGCTTATGCTGGCAGTTATCTCCTGTCCTGCTGTGATGCGTTCTTATCTGACACATCCGTTACTGTTTTCCTGATCAGCCCAGGAAGTTCATAAACATACCAGGTGCTACGAAGATAAGGAGCAGGCCGGTTACGAAACCATAAATACCGGTTGTCTCTGCGATAGCACAACCAAGAAGCATGGTAGATGTAACATCACCCTTACATTCTGGCTGACGTCCGATTGCTTCCAATGCACTTGCAACTGCATTACCTTCACCGATACCAGGGCCAATACCTGCGATCAGCGCACATCCTGCTCCAATTGCACAACCTGCTAATGCGATACCTTTTGCTAATAACTGAAAATCCATAGTAAAAACCTCCTGTAATAAAATTATTATCCCTTTTCGTAACTGTTCAGTCCCTTCACAGTTACGAGTCAAAATGCATTCCACATCACCTTCGGTGATAGCATTTTGCCTTGTATGTCTCGGGATTTTGGCAAAAACATGCCAAAACGCCTCGCGGGATATACCTACTGAATAGTTACCCCTTTCTTCTAATGAACGCTCCCACACGTTCGTTTCTTATTCCTCTGCTGCATTTGCAATGTACATAACTGTCAGCATACAGAAAATAAATGCCTGCATAATTCCTGAGAACCAGTCGAAATATACAGATAAAATAGCTGGTATACCTACATCAAGAATAGGTATCTGTGACAATGCATCACCTACAAGTCCCGGGATCAGTCCCAGGAGTGCGGAACTTGCCACTGCCAGTGCCCCATAGATCAGACCATTGATAACGACACCAGAAAGAATATTTCCGAAATGACGGCACGCCATACTTACCGGTGTTGCCAGCTCGGAAAGAATATTAAACGGTGTCATGACCGGAATCGGCTGTGTAAATCCCTTTAAATACCCACCGAATCCACTGGTCTTGATCTTCTGCGCAGTGATCATGATAAATACCACGACCGCCCACGCTGCCTCCGTAGACAGATCTGATGTCGGGCTTCGAAGTCCGATAAGGCTTATCAGGTTCGATACCACACTCGTTGCAAAAAGTGCTGCAACAAACGGGATCATGTATCTGAATTTCTCGCCCATGTTGCCGACAACAAATTTGTTTGCCTGCTCTACCAGAAGCTCTGCTACTGCCTGTCGTTTGGAAATGTTTTCTTCCTTGAGATCATGTGTAAGCCAGATGCATAAACCTGTGATCAGGATCATTACAATCCAGCTCACCACCATTGTCTCACTGATCTTTAACTGTCCCAGAACCGGCAGGTCAATGGGTAAAGTCAAAAGTATCTTCGCCCCATTAATATCCAGTTCCATTCCTTCACTCACCTCCCATCTTTCTCAGATTTTCCCCTCCTAGTTTTGTTTATGAAATATCCCCACGATCTTGATTCCCGTTCCCGGAAACAGAAGTGGAGCAATTCCCGCTACAAAATGGAAGCACGGTGCAACGATCGCTGCGATCACCCACAGCATCATCATCAGAAAACGCTGTGAATAACTTGCTTTAAGTTTCATTCTCGCAGTTCCCTCATCTGTCGCTGAAGCTGCCTTCTGAACAGCCAGTCCCATCAGAAAGAAATTCAGGACTGCGATCAGTCCTCCTCCGATGCCTCCCAGAAATACGGTATAATCCAACGGCACTTTGTCCGGCATTGCAAAGTGAAGTCCTGCAAAAAGGATCCACATCAGAACCAGACCGACTGCCGTGATCATGACTACTCTCCTTGTTTCTTTTTTTACTGCCGGCTGCACCTTATCGAATATACTGCTCATAATTTCTTTATTCCTTTCATTTATTCTGTCCGTCATATCGCTGTTTATGAATGTCTGTTGAAATATATTTTATTTTTTTTGTGTTTTTTCTTCTCCTGCTTGTTTACAGAAAGATAAAACTTATATGCCACAGTCGCCGATCCGCCCATCCCAAAGAAAAATCCAGGAATATAGACCCAGCCTCCGACACCGGTCCTGGAAGTAATAAACCAGCAGAGTGCCAGGCACAGCAGAAGCGGTGTGATAAATGACAGTCCCAGCTGGGACAGCATTGTGACATTACGCAGGATTTCTGACCACTGCTTCAATATCATTCTCCCTTTTTACTAATTATTTGTTAATTTTTCTTTTACGCATAGTCAGATTTTACCACATTAATGCAAAAACCTCAATCCATTTGTACAAATTATTCAAATAATTTTGTTATCCTAACAAAGTTTTTGTTAGGATTATATCATTCCCGTCTTTTTGCTGTCATGTAACAAAAAAGAGGTTCTGTCCCAAAATGAGACAAAACCTCCTCGGTGTAACGCAGGGTTGTTAAATTTACATCATTCTCAAACTATTCCTTCCGCTTTTTCTGCAGTTTCGCCGCTTGAGTACCATACATATTTACATCATTCTCAAACCTCAAAGTGGATCTCACATGACTAAAGTCACGTGCTCCTCAGTCGCTTTAAGCGACAAGGCTAAATATCGGCGGATACGCCTGTAACTTAGGACATACGCAGTCATTCGCTTTTTCCATGCCAGATATGGCAGGTTCCCACACCACAGGTAGTCCGCTGTATATCTGCCTGTGTTTATGCAGTTTTTAAGAGTTCCATTTCTGAAAATAATTCTCTTAAGTCCGCATATACACATGAGATCCTACGCTTTACCGAAGGGACTTTTGCCTCCAGCAAAGACCTTTCCGTTGCCGGAAGGGGTTTTAAGAGTTCACGGATAAAATATCTTGCTCCAATATTATAGGATGCCGAAAGATCACAGTTATATCTTTTTCCATTCTGGAATGTACAGAGACTGTGATTGCCCGAATCACGGACAACTGTTCCTGACCCATCATATGCAAGCCTGCTGGTATTCCATGCACAGATCCTGGATATCCGCATCCCTCTGCGATGTGCCTGATGTTCACATCTTTTCTGGATATCCCTTTTTTTCCACAGATGCAGCTTCTGTTTCTTTCTTCCCGATATCTTTCCTTTTATCTCCAGATACTCAAACACGATCACATCCGCATGGTTTTCTTCCGCATATCCTGTGACTGCTCCTGCGATCTTTCTTCCGAGTTCTGTGTTAAGACGCTTCGCATAAGCCCATCTGCTTTTCACCTGTACAGAGCCATGCTTCCGCTGGAACCTGCTTATCCGTCCCAGTACACGGTACATCCGGTCTTTTTCACTGGAGAAGTTGATAAACTTTCTTCCCAGGACAGTTCCGTCTGACTGCATAATGGTGCAGGCTGCATCCGTATTGATTCCCAGATCCACACTGCAGATGATCTGTTCTCTGATTGGTACTTTCGTAAGTATCACATCTTCTGTATAAGAAAAACGCAGAAAGTATTTCCTGTATCTTCTCTCTAATGTTGGGGCAGATGCTTTTTTCCCGGACCAGTTCTTCCTCAGATACTCCATATCCGTGTGACTTAACCGTACATGGAACCATTTCCAGTCATGACCGTCATATAACTTCAGATAAGCAGCATCCTTTCCGTTCTCATTCTCCCGGTACATCACATCACGGTAAAAGACCGGCATGGCATGATTCTCATGTACAAGTTTTGGCTTTCCTCCTATTTGACCTAATTTTTCCCACATCCCCATTCGAGTTTTGTAAGAGGATATGCTTCCCAGAGCATGCTGGATGGATGCCCTTCTCAGATAGGAAGGCATCTTTGGAAAACGAATATCAAAATCAAAACGAGCCTGATTCTTTTTCGTTGTATGTATCAGGTGTTCTGCTTCATTGAAACGTTTCTTCGTTTCCGGAATTCTTTCCAGTTCTTCCCATACCTGCTCATAAATCTCTGTCAGATAGCTGACTGCAGACCTGTAAACATCCAGTGTCTGACGGATTGGGATATTCTGTTTTCGTAATTCCACGCCATAGCTGGATGTAATCTTCATATCTACTTCTTAACCTTTCTATCTTATAATGATGCAAATAAGTCCTATTTGTTCTTTCCTATTCTATTATAACTCTTTTTAGGTCCAATAAAACTCTCTTTTATGTTTTTTGTAAAAAATTTGCGCGCCTAACTCATCACTGAAAGTAACGAGAATGCGACGCGCAGTTATTCAAATCGTCACTTAACAGTGACCCACAGTGTGTGGAATGAGCCTGCGTATGCAGGCTTTTTTGTTTTTTCGCATTATACCATACTGTATAAAAAAACAACAGAAAAAACTATTTTGTTGGATATTATGCCCATATTATCAGTTTTTGATAATACATCCTTCAACTCTATCCCGGTGGAAGACGCCAAAATTGAAATTGTCTTTCCAACTTCTGTTTTTTGTGTTATGCTACTTGATACAAAATTCACGGAGACAACCATCATGAAAACACAAACCAACACACCCAATATGGAGACGGGAAGTATTCCCAGACTCCTTGTGCAGCTGGCGGTTCCGGCAGTTGTCGCACAGATCATCAACCTTCTTTATAACATCGTAGACCGTATCTACATCGGTCACATTCCGGGGATCGGAGCTGCCGCACTGACCGGAGTCGGACTTTTTGCCCCGATTCTGATGCTGCTGAATGCATTTGCCATGCTCGTCGGTTCCGGCGGTGCCCCGCGTGCAGCCATCGCAATGGGAAAGAAGGATAATGATCTGGCAGAAAAAATCCTCGGAAACTGTTTTACTTTATTAGTCGGTCTGTCAATTATACTGACTATCGTATTTTATGTAAGTGCACCGACGCTGCTCAGACTCTTCGGTGCCAGCGATGTCACCTTAACCTACGCATCTGACTATGCCAGAATCTATATTCTGGGAAGCTTTTTTGTCCTGATCGTACTGGGCATGAATACCTTCATTACCACTCAGGGCTTTGCCAGAATCAGTATGATGACTACGGTCATCGGTGCTGTTATCAATATCATCCTGGATCCGATTTTTATTTTTGTTCTTGGTATGGGCGTAAAGGGTGCAGCACTTGCCACTGTTCTCAGCCAGTCCGTAGGAGCTGTGTGGATCCTCCGCTTTCTGACCGGAAAGAAGACGATCCTTCTCCTGAAACGAAGCAATATGCATCTGGAACTCAAGGTTTTTGGTCCCTGCCTTGCTCTTGGTATTTCTACCTTTGTCATGCTGTCAACAGAAAGTCTTCTGTCGATCAGCTTTACCAGCAGTCTTTCCAGATTCGGCGGTGATGTGGCTGTCGGGGCAATGACGATCATTACCAGTATCAGCCAGCTTGTCTCTCTTCCGCTTCAGGGAATCTGCCAGGGCGGACAGCCAATCATCAGCTACAACTTTGGTGCCAATAAGCCAGACCGTGTAAAGAAAGCATTTTTCACACAGTTCTGTACCTGCATCATCTACACATCTGCCTTCTGTCTTGTCGTGATGATTTTTCCAAAGGCATTTGCAGCAATCTTTACTTCAGATAAGGAACTTGTAACATACGCTTCCTGGGCACTCCGCATCTACATGGCCGGAATCTTCTCTATTGGCTTCCAGGTAAGCTGCCAGCAGAGCTTTATGGCTCTCGGCCAAGCGAAAGTCAGTCTGCTTCTTGCCTGCCTGCGTAAGATCATCCTGCTGATACCTCTGATTTTCATACTGCCGAATTTCTTCGACAATAAAGTTTTTGCTGTATTTCTTGCAGAACCGGTAAGCGATATCATAGCTGCTACGGTGACAACGATCACCTTCTTTACACTGTTCAATTCCATTCTTAAGAAAGATAAAAGATAACTGTTCACAGTAATGATAAAAGAAACCCGGGGCCTGCCGCTCCGGGTTTTGCTTATTGCACACTTTTTATTTATCAAATTTTATGATACATACATCCCATGCTGACAGGTGAATTTCACGCTTAGTACTATCAGCACTTCCAAGTATCACTTCAAAATCATCCGCTGCTTCAACTCTTTGCTCTTCCCAGGAATAATTCAGATAGAAACGAATCTTTTCGCCCTTTGCATTGATTCCCTCACGCACAATCACCGGAAATTTCTCCGGAGCTGCTGCATTTATACCAGACTGAGCCAGAATCTTTATCAACATCTGCTGCAGGTAATGTTCTTCAAACATACATCCGATATACCAGGCATTTCCTCTTTCATATGTATGATGTGTAACTGCGGCATACTTTTTCCAGTTCGGATGCTGATATGCAGAAATGATTTCTGCACCATCAGGAATCAGGAGTTCCATGAAGGTCTCTGCCTCTGGTTCACTGCCCTCAAACCCTGTCAGAGTGACATTCTCCGGGAACGTAAACTGCTGATAATACATACCAAAGACTTCATTTAAGATATGTGGCTGTCTGTCAGGATACACTTTTACATTTTCGTTGGCAAAAGCAGTCTTGAAGGTCGCAATCAGTGTGCCGCCCTGAGCAGTATACTTTTTCAGACGTGTGAGGATTTTTTCATCTGCTGTGTACATAGCCGGAAGGATGATTGCCTGGTATTTCTCAATGTTTTCGCTCTCTTCCCAGATAATGTCACACTCAATATTTACTTTGTAAAGTGCATCGTAGATCCAACGGACAACATCATTATAACCAATTCCATTATCGCCTGCTGCACTGGCTTCGATTCCAAACCATTTAAGTGCAGTCAGAGCCTCATTGTTCACCATGATCGCAACTTTGTTATCTTTCTTAAAGCCTGATAAGACAGGTGAAAGTTTCTTAAACTCGCTGCCTATGATACACGCCTCTTTGTATACGGCATTTTCTTCCATGTCATGGCTCAGAAGGCCTTTCCAGTAAGTCTCAAAAGAGTTATGGATTGAATGCCAGTGCCAGTACATCACGCCAAGAGCGCCGGAGGCCAGATGGCTGTATGCCTGCAGGCGAAGCTGTCCGTCATATGGTGTCCAGCCTGGATAACCCTGTGCTTCTGTTTCCAGAACCAGGTAGTTGTCATTTTTGAGACAGCGGATCAGATCACCACCAAATGCGATCTCTGCACCACTCAGGTGATCCTGAGTCGGATGATAAATATCCGTTCCTGCCATGGTCAGATGTTTTGCACATTTAAAATGATTTACATCCGGCTGCACACCGTAGGAATATCCTCTCCACTCAAAATCCAGATTGTGGGTGATAAACTGGTCTTCTCTCTTATATTCGGAAACAATCGCTGCCTGCCAGCCCAGGAATTCTTCCACCAGACTTCTCTGGTATTTTTCAAACTCTGCCCCCAGACTTCCATTGATCGTACCGCGCACATCCGGAAAATCTTCCCAGGCATTGATGCGATTGCTCCAGTAATCCAGACCGAATTCGTGATTCAGAGCATCCAGATCATTATGAAATTTCTCCCGGAGATATTTCACAAAACCGAGCTGCACATTCTTGCCTGCGGTTCCATAATATTTCGTTTCATTATCAAGCTGGAATCCGATCACACATTTGCGGTGTACTGAAACTTCCATCAATTTACGAATGACTCTTTCCGCATAATACCGATAGACCGGATGTGTGATGTCCATGATCTGTCTCGCACCATAGATTCCTCTGCCTTTGACCGTCTCCGCCAGCACATCCGGATAGGCTTTCACCATCCAGGTCGGCACTGCATAGGTCGGAGTCCCTATGATAACGTTAATTTCTGCCTCTTCCATCGCATCCATTACACGGATCACATGTGAAAAGTCAAAAACTCCTTCCTGCGGTTCGCAGGTGCTCCATGTGGATTCTGCGATCCGAACCGTATTGATCCCGGCTTTTTTCATCATGGCAACATCTTTTTCCAGCCGGTCATACGGCATATATTCATCGTAATACGCTGCCCCATAGAGTAATTCCCTCATAATACAATGCCCCCTGTCATTCACTCATGTATTTCCAGCGGCAAACCATCCGGATCCTGGAAAAATGTCATCTTTTTACCTGTATAGTCATCTATTCGAACAGACTCCGTAGCAATCCCTCTGGCATTTAATTCTTTTACCACTTCTTCTACATTGTCTACCTTAAATGCTAGATGCCTGAGTCCAAGAGCTTCCGGATAATTGACTCTTGCAGGTGCATTTTTAATAATAAAAAGTTCTATTTCCTGTTCTCCACAGGCCAGATCAATTTTGTAGTCATCGCGCTCCCTGCGATAATTCTCCCTGATCACATTAAATCCGAGAAGATCCACATAAAAATGCTTCGATTTCTTATAATCACTTCCAATAATAGCTATATGATGAATTAAATTGAACATATTTCCCTCCGTATTCTTCTGACTTGATCAGAATACATTTCGCATCTGTCTACATCAATAATAAACTGCTTTATCCCTTCTATGCAACTCTTTTATTGTTAATGTTCACTTCAGCGGCCTTGGCAATCAGTCCTCTCTCTGATTATCTGCTTGGATTGGATGATCCTCTTCCGTATATTTCTCTATTTCTGTCGTTGTTACCCGTTTGATATGTTGTTTTTTCAAACGCAGATATACGTATTCCCGAAAAATAGTATAAAATACCGACAGCAGTGGAATGAAAACAAGCATGCCTACAATCCCCATAAGATTTCCGCCGATTGTAACTGCTGCCAGCACCCAGATTGATGGAAGTCCTACAGATTCACCAACAACATGAGGATAGATCAGATTTCCTTCAATCTGCTGCAGCACCAGAAATACTATTATAAACAAAATTGCCTGCTTCGGGCTTACCATAAAGATCAAAAAGCCTCCTACTGCACATCCGATGAAAGCCCCGAAAATAGGAATCAATGCTGTAAATGCAATTAACACTCCAATCAAAAGTGCATATGGCATCCTCAAAATACTCAGTGTGATAACAAACATACATCCGAGAATCACAGCTTCCAGGCACTGACCTGTAAGAAAGTTTGCAAATGTCCGATATGTCAGAGAACAGACTTTAAGAAAAGCATCTGCTTTTTGTTGTGGAAGAAATGCGAAAAATACTTTTCTGATCTGTAAGTGCAGCTTTTCTTTCTGAAAAAGGACATAACAGGCAAAAGAAAAGGCAATAAAAAAAGTCGCTAATCCACTGACTATGGAACCCACAGCTGACATCGTCGTATTCATCATATTTCCGGCACCGTTGCCAAGAAGACTTATTCCCCACCTGATTGCCTGATCCGGATCAAACTGTACCTGATCTACCAGCTTCATAATTTCCTGGTTATTATGGAAAAATTCTCGAATCCAGCTTTGCATCTGCGGAATAAAGTCAGAAATGCTCATCATCAAAGTTCCCATTGTTCGCGTAAGCTGCGGAATCACTCCGAACATCACCAATGCGATCACACCAACTATTAATACAATAGTAAGAAGCAGACTTATTGGTCTTGCCAGTTTTCCAGCTATCTTATTTTCCTTTTTTACATTTTTAAAAATTGTCTTTTCCAAAAAGCTCATTGGCACATTCGTCAGAAATGCGATTGCACCACCAAGTATAAACGGAAATACAATACCCCATATTGCTTTCAGCACACCGAGCACCACATCAAACTTCCACAGGGCAACCACAAGAAATGCCGTAAACACAATCAGCTCCCTGATTTTTTTTATAGATATTTTGTTTAAATCCACTATTTTCCTCCCTTTTTTAATCTTTATCTGTTACTCAAAGCTTATTGACCGCTTTCAAGAATGCCTCGGCATTCTTGCTGTGACTGTTATTCTATCCTATCATCGAAAATGCCATAACCACAACTCCCAATATCACCAGGATCACTCCCGTCGCGCGGTTCAATGTCTTTGGAGTTGCTTTGTTGGCAAATACAGCTGCGATTCTGGCCCAGAGAAATGTAAAGATCACACACAAAATCCATACTGACCAGTCAGGTGTACCGCCGATGGCGAAATGGGAGACAGCTCCGGTAAAAGCTGTGAAGGTCATAATAAATACGCTTGTTCCCACAGCTGTCTTCAGTTCGTAACCAAGAACCGATGTCAGGATCAGAAGCATCATCATACCACCGCCGGCACCGATAAAGCCACAGATAAAGCCTATCAGAATACCACAGATGACAGACTGCATGGCACGTTTTTTTGCAGATATCTGCGTCATGGCTTCTTTCGTAGTCATGACCGGACGGACGATAAATTTAATACCAAGAAGGAAGGTCATAAAAACAGAGAAGTTTCCCATTGTTGTGGATGGTACCAGGCTTGATACATAGCTTCCAAATATCGTAAACAACAGCACGGTAACCATCATGATCAGACCATTTTTCACATCCAGATTCTTATTTTTTCCATAGGTATATGCAGACACGGCACTCGCCAGTACATCCGAAGACAGGGCAATTCCCACTGCCATGTATGGATCCATTCCCAAAAAGGTAATCAGCATAGGACTGATAACCGCTGCCGCACTCATACCGGCGAATCCGGTACCAAGACCAGCACCCATACCGGCAAAAAATGTAACAATGACAGTTAATAAAACACTCATTTCTTTTTGTTCTCCTTTTGATAAATATTCAAATTCTCCTCTGTCTGTTCCATCACATGTTCGAAGATTTTCCGTGACTCCTCAGGCACTCCGGAAAACAACATTTCAAAAAATGCCTTCTGTATCTCACATCCCTGCTTCCATACATGTGCTGCTTTCTCCGTACAGATCAACTCTGTCTTTCTCCGGTCTCCCGGCACCTCCTGACGCTCAAGGTATCCTTCCTGCACCAGTCGTTCCACATGGACAGATACCAGATTTGCCTTGATTCCACGAAACTTTACAATATCTGCAGCATTTTTGTACTGTGGATTATTTTTCAGAAACATCAGTATATCCAACGAAGTCTGCGAGATGCCAGTCTGCTGACACAGAGGACTGCACAGCTGGTTATAGAGTTCCAGCAATTTATGTACATATTCTATACTTACCATTTTGTCCTTTTTCCTTTCTTCCGTTTTTAAATTGTTCATTTTTAGAATGTTCATTTTTGAAGTATTTTAGCATAAAACTTTCCCGCCTGCAAGTTTATATATTCATTAGATAAGATGGATTTTTTCACTTTCAACTTTAATACCAGACATTCTGACATGCTATTTTCCTGTTCTTATACTTCCGGATCTGTGTTATACTGTACTATATTGTAACTATTCAGAAGGCATTTTGACCCGTAACTGTGAGGGTACTGAACAGTTACACTATATTTATGAGATATTGGAGGGAATCGACTATGCAAAATCCAATTCCTGATGAAAGATATTCTGTGGCAGACGAAGCCATCCTGGGAGCTTTTTTTAAACTCATAAAGCAAAAAGCTCCTGACCGGATCACCGTATCCGATATCACCAAAACAGCTGGTATCGCGAGAAGTACTTTTTATAATCATTATCAGGATATCCCCTCTCTTGTATCTGCTGTTGAGGAAAAGACGATCCATGATGTTTTTTCTATAATGGAAAAATTTCATCCGGAAAATGACCGCGATATCTGTCAGTCCTATTTTCTGACGATCTGTCGCTATACAATGGAAAATCCCTTCCTTGCCGGTCTTCTGAGCACCCCTCACGGGAATGATTTGTTTGAAAAAATGCTGACCATGCTTCATCACTATGTCACCGCTACCACCTCCAGTGCCAGCCCCGACAGACACACAAAAGAAGAAATATCTTACGTGATCACCTGCGCGATCGGCAGCACGATCGGTGTGCTTCACAAATGGACCCGGGATAATTTTGATCTCGCACCGGAAGTCATTGCAGAGATTCTGACTCAGATTTTTCTTTCCGGCATGCTGCCTCTTTTATCCTGACTGCCCTGCATACAGGCACAAAAAAACCGTCTGAGCACTTTCACTCAGACGGGTGTTTATTATGCCTGCGGCTCGTCGATCAGGACATCCTGTCTCCTGATCTTCTTTGTCGTATTGCGGATAAACGGATTTTTTCGGATCACCAGGCCTGTAATGCGACGGTAAGTCGGCTGGTTTTTGTTGTATTCATCCAGAAATGCCTGAAGCTGTGACCTGATCATCTCAGTATCCAGTGCTTTTGCCTCCACAACTGCCTGTTCCGGATAAATTCGGGCTGTAAGACCATTGTCCTCGCCTGTTACAATCACTTCACCCACAAGCGGATTCAATGCAAGTTTGTTCTCAATTTCCTCAGGAGATACATTTTCTCCATTGGAAAGAATAATCAGATTTTTCACACGACCATTGATGAAAAGATAACCATCTTTATCAATATATCCCTTATCCCCGGTATGCAGCCAGCCATCTTTCAGCGTTTCCTCTGTCTCACGAGGCATCTGATAATATCCCTTCATGACACTTGTACCTTTTACCAGGATCTCTCCATCCTCAAATCTGATTTCCACATTCTCAAGTGGTCTTCCGATGGAACCCGGCTTATTGTTTTCCGGTGTATTATTGCTGATGACCGGAGAGCATTCCGACATACCGTAGCCTTCCAGTATCTGTATACCGTACTCTGCAAAACAGTCAATATAGTAAGGATCCAGATGTGCCCCACCGGTAAAAATCGTGTGCAGTTTTCCACCAAATACTTTTTCTGCAAGAACAGCTTTCGGAATCGACGGATCAGCAGCCGCCAGTCTCTTATAAATCGTCTCAATCATCATTGGAACCATGAGCATGATATCCGGTTTAAAAATGCTCATATTTCTGATCATATGAAGCAGGGAGTCATTGATACAGAGGGTCGCTCCCTGAGAAAAGCCCTTCAGCCAGTCCATGACCAGACAGAATGCATGATGGATCGGAAGTACACTGAGCATGGCTGTTCCGGGTTCTGCCGAGATTTTGACTGCCTCAACATTGGAAGCCAGATTATTCTGTGTCAGCATAACTCCCTTGCTCTTTCCTGTCGTTCCGGAAGTAAAGATAATTGTCGCAATATCTTCTGCATCCGGGCAGGAAGCATCTCCTTCGGCATTCTTTCCTGAATTTCTGAGTTCGCTGATACTATATGTATCCGCCGGTACATCCTCCACCTCTTCCTGGAGCATCCATACTTTCTGAAGTTTCGGACAGTTTGCAAGAAATGCTTCCAGATACGGTCTGTGTTTCGGACTTAAGAACAGTGCTTCGGAATCGGAACGGTTTATCAGATCGATCAGTTCTTCACACGGGAGTGCTGCATCCAGCGGCACCGCTGTAGTACATCCTGTAATAATTCCCAGATAGCTTTCGATCCATTCTATAGAGCTGGTTCCGATCAATGCAATATGCTTTCCCTCAAAACCTTCTGCAAGAAGTCCTTTTCTGGTGGAAATCACATTTTTCATCATTTCACTGTAACTTCTCTCCAGAATCTCTTTTCGGTTAAGCCATTTTACTGCCTTGACTTCGCCAAATTTCTGTACACTTTCTTCTAATATATCCCTGATCAGCATATCTTTCTCCTCCCTCACTGTTCTGTGGACTGATATTCTGTTAATTCTGTTCGCTCCGTTCACAAGCAACTTAGTTCTTACTGAAGCTCCTCAAGAAGCTTCAGTGCCTCCTCAAGAGTTGTAATTTTTGTCACTTCGGTTTCCTCAAGTTCAATGTCAAAGGTATCCTCAAGCTCACCCAGAAAAGACATGAAATCCAGAGAAGTAAATCCCAGATCCTCACGGAATCTCATCTCACCTGTCATCTCTTCCGGTTTCACTTTGCTGTACTGCGCTACAATATTTTTAAATTCCATTTCCTGATTCATTCCATTTCCTCCTGATTTTTGATTTTTATACCTGTTCCATGATCTCGCCGATGCTCATATCCGGCTCTGCAATTCCCTTAAACAGAATACGCATCATATAATAATAAAGCAGTTCCATGTCATGTTCCTCAAGATGAGCAGTCTGATAATGATATGAGAAGTTCATGCCGCCATCCTCAGTGTGAGATACGGTCAGATACATTTTTTTGGTTGCGGCACCGTTTGCAAACCATTTGGCATGCTGGCGAACGGTTCCAAGCATTTCATTCTCCACCTTCACCGGCATTGGCTGATAGGTAAGATAGCAGCTTTCATAGCTGGTATGCTCCGGTGTATGATATCTCTTTCTCATCTCATCCACGATAAGTGCCGGATCGTAATTGCTGTGCATATAAATTCGATTCTGCATATTCTGGATTTCATAAGCTGCCGAGAGAAAATCTGTCTCCGGTGAGATCACTGTTCTGCACGGAAACATAATAGTTCTGCTTCCCCCGGAAGTCCATTCATCATGGGTAGAACGTCTGGATATAAAATTCTGAATCGTAATATCTTCTTGTCCGTTATTTACTTTTGACAGATAAGTACGGATACCAAGCAGAAGCAGATTTGTCATGGAAAGCTGATGATTCATACAGAAATCCATCAGGTTCTGTGTCGCATACGGTTCCAGATGATAATCCTTTACTGCAACAAACAGCTCATTCATCTCAATATCAGAAGCACGAAGCTTCGGATCCCCATGACGCTTTCTTGCTTCCTCCAGTACAGATGGTCCCTGAATATCAGAATATAACGGCTCGCCCAGTTCATCCAGCTGGTCATCCCAGAATTTTTTATCTTTTGCAAAACGCTTTTCATTGCCCGCTTTTGCAAGATCTTTTTTCAGAACCGTCTCAAAATCAACCAGTTCCTGTGGGCAGGCCGTTCCATATTTATAATGCGTATATAACTGGAACAAATCTCCGATCATAACTACAAGCCCACAGGAATCGATCAGTCTGTGATCCATATGTAAAAAGAAACCATTGTATCCTTCCGGAAGCTTCAGCATGGTAAATTCGCACATCGGGATATTATCTCCGTCAAATGTTTCATACGCCCACTGCTGCATCAGCTCATCTGCCTTTGCCAGGCTTTCCATTCCTGACAGATCCTTCAGTTCAATATCACGCGGATCCTGTTTTTCAATGTACTGTTTTACATTTCCATCTTTATCCGGTTTCGTAAAACGGACTCTGGTACAGTCTGAACGCTCCATTTCCATCTGAATACATTTCTTCAGTAATCCAAAATCCAGTTCTGCCTGTACAGAAGCCACAACACTTACACCAGATACCTGCTGTGTACCATAATCCATGATCCAGTTGTGATGCATTTTCTGAGCTGCCGTCAAAGGATAATAATTTCTCATATAATAGATAACCTCCATTATCCCGGTATTCCTCTTTATCCGAGATAGAAAAAACATTATTGTATGCTTCAGGTCAAAAAATATCATACCTTCTCGGGAAATACCAGTACCCCTGGGACTTAATGAACACTTTACAAAAAATTGACCGGGACTTATCATTCATTTAACATAACAGTTCAAATGTATATTCCCTGTTATGTACCATGTCTGATAAATCCCGGTCGGGATTCTTTATGTCCGTTTAATCGTATTTCTCAAAAAATTCCATCATCTTGTGCTGATACAGTTCCGGATCCGCATAGGCACTGCACAGATGCCGTGCCCCCGGTATGATCACCAGTTCCTTCTCTGCCCTGCAGAGCATGTAATTCTGAAAAGAATTATTCGGATACACATAGGTGTCCTTCTCTCCATGGAAAAACAGAACCGGTCTTGTATTTTTTTTTATGGCTTCTGTAGTGTCTGCATCTTTCATATGAAATCCTGCCACAAGAGAACAGAACCAGTCCAGTTCCATCAGAAGCAGTGGTATATGATGCAGGTGGAACCAGTTAGCTGCCATATCACGCATCTGTCCTTCCATAGACTGAAAACCACAGTCCGCAATCAGGCCTTTTACCTCTGCCGGAAGTGTATGTCCTGATGCCATCAGTACAGTAGCAGCCCCCATAGACTGTCCGTACAGATAAATCGGGAGCTTCTCTTTATTTCGTTCAGATACATAGACTGCCCATTGCTGCACATCCCATTGCTCCTTTGCTCCAAAGGTGATATATTTTCCCTCGCTGTCACCGCAGCAGCGATGTTCTATAAACAGGACATCACATTGATGCTCATGCAGATATTTTGCCATAAACGACAAGGTGCCAAACCGGCTGCCACGATAACCATGGCTTAATATGACGATCCTTTTTGCATCTTCTGCCGGCAGATATAATGCATGCAGTTTTAATCCGTCAATACTTTTGATATAACAGTCCTGCATTTTCTGCTCAAAACACCATGCCTTACTCTCATTGTATTCTCTGGCATAACCGTTCTGGGGATGATTTTCCCTGATATGAGACAGCTCAAACCATTTCTTTCTTTCCTTTTTGTGCTCTCCTCTTTTGCAGCAGACCACCATGTTAAAAAAGCGCCATCCCATCTCCAGCACTCCAAGAAAGACAACCGACAGTATTGCAAACAGCTTAATAAATTTTTTCTTCATCATGATTTCCCCACAGTTCACATTTTAGAATAAGAATCTTGCCCAGCCAAGCAGATGCTGTACCAGAAATATTTTTCTCTTTTGTTTTGGAGTCAGCAGACAACTATAATGACAACAGCACTTTTTCGGATCTTATGCTGGCTCATACTCCACCTGCTTTCAAGTTTTAATACTTATAATTCTTTTGATTTATAGTATTATACTCTCCAGAGCCGGCATATACAATCCAATTTTTTCTGTGTGTCTTCAGGATTATAAATATGATTCAACTGTGTGTTTCTCCAAAGGCTGGGATTCGCTGTATCCGGAGCGTCCTAATCCAGAAAAGCATATGCCGTCTGACTCCATACAACCTTCCCGTTCTCATCACAAATATCCAGAGTATCCGGAGAAGCAAGCAGACCTTTGGTCGCGTTCTCAAACTCCGCAGTATCCTCGAAGTCCAGCAATGCATAAACTTCCTGATTTGCGTCAATCGTATACTGGGTGGCTGGTTTGCTTTCCGCTGTTAATTCTGATGTTGCAATTGCGGTCGAACTGCTACAGACAGTCATGGTAAGTGCCAATGCGGCGGCAATCAAAGTACTTACTTTTTTTCTTTTCATGATATCTTTCCCCCTTTATCTTATAAAAAATTCAAATATTCTCTGTTGCCTGATACTTTCTCCTGACTCGCTTAGTAATTTGTTTATATAATAAAATGTCGCTTTATTCCAGTCAATAAACATGGAACAAAGCGACATCCAAGCGGCTTAAAGCGACATATTTTTTAGCTATTTTGTACAATTTCTCAGGTATGTATTCCATATTTTATGGACATTATTACTACTGTCAACTGCCTTAATCCTATCCAGATCAAACAAGATACAGCCACAATGTCCCTTAAAGGTAGGAAAACAGATTACCTTCAGGTTGGTGTCTATCTCCGGGCTATAATCCATAAGTTCCAATACTTCTCCATAAAGTGCCGAACGTTCATAACTTCGCAGCCATTTCGAATCCATATTGGAAAACAAACTGCCAAAAGATTTTCCCAGCAACTGATTCAGCGAAAGCTTTTCTAATCTGGCAAGTTCCTGATTTGCATAACGGAAAATCCAGTCTACTGCATGACTTTCTTCATTAAACACCATTTCTATGTCCGTAAATGCAATAGGCAGATATTCAAAAGAACTATAATAACGTCGATATTCTTCTTCTGTAGCCGGAATACCGCTTTTTCCCAAAGCATTAATCATTCTTTTCTGCTTTTCCTGAATCTCGGCCACTATTTGTTTTTTCTTGCGGACAGTATACAACAATTCTTCTCCATTACTGAGATCTACCGTATCTGTCACATCATGAATCGCTTTTACAGACACAATACAGCCTCTATGTATTTTTACAAAGTCTTCTGTGAATTAAAAACTCTATCCTCACATGACTGAAGTCACGTGCTTCCGGACGCTTTAGGCGTCAGACTAAATATCGGCGGATACACCTGTAACTTAGGTGCGCAGTTATGCGCATTTTCCATGCCGGATACGGCAGATTCCCACATTGCAGGTAGTCCACTGTATATCTGCCTGCATTTATGCTATTCTTAAGTTCATTTCCGAACTGAGTTTTTTCAGATCTGCATAAACGCATGAGGTTCTACGCTTTACTGCAGGGACTTTTGCCTCCAGCAAAGACCTTTCCG
>ERZ791834.525-NODE-525-length-26741-cov-6.4264_pt1 | contig 26741 bp, 27 predicted proteins | sample MGYA00510293_ERZ791834 | MGnify/ENA primary metagenome ERZ791834 (study PRJEB30046, sample SAMN00715253) | human gut metagenome | study: EMG produced TPA metagenomics assembly of the A metagenome-wide association study of gut microbiota in type 2...
GGGCGACGGCGACGAGCGGGCGGCGCTGGAACAGCATTATCAACTGGTGTGCTATGACCATAACGGTACCGGGGAGAACCGCGGCCCGTTGCCGGAAAATTACAGCATGGCGACGATGGCGCAGGAGCTGTTCAGCGCCCTGCAGGCGGCGGGCATCATGCGCTTCGCGCTGGTTGGCCACGCCCTGGGGGCGCTGATTGGGATGCAGTTGGCGCTCGACTATCCGCGCGCGGTCAGCGCGCTGGTGCTGGTAAACGGTTGGCTAACGCTTTCCCCGCATACCCGCCGCTGCTTTCAGGTCCGCGAACGCCTGCTGCATGCCGGCGGCGCCCAGGCGTGGGTCGAGGCTCAGCCGCTGTTTCTCTATCCGGCGGAGTGGATGGCGGCCCGCCTGCCGCGTCTCGAAGCGGAAGACGCGTTGGCTATTAGCCATTTCCAGGGCAAGGAGAATCTACTGAAAAGGCTGCAGGCCCTGAAACAGGCGGATTTTTCGCGCCGCGCGGCGGCTATCGCCTGCCCGACACTGATCATCAGCGCCACCGACGACCTGCTGGTCCCCGCCTCCTGCTCGCGAATGCTGCAGGCGGCGATTCCCGGTAGCCGACTCGTGGAAATGGCCTGGGGCGGCCATGCCTGTAACGTTACCGACAGCAACACGTTTAACCCTATTTTACGCGACGGCCTGACGACCCTGCTGCCGGTCGCCGAGGAGAATATATGAGCGAAGCAATCAATCAAAAGGCTTGCGAGACCCTATTCACCCATGCCCGGACCTACAATGGCTGGCGGGAACAGGCGGTTAACGATCGGCAGCTGCAGGAGATTTACGACCTGATGAAAATGGGGCCGACCTCGGCCAACTGTTCACCGGCGCGAATCGTTTTTGTGCGCAGCGCCGAGGGCAAAGCGAAACTCCGCCCAACGCTCTCCAGCGGCAATGTGGAAAAAACCATGCAGGCGCCGGTCACCGCCATCGTGGCCTGGGATAACGCGTTTTACGAGCGCCTGCCCGCGCTGTTTCCGCACGGCGACGCCCGGAGCTGGTTTACTTCCAGTCCGCAGTTGGCCGAGGAAACCGCCTTTCGCAACAGCTCGCTGCAGGCGGCGTATCTGATTTTCGCCTGCCGCTCGCTGGGCCTCGACACCGGCCCGATGTCGGGGTTCGACCGCGAGAAAGTCGATGCGGCGTTTTTCGCCAACAGCGGCTGGAAAAGCAATCTACTGGTGAATATCGGCTATGGCGACCCCGGCAAATTGTACGACCGGCTGCCGCGCCTGAGTTTTGATGAAGCCTGCCTGCTGGCATAAGGAGACGGTAATGAACGTAGCGGATCAACACAGTTTTCGTGACGCCATGGCCCATGTCGGCGCGGCGGTCAACATTATCACCACCGAAGGGCCTGCCGGGCGCGCCGGTTTTACCGCCAGCGCGGTATGCAGCGTAACCGACACCCCGCCGACGCTGCTGGTGTGCCTCAACCGTTCGGCTTCGGTCTGGCCGGTATTCAGCGAACATCACGCCCTTTGCGTCAATACCCTCGCGGCCGGACAGGAGGCCCTGTCGACGCTCTTTGGCGGTAAAACGGCAATGGATGAGCGCTTTGCCGCCGCCGACTGGCAAACCGGCGCGACCGGCTGCCCGCGGCTGAAAGAGGCGCTGGTCAGTTTCGACTGCCGCATCGACCAGCGGCTACAGGTCGGCACCCATGACATTCTGTTTTGCCAGGTCGTAGCTATCGCCCGCCAGCCGGAACCGCGCGGCCTGATGTGGTTTGACCGCGGCTATCACACGCTTATGCGGCCCGTTTGTTAACCTCTCACCCGGGATATCATCATGGCACTCTTCGATTTTCCTCGCTGGCAGTTAACCCCCCCCGCCGCAGATGCCGGCGTTGTCGCCCCGGATGAACGTTTATCCGCCGGGCAAACGCTGATCATGGGCGTGCAGCACGCCGTGGCGATGTTTGGCGCGACCGTATTGATGCCTTTATTGATGGGGATTGACCCCAACCTGGCTATCCTGCTGTCGGGGGTGGGCACTCTGCTGTTCTTTGTCGTCACCGGCGGCCGGGTACCGAGCTATCTTGGCTCCAGCGCCGCCTTCGTCGGCGTGGTCATCACCGTGACCGGCTTTACTGGCCAGGGGTTGAATCCTCATCTCAGCATCGCCCTCGGCGGCATTATCGCCTGCGGGCTGCTCTATACCCTGATCGGTCTGGTGGTGATGAAAATCGGTACCGGCTGGATAGAGCGACTGATGCCGCCCGCGGTAACCGGCGCGGTGGTGATGGCGATCGGTCTAAACCTGGCGCCGATTGCCGTGCACAGCGTTTCCGCCAACGCCTTCGACAGCTGGATGGCGATGCTGACGGTGCTTTGTATCGGCGCCGTCGCGGTCTTTACCCGAGGACTGCTGCAGCGTCTACTGATCCTGATGGGGCTTATTATCGCCTGTGCGCTCTATGCGCTCCTGGCCAACGTATTCGCTCTTGGCAAACCGCTGGATTTTGCCCCTGTCGCCCAGGCAGCATGGTTTGGGGTCCCGCACTTTACTTCCCCCACCTTTGACAGCCAGGCGATGCTGCTGATTGCGCCGGTGGCCATCATTCTGGTGGCGGAAAACCTGGGGCATTTAAAGGCCGTATCGGGAATGACCGGGCGCAATCTGGATCCCTGGATGGGGCGCGCGTTTGTCGGCGACGGGCTGGCGACCCTGCTTTCCGGCGCCTGCGGCGGTAGCGGCGTCACCACCTATGCGGAGAACATCGGCGTTATGGCGGTGACCAAAGTCTATTCAACACTGGTGTTTGTCGCCGCGGCGCTGATCGCCATCCTGCTCGGCTTTTCGCCCAAGTTCGGCGCCCTGATTCATACGATCCCAGGCCCGGTCATTGGCGGCGCATCAATCGTGGTCTTTGGTTTGATTGCGGTCACCGGGGCGCGGATATGGGTGCAGAATCGGGTCGATCTCAGCCTGAATGCGAATTTAATCATGGTGGCGGTGACGCTGGTTCTGGGCGCAGGCGATTTTACCTTGTCGCTGGGGGGCTTTCGCCTTGGAGGGATTGGGACGGCGACTTTCGGCGCTATTTTACTGCATGCGTTGCTTAACCGCCGTCAGCACCAGGAAAAGGTGGCAAAAGCCACTACGGTATAATCAGGGTTCGCCCCGGCGACGCGCGCCGGGGCCATAATTAGGGCTCGCGCCGCTCAGCAAGTTCTGGCGCTTCCTCTGCCGCAATCTGCGGCCGCGATTTTTTCTTCCACTTCAGCTCGCTGACCAGCACTCCGGCGAGAATAAACAGACAGCCCACCAGCGCCAACAGCGGCAGACGCTCGCCGGCGATACGACCAAACACGCCAGCCCAAACCGGCTCGCCGGTGTAAATCAGCGTCGCCCGCGTCGGCGATACGCTACGCTGCGCCCAGTTCATGGTGACCTGAATAATGGCGCTGAAAATCCCCAGTCCCAGCGCGACGGCCAGCAGTTCCGGGCGCATCGGCGGGATAGACTCCCCAGCCGGCGCCATCGCGGCAAAAGCCACCAGCGAGGCGGTCGCCAGCTGTACCACTGTCACCCGGCGCACATCGACCTGACGCGCCCACGCGCTGATTAAAATGATTTCGGCAGCGATAGCCACCGCGCTTGCCAGGGTAATCATTTCGCCAATCCCCAAAGCCAGCAGATTGTTTTCCGGCCCCGCCAGCAGGATCAGCCCGATAAACGCCAACACGATGCCCACGCAGGACATGACGCCAGGCATGCGCCCAAGACACAGCCACTGCAACAGCGGCACCAGCGGTACATACATGGCGGTAATAAACGCCGATTTACTGCTGGAGATGGACTGTAAGCCCCAGGTTTGCAGGCTGTAGCCGAGCGCAATCGCCACGCCGATCGCCACACCGGCCTTAACCTCAAGCCAGGTCAGGCCGCGTAACGTACGCAGCGACAGTAGCGCCACCGCCAGCGCGGCGGTGGCAAAGCGCAGGCCGACGAAGAAAAACGGCCCGCTAAAGTTCACGGCGTACTGTACGGCAAGAAAGGTACCGCCCCAGAACATGGTGATCACAATCAGGATCAGTTCCTGCGGCGTTATCGAGAGTTTGAGCGAAGACATGAGGCGACCAATAGCAATAAATAGCTAACCAGTTTCGCAGGCGCTTCAGGCCGAAAGCAACACCCATAGACAAAAAAACCGCCGACATACGTCGGCGGCGAGGGTGATGCGGCAGGGTCGGGGGAGATTAACACCGCATCATAAAAGACAGTCCCGGCTAGCTATTGCGATTGCCGTGACTATTTTTACCCCCTTTTTTGCCAGCTTCCGAGGCGCGTTGAGGATCGTTTTTAAAGTTCCCCCCGCTGTGCTGGCCACCTTTACGACCTGCTTCTGATGCTCTGGCACGATCTTCGGCAAAATTGCCGGAACCGCCACGATGGTTTGCCATTACTGACCTCCATTGGGTTTGACATCATATTGCATTAGGTGAGTTCTGGGCCTAAGCCCCCGCGGCATATGGCATGGCCATTATGCATCGCGTGCTTATAAGCGTAGTAAATGAAACTCATTCCCCAAGCAAATAGTCACATTCCGCAACATTTAATCGTCAAAACCAGACGCCAGCGGCGATCGCAACCGCTAAGCATTTCTTCTTACAGCTGAAATCAGCCCTGCGCAAAATGTATCTATTTGCTACGAGGCATGTTGCAAATTAATCTTTGCCATTTTGTTATAAATCAAACAAATGTTTGTTGGATTTGCACTCTGCGCCACAGGTCTTATCTTTATAGGTAGCCAGTCGTTTGGCTGGACAATTACGCAACCGAGGAGTGATGCAAATGGCTAAAATTCTGGTGCTTTATTATTCCATGTATGGACACATCGAAACCATGGCTCATGCCGTTGCCGAAGGGGCAAATAAAGTTGACGGCGTTGAGGTGGTTGTGAAGCGCGTGCCGGAAACTATGCAGGCTGAAGCGTTTGCCAAAGCAGGCGGGAAAACACAAAATGCGCCCGTCGCCACACCGCAGGAACTGGCGGAGTATGATGCCATCATCTTTGGTACCCCTACCCGTTTCGGCAATATGTCGGGACAGATGCGCACCTTCCTGGATCAGACCGGCGGCCTGTGGGCTTCCGGCGCGCTGTATGGCAAAGTCGCCAGCGTCTTTAGTTCAACCGGTACCGGCGGCGGCCAGGAGCAGACAATTACCTCAACCTGGACTACCCTTGCCCATCATGGGATGATCATTGTGCCGATTGGCTACGGCGCGCAGGAGCTGTTTGATGTCTCCCAGGTGCGCGGCGGCACGCCATATGGCGCAACCACCATCGCAGGCGGCGACGGCTCCCGTCAGCCAAGCCAGGAAGAGCTGGCTATCGCTCGCTACCAGGGTGAGCACGTCGCCAATGTAGCTGTGAAATTACACGGCTAACCTTCAACAGGAGGAGTTGCATGCCGAATCAAGAAGCGAAGGCCCACCACGTGGGCGAATGGGCAAGCTTACGTAATACCTCTTTGGAAATCGCCGAAGCCATTTTCGAACTCGCGAATTACGATGAAAAGTTGGCGGAGAAAATTTGGGAAGAAGGCAGCGATGAGGTGTTGTCGCGAGCTTTCGCCAAAACCGATAAAGACAGCCTCTTCTGGGGCGAACAGACCATCGAACGTAAAAACGTCTGATAGCGCAATTGCGCGGGCATTGCGCCCGCGCTCATTCATCACCCGGACTGCTCCGGGTTTTTTGTTTTATTTTGCCGCCTCGTTCATGACCTTTTTGAACGTCTCCAACGGGCAGAATCCCTGGTCATCAACCGGACAACCGTTAAGCGCCAGCGTGACCCGCTGCGGTGGAGATTGCAGGCTCAAAGCATCCGCGTTGCGCAGCTGTTCAGTACTTTGATAGACATACTCAATCTTCATTAAATCGCGATTGCTGCCGCTATCGTGCCAGCGCTGGAACAGCAGCTTGCCGCCGATGGGGGTGCGCTCATACTGGCCGGGTAACTGGTAGGGTTTAAAGTCCAGCGCCGTCAGCAGCGAAGCGATGTTGGAATCATGCCCGACCAGCAGCGTCACTTTCGCCTTAGCGGCGCCATCGCCCACCAGCGCATTATCGATATATTTGACCAGCGGCTTAGCGACGTTGCGCGCCACTTCCGCGGAAGTAAACAGGCTGTCCTGATAGCCGTTTTTCAGTTTTGACAGCACCTGCCACTGCTTATCGCTGGCAATTTCGCCCCACGCCACCTGATCCTTCGGAAAACCTTCGTAGTACTGCAGGGTGAAGGCATCCACCAGCGAGTTACCGACCTTCAGCGGCCCGGAAACACCTGGCTCCTGCTGATATTTGGCGCTAAAGGTATCTTTACCGTCGCTAAGCGAGCAGACATGCTTTTCTTTACAGGATGGCGAATTACGATAGTCGGTCATCTCTTCCAGCAGCTTGTAGCTCTCAGCGAGCTGCATCCCCTGACGCTCTTTTTCCATTGCCTGCACCGCTTTTTGCGCGAATTCGGCTGAATCGTCAGTAATGACCGGGTTGAACGTGGGATCCATCGTTCCCATCTGCGGCTGATGATTCACAGGCACCCCGCAGCCAGGGAAAGCGCCGGTAATAAAGAACTGCGCGGTGGCGACGGTGCGCTGCAGGCTATTAGCGTAGGCGTAGACGGAATTTTCCGGCGGGCATTCGCCGCTGGTCACCAGCTTCTGCTGCGCCAGCCACTCACGCATATAGTGGCCCATATAGACCTCCAGCACGCCGCCTTTGGTGGTCAACTGGCCACCGGGTACATCCCACTGCGGCCAGGATTTCGGCGTCGACTGCTCAAGTACGCTGCCGTTATTGGCCAGCGGCGCGCGCAGGTTGTGGCGGCTCATGATCAGCACCTGTTGCAGTTGATACCCTTCCGGCGCAACGGCTTCCTGCGCCTGGGCGCCGGCGGATAACAATACGGCCCCGGCCACCGCAGCGGCGAGTAGACTTTTTTTCATCCCTTCATCCTCAGTCATTTATTATCATCGCCATCATTGTGACGGATTTATGACATTTTTGCGGACAATGGCTCACAAACTGAGGCGTCGGTCGCTTTTTGTCGTAGAGGGCGTGGCGAAAGCGGCTCCTATTCCGGTAATGGCACCGCCGCCAGCGTACAAATCGCTTCATGTTCGCCGCCCCGGCGGTCGACCATCACCACTTTATCCCCGGCCTTTTTACCTTCGCAGGGTTTTAACACCTGCTCGACAATTCGTTCGCGAACCTGTTGGCTTTCCGACTGCGCCCAACTGGCAAAAGCCGTCAGCGTAAGCGCCGAAGCAAGCAGGCCGGCGAGACTTGTTTTAAACATGCATTACTCTCAGAAAATTCTTATTCAACGGTTAGCGTAACAGCCGCAATCCCATCCGTCTGTAAAATGACTTAACGGAGTGTTACATCAGACGCTAAGGCGCGCACATAGCGTCACAATACATTAACAGCATCAATATTTTAACATAATGAGCCATGCTGGATGCCTTTGGCACTTTTAGGTCATCTTTCGGAAACATCCCGATGTTATCGTCTTCGTGAGGCGTTATTTTTTCTTCTGTTTAAACAAATTATTAGGTTAATTTATGTCGGGTTTCTTGCTCTTTATCGTAGCGATCGCTCTACTGGGTGTCGCCGTTTACAGCCTGGTGTCTTACATCAAAGAACGCCGCGCCGGTCAGTTGCCAACTGATAAAAAAAAGAAATAAATTCACTTTGCCAATCTTTACACCCGGGCTGCGTATTACCAGGGAAGAAGCCGATCTCACGGTCGGCTTCTTCCCGTCTATACAATAAGATTCAGCTCAATACCCCATATGTTGATATGCCCTATTGACGGCTAAAACAGTCAATGACAAACCAGCGCCAAAAGCGATAATTGCAGGAATGACTATACTCGCCACGATCCACAGCGTAGAGATATGTTCAGGTTTAGGCGTAAAACTCACATTATAAAACAGCCACGAAATCATCAGGCCTCCCGATACAATAACGCTGTGCACAACAGGTGGTATCGTATGGCCCCACTTAGCTTTGTCGGGTAAATTCGTCTTCTTTGAAGACAAGGAAGTAATAGCAAACTTGTTATTTTCAGATGTCGCCACCAGCTGCTCGCCTTGCGCATACCTAACGGCATCGGCAGCCAGCGCCAAAGCCAGCCATCGATAACCGGCACTCTTTTCCCCTAGTGAGGCCTCCATATCCAGGCGTTCTGACGCCAGATTTTTTGCATCTAACGCCTGCAATAATGGGTATTTATCCACTCTGGACAATCCTGTATACCACAGTGTTTTAGGTGCAATAACGGACTTAACCTCCAGATAGACCGGCATCTTTTCTTCTACATCAGTAACGCCGGACATCGGCTGATAAAGATATACCGGCTTTTCGCCTGCTCCTCTGACATAGTGATTAGTGAACAAAAACGCACAGGCGCTTTCCATGCTTTTAGAATCGCTATCTTCTTCATGCATATCGAAGTAATGACGATTCGGTTAATGACGTTGTCATCGGGCGCAGCGATCCATTTATCCACCATGCCGTACTCCGGACACTCGGTAAGGTATTCGATTTCACAGGCGTTGGCGTTAGGGATATTCAGATGCTCCAGCACCCTCCTCAATGCATCTACACAGAAGTTATCTCCCCCACGTACCCAGACGATAATTTCAATTCCGCGGTAATTATTACCGTTCAACATCATAGACATTGGGGTAAGCAATTTCGTGAAAATTTGCTCATTACGGGTCTGCTCGAAAAGATCTTCAATTTCTATCCTGAGAGGGGTTTTCGGCGCTAACGGAAACTCTCCCTCCAGTTTCAGCATATTGAGCGCAGGCTGTTCTAAAGGGGTTAGAGTAGTCCAGGCGGCTAGCGCGATATTTTTTCGGGCATAGGTTTTAAGCTCCACCTCCCAGGATTTGGCAATATATTTGCGTATTTCTGCGTAACACACTGTCGCACTCAATACCATCTTCACGAAGAACAATATCGTGGTCAAAACACAGGCAGGAAGTAATACGGAAGGAATGAAGAACTCACACGTGACCGGTTTATTTTCAGGCCAGACTAGCGCCTGTATAAACAGGCATACCGCGATAAGCGCTACATAAATCATCACGACAGCCAATACAGGCATCTCATCCTGAATATCTTCCTGCTCAGAATATAGCCACCATTCCATTACACCGCTCCCGCAGTTTGTAGCGTCGTTCGTATCGCGCATCCACATTCAGCTTTACAGCCATCCACCACCACACCGCGACCGTTCATCGTCCAAAAGGGGTGGCACTCAGTAATACCGAAAGTCCCTTTGTGCGTAGCACACTGAACTTTGTCACCTTTTAGGGTGACAGGGGCTCCCATAAATTCAGCACCGGATGATGTGATCACTTTTCCTCCGCCCACCAGCGGATCATTTAACCTAATGACACCTTTCATTATTTTTGCTCCCTTAACGTCCTGCATCCATATCACAACGCATATGATCCCAACCGGTATAGCCTTTTACTTCGGGTACTCTGTCGGGGAGCCCCTGGTAGTTGGTGTGGAATTTTGCCGTATCGTTCTCAAGTCCTTGTTTGGTCATATAAACCATTCCCCATGACCAACCTGGAAACTGGGGGGTTATAGTGTGAGTTTCCCCTTCAATGACATATTGGATACCAGGGCCACCAGCCGCCAGACGCGGATCGTCGAACGGTTTGGACGACATATACAGGCGATGCCTGGTCTGCAAAAAAACCTGGTCGTTGACGACGGTGAAAGAGAGAACATCATCTCGAGGGGGAGAATTCATCCCATCCGGCTCGTTATAACCCGGCGAATATCCGACAGGGCTCCAGGTTTGACCGTTATCTTTCGAGACAATAAACCCATCTATTTCCCAGTTAGGAATAGCAATATAGCGCTCAGAAGGATGAATAAATTTTTTAGTATATATTCTGTAAAATTGGCTAACTGGTTCGGTGTGAATCCCCCTCAGTGTATCCGTGTACCAGAGTTCACCTTCACAGCCCCACCCCTTCAGCTCCAGATAGCGGTGGTCATCGAAACGATAAATAACCTGCGTCGGCGGCTGTTGCGCCTGACATCCAACGGCCATAAGCATGGCCGCCAGAGCGGTGAATAATCCTTTCATGGCTATCTCCCCGCATCCATATCACAACGCATACGATCCCAGCCGGTGTAGCCTTTTACTTCGGGTACTCTGTCGGGGAGTCCCTGGTAATTGGTGTGGTATTTTGCCGTATCGTTCTCAAGTCCTTGTTTGGTCATATAAACCATCCCCCATGACCAGCCGGGAAACTGGGGGGTAATAGTGTGAGTTTCCCCTTCAATAACATATTGGATACCCGGGCCACCAGCCGCCAGACGTGGATCGTCGAACGGTTTGGACGACATATACAGGCGATGCCTGGTCTGCAAAAAACCCTGGTCGTTGACGACGGTGAAAGAGAGAACGTCATCATAAGGCGCGTAATTATCGCCATTTGGCTCATTATGCCCCGGAGAAAAATGAGCATCGGACCATGTTTGACCATAATCCTTTGATATTCGAAAACCATCTGCCCCCCAACCAATAATGGCGATGTATCGCTCTGATGGATGGACTAACTTCCTGGTGAAAACGCGATAAAACTGCGAGTATATTTGCGAGTGAATTTTCCTTTGGCTATCCGTATACCAAAGCTCACCTTCACAGTCCCACCCCTTCAGCTCCAGATAACGGTGGTCATCGAAACGATAAATGACCTGCGTCGGCGGCTGTTGCGCCTGACATCCAACGACCATAAGCATGGCCGCCAGAACAGTCCCTGATGTGTATCTCTGCTTCATAAATATTCCCTAGATATCGAGCGCTGACCGTTGGTTTCCTATACCCAGTTCCCTGTCACTTTTGGGTTTCGGCATCTCCCACTGCAGGTTTGCCACTTCCTGATTACCGGCAGCCAGGTCGCGGGATGGCCTCACCCTGGTCGCATTGTTAAATTCGTTTAACACCCCATAATTGCCATGTGGAAGCACCTCATCCGGCTTATTCATATGATTCTTTGTCTGAGCCCCCGGAAGCCTCCCTGTACGGTAATATTCTTTAGCCGCGATATTTCCATTCAAAGGATCGCGCCAGTCTGCACGATGCAGTAGATCTTCCCAGAACTTACCCGCTTTATAGTCAAATGAACGACATGGACCAATTGCCAGGTCAAACGCCATAGCATGGGATGGGGCAAATTCGCTCATAACGATCGATGAGTGCTGGCTGTAACCCACCGGGTCGGCTTTCTGCCATTCGTTTTCAAGCTCTTCGCGAGGTTTAAGCCATGTCAGCGTAAGTTGAGAAAAGTCTTTCGTTCCAATGACCTCACCATGAATAACTTCTACCTTTCGCTCATAGCTTTCCATTTTCAGCTCATCCGCCGTCAGAATATGGCCAGGGCGCCAACTCAGGCTTGCGTAACGGCTAAGCGAATAGGTGGCGCTGCGAGTTCGTTTGATAGCGTAGGCTTTTGCTGAATAGGAGATATAGGCATCCGGACTGTCCGGATCGATATACGCGGTATACGGTTTATCGCTCGTTTTCGGATCATTGTCCGGATGGTTATCCTGCCCCTGCAGTTTAAAGACGAACGGCTGCGGCAGTTCTTCTCCATTAACGACAACATCATGCGCGGTATAAGCCGTGTTGGTGAGAGAGCTATATTCCGCATCCCCTTTATGTGATGGCGGTAACTCAAAAGGCTTCCCGGTCGGGGCGATTCCGGTCTGCCCATGCTGATAGAAAACCCGTTGATACAGATTGGGAATAGCACTGGCTATGTTCCTGGGGATCCCCCGCCAGCCAATTCCCTGAATATTCTTCAGCGATACCGTGCCATCGTTTGGACAGAAATAGTTATAGACCTTGCCATTATTGTCCCGACGGTACTTTTCATCCTGCCGCAGTGGGCTATCTGACGCTTTTCGTAACGTACAGGCCCCTTCCATTGCCAGCAGGTTAGCTTCTGATATTTCACCGCCTTTGTACTGAGTTGCCATCAACGCACAAAAATTTTTAAAGGTCGTTTGCCGGGCGTTATCCGTCTGGTGATGCCCGGGCTGAATATCTTCACTCAGACGCCCTTCCAGCGAATACGGCGAGTGATTCAAAATGACACAGTTAACTGGCTGGCTTCCGGCCTGTTTTACCAGCATATTCGCCAGCATGGTAATGATTGTGCCCTGGCTATGCGCAACGATATTAATCACATCATTTTCCGTCACTGGCTCACTTCGGATTGTCAGGATCAAATCGGCCAGACGTTGCGCGGCAAAAAACTGATAAATACGATGTGGATTAGGGAAAATAGGGTGCGTAAAATCACCGCCGTTCATGTACAGCGTGCTAAATCCAGCTGCGGCTAACGCTACCCCTCCCGCACCCGGTCCGAGCATATCCGGGATGTTCGTTGTGGCGTTCGCGAACGTCCCGCCCCCTTTGGCAAAGTTAACATCAAGGGCATTTTTAAAGTTGTCGTTCTGGTACTTAAACCTACCTTTGCCATCGTTACCCAGTTCAGCTTTCTTATCGGCGTTATCTTCCTGGTAAGCGTCAAACGGCAGGTGCGCGCTGTCTTGTAGCTTGCTGACCTCATTCCGGTAACGCTGTTGATCGCCCATGTACTCTTCACGCGTGACAGGCTTATACCCCCAATAGAACGGGATGATGGGGGAACGGCCGGGAACGGTGATTCGGTAGTCTTTCCATTCGTGGGCGTAAAAATCCGGCCGATTAAGCCGTTTCTTCAGTCCGGCAAGAATCCCCCTCTCCTGATTCTGGTACGCCTCGCCGACGTCGTTCACGCCATGGACCAAAATCACTATCCCCGGCATCGGTCGGGGAATGCCAACCCTGCAGGTCTGCGCCTCCAGCCCCAGCGATTTATGCACTCCCACATCGTTCTCGGACACGATACGCGGGCAATACGGCTTCTTTTTCTCGCCAGCCATTACAGTACCTCCAGTTTGTACGAATCAAGATCGGCCGAATCGAGCAATGGAGAACAACCATTGCTGTCCGTCTCGCCCTCGAGCACTTCGCCGGTTGAGCTCTTGAGCCTGAAAGGACGATTCGCCAGAACCTGTTCCGGATCGTCAGAAGCATGCAGTTGATAGCGACGCGTAAAGGTTCCTTTATCAAAGGCAGGTGCTTGCACCTGCGCGCTTTCTGGCCCCAGATACCTGAGATTCGGCCCTTTAATATCGACCCCGACAGGAGAGAAAATCTCAACCTGGCCATCAGGGCTGATACGGATCCCGCCGCCTCCGCACACCAGTTGTATGCCCTGTTTGGCGCTGCCATGCAGTCTCCCGTCCGTACTGGTTAGCGTAAAATCCTGCTGAGAGAGCATATGTATGGCGCCGCGCTGCGCCTGCGTGGTGATATCCCCGGCGCCGGCAACCATCTGAATACCTAGCTTGCGGGCAAACAATGAGAGTGTTTCGCCAACGGCCAGCGAGAATTTCTTCATCACGTTCATACTGGCGTGACGACCTGCCGTCGTAATCACATCCTGTCCAGCCGACAGTTGCAGACTTTCCGGGGTCACATGCGCCTGTCCTTGCCCGCCATAGGTCAGCAGAGCTGCGCCGCTGAGTTTATTCAGCGTCTGGCCGAGCGTATTTTGCCGATCGGTATCCACATTACTGGCGCCGGCCGTTAGTGCGCTTTGTTGCAATGTCATTGCCAGCGAGAGCGCTTTTTCCAGTTGCGTAATCGCGGCGGTCATATCCAACTGCTGCCCCTGGGCCCGCGGCTGCGCTTGCGTGGTGATCATCACCCCCTTTGCCGCACGCAAAGCCATCCAGTCATCGGTACGGGCCTCCAGCCCTTCCCCGCGTTTTTTTCCTTCCGCATCGACAAGGTGGCCCAGATTGAGTTGCCCCTTGCCGTGCTCCGTCGAAATCTTGATATGCTCCTTACCCCGGCGGTCCTCCAGACGGATTTTGTTCAGCGCTGCCGTGCGGATAATATTGCGGGTATCATTACGGTTTGTGACCAGATCGGGGCGAGCGCCGTCATGCATCACATGCGCAATGAAAGGCCTGTCCGGGTCGCTGGTTGTTGCACTGAGCCGGCTCTGCTCATTCAGTAGACGTTCATAGCGTAGGCGGGCGTAAAACGTGGCCGTCTCAGCTTCTGTTGCGTGAAAATCGCCGTCTGCGAGGTAATGATCGGCGTAGTGATACTCTCCCCCGGACGTAATCCCCTCCGGGATATCATTATTGATAATGGTTTTAACAGCTTGTGGAGAATACGGATCGCGATAGTTGTAGGTGCGTACTAATACCTGTTCAGGAACCAGCGAGTGCTGCTCTTCCAGATCGGTCACGTACTCGTCATAGCTGGTCATCCCGGAATAGCGGACGTAGGGGAGTTTTTTATCGCGGTAAATGTATCGACTGTCAGAATCAGCAAAAATCACCACGGTTTCCGTCTGAACCTTATGGTGATTCTCAAAACGAAACCAGATGCCAATTTCAGCCAACAGTCGACGAATAAACTGCAGATCCGTTTCTTTCCACTGAATAATCATTTCCCTTCGAGGATAGGTATAACTCAGCTTGTCGAAATCGATATTATAGCCTTTGAAGTAGCCGCTATTTTTCATAAGCTGCGTAACAACTTCCGGCACGGTGACATCCGTATACACCGCTGAGCGATAATTTTTATCCAGCAGCGCAAGCTCATGCTCCAGCACGCACTCATATAGCGCCTCATCTGAGGACGACTTCAGGCGGGTAAATTGTGTTATAACGCCGTTAATCTGACGTACCGGCAACCAGGCAGCCTCGTTCTGCCAACGCGTGTTCGGATTAGGCGCCCGAAGATAAAACTGCGCGATCTGATTGAGAGCAGCCCCGGCGGGGATATTGTCATCGGCACTGGAAAAACGGATGGTATACCGATACGGTTTGCTGAGCGTCTCTTCGCCTATAAAAGAATGCACATCGACAACCGTACTTTTGCTTCGCGGAAAGTAAAGCAAATAACGGTTTAATGTATCCTGTAATTGAATTATTTTAGTTTGTTCTGTCATAACCAAATATCCTTTTGATAAAACAGCACTGACCAAAAATAATACGCCCAGCAACACAAAATTAAAATATAAGTTTATTATCCCACAATATATAATATTATCGAGCCATTATATTCACAGCGGAAATAAAACCCGTTCATTTAAAATCGACAAAAAAACAAAAGATGGGGTAAAAGCAGATATTCAAGTCATTAAAAAGGGCTCCATGATAAACATGGAGCCCTTATTCGATATCAGGCCTGGCTGCCTTGTTGTCGTGGTAACAGCAAATTACGACTCCCAGGCCTGCTCCGCTTTCGTCGCATCAAACTGCGGCGGCGGTTTACGGAAACGGCGGGTCAGGTAGGTCAGATAAAGCAATCCCAGCGCGGCCCACACCAGCCCCAGCGTCAGCGAGGTCGCCTCGAGGTTCAACCACAGCACCCCCACGGTCAGGGCGCCTACCATTGGCAACAGCAGATAGTGGAAGCGATCTTTCCAGGTTTTGTTATACCCCTTGCGCCGCCAGAAGTGGTTGTATACCGAGAGATTAACGAAGGTAAAGGCCACCAGCGCGCCGAAGTTGATAAGCGCCGTCGCGGTCACCAGGTCAAAGAACAGCGCCGACAGCGCGACGATGCCCACCATAATCACGTTCAGCGCCGGGGTACGCCATTTCGGATGCACATAGCCGAAAATGCGCTCCGGGAAGACGTTATCGCGGCCCATCACGTACAGCAAGCGCGACACGCTGGCGTGTGACGCCAGGCCCGATGCCAGGGTATTAACAAAAGTGGTGCACAGGAAAATCGACTGGAACAGCTTGCCGCCGACATACAGCGCAATTTCCGGCAGCGCGGCGTCCGGATCTTTAAAGCGATGGATATCCGGGAAGAACAGCTGCATAAAGAACGAGGCGACGATAAAAATAATGCCGCCGTACATCGCGGTAAGGAAGATGGCCTTCGGGATCACCCGCGCGGCATTCGGGGTTTCTTCAGAAAGCGTGGTAACGGCGTCAAAGCCGAGGAACGAGAAGCAGACAATCGTCGCGCCGGTAATAATCGGGATCAGATGCGCATTCTCGCTGATAAACGGCTGCAGAGACCAGACGGTGCCAACGCCCTCGCCCTTATGCAGCCCTTGTACCACCAGAATCACAAACACCACCATGATGGAGATCTGCACCAGCACGAACAGGGTATTGAAGTTGGCCACCAGGTTAACGCTTTTCAGATTCGCCGCGGTCAGAATGGCGACAAAGGTCACCACCCACACCCACGGAGGCACTTCCGGAAACAGCGCGGAGAGGTAGATCTTCGCCAAAAGGACGTTAATCATCGGCAGGAACAGATAGTCGAGCAGCGAAGACCAGCCGACCATAAAACCGATGTGCGGGCTAATTGATTTTTGCGCATAGGTGTAGGCCGAACCCGCTTCCGGGAACTGGCGCACCAGCTTGCCGTAGCTGATGGCGGTGAATAGCACCCCAGCCAGCGCCAGCAAATACGAGGCCGGAACGTGGCCATTGCTGATGCCGGAAACGATGCCGAAGGTATCAAACACCGTCATGGGGGTCAGGTAAGCCAGCCCCATCATCACCACTTGCCACAGTTTGAGCGATTTACGCAGACGCGGTTTTCCCGCCTGAGCGGCGTTTTCTGCAGGAAGATTAGCAGCCATGACGCATTCCCCCCATGCCGACGACAGTTTGCGGGCACAAAGACCGGGTAACAAACCTGCTTAGCAAGGGGGTAAGGCGTAAATAAAAGGGTAAGACGGACCGATGAACGGCGGTAAGTTGGCATCCAATGCGGCCAAAGAGGCCCCCTTCTCCCTGCGGATATTTGAACATCTGCATCATCTCATTTCCTCGTCACACACTGTGTCGTTAACTGAAGCCCCGTTGCCGCCTGCGCTCCTTAACGCGACATCCGGGAAATGGCTGGGCTCCCAGCAAAAAAGAACGACCAGGCTCCGCTCAGGCCGTATGATGCTACCGATTAAACTAATGCGCCCCTTACGGGGCGAACATCAGGCGTTTTTCAACATCCACTCAATTTCCGTTTCTGTGATAAGACGCTCGAACTGCAGTAACTCATCATTCTTACAGGCGTGGTAAACGTGGCAGAAACGCTCGCCAAGACGCTCCCGCAGATGATCGTTTTGCATAAACTCCCACAGGGCGTCGCTCTGGCGGATCGGGAACGGCAAGCCTTCTTGTTCCAGACCGTTACCTTCCACCTCGTCCTGCAGCGGCAGCGGATTATCCAGCCCGTGCAGGATACCGGCGAAAATCGCCGCCATCACCAGATACGGGTTGGCGTCCGCCCCGGCTACGCGGTATTCAACGCGGTGGTTATGCCGATCGCCACACGGAATGCGCAGCGCTACCGTACGGTTGTTATGCCCCCATGACGCCTGCGTCGGCACATACATGCCCGCCTGGAAGCGACGATACGAGTTCACGTTCGGCGCCAGCAGCGCCATCGACGCCGGCATCAGATCAATCATCCCGGCCAGCACGCGTTTCAGCAGGGCTGAATCCTCGCCGTCCGCATCCGCCAGCACGTTTTCGCCCTTATTGTTTTGCATGCTGATATGGATATGCATCCCGCTACCCGCATGTTCTTCATAAGGTTTCGCCATAAAAGTGGCGTGCATCTTATGCTTCTCCGCCATTAAACGCACGAGACGTTTTAATGCCAGCGCATCATCGCACGCATCCAGCACGTTATCGGTGTGGTGGAGGTTGATTTCGAACTGTCCCGGAGAGGCTTCGGCCACCGCGCCATCCGCCGGGATCAGCTGTAACTGGGCCAGTTCGTCAATATCATTCAGTACATCGGCAAAATGGTTGAGGTTATCAACGGAATAGACCTGGCTTTGGGTATTACGGTCGTCGGTGCCAGGCGCGCACGGCGGCTGCAGGTAGCCTTCGGCATCGCGTTTGCGATCGAGTAAATAGAACTCCAGCTCTACCGCTACCACGGGGAACAATCCGCGCTGGCGGAGCTGCTGCCAGAGGCGGTTGAGTACGTTCCGCGGCTCAACGTCAAAGGGAGCGCCATCTTCATCAACCATGGTCAACAGGACCTGGCCGATGTATTCCGGATCGGCTGCCGAAGGGGTCAACGTGCCCAATACCGGGACGCAGCTGCGGTCCGGTTCGCCCATATCCTGGCCAAGCCCGGCCTCTTCCACCACGTTGCCGAGAATATCCATCGCGAAAACGGACGCCGGGAAGTAGCAGCCCTTCTCCAGCTTGCTGAGGCTGGCGACCGGAATGCGTTTGCCGCGGAAGCAGCCGTTCAGGTCTGTGAGGAGTACATCGACATACTGAGTGTTGGGGTAGGTTTCGAGGTAGCGCTTCACTTCTTTAGCGAACGCGCTTACCCGTCTCTCTTCCGTCTGCTGAACAAAATTCTCAACTTCTACGATATTGGTATCCATGATTCACCGCCGTTGTTTTAGTTTTCGGACCCTGACTGAAAACGTCAAATATAATGTCCACCCTTCGAATGTGTATGCAAACAAAATGTTTGTAAAATGTTAAATTAAGTTTGCAAACGGCTATTTCCACTGCTAGATTGAGAAAATATTGAACGATATGGCCGTTTATCAGCCACAGGCGGTCATAATTTAGTCCACTTTGTGAGGGCGATCATGGAAAATATAATGTACAAGCCAGTTATTGGCGTCGTGATGTGTAGAAACAGGCTTAAGGGTCACCAGACCCAGACTCTGCAAGAAAAGTACCTGAATGCCATTGTTAACGCTGGCGGACTGCCGATTGCCCTGCCGCACGCGCTGGCCGAGCCGGAACTGCTGGATGCGTTAGTCGATAAACTGGACGGGATCTACCTGCCAGGCAGCCCCAGCAACGTGCAGCCGCACCTTTATGGTGAAAACGGCGATGAGCCTGACGCCGACCCCGGGCGTGATCTTCTGAGCATGGCGCTAATTAACGCCGCGCTCGAAAGGCGCATCCCCATTTTCGCCATCTGCCGAGGGCTGCAGGAACTGGTTGTCGCCACCGGCGGGACTCTGTATCGTCGTCTGTTTGAACAGCCGGAACTGCTGGAGCATCGCGAAGATCCTGAACTACCGGTGGAGCAGCAGTATGCGCCGTCCCACCAGGTGGAGGTGCAGGAAGGAGGTTTACTTTCTCAGTTAATACCGGGCTGCAACACGTTTTGGGTAAACTCGCTACACGGCCAGGGCGCAAAAACGCTGGGTTCGCGTCTGCGCGTGGAGGCCCGTTCACCGGATGGGCTGGTTGAGGCGGTCAGCGTCAACGACCACCCTTTCGCGCTGGGCGTGCAATGGCATCCTGAATGGAACAGTAGCGAATACGCCCTGTCGCGTATGTTGTTTGATGGTTTTATCACCGCCTGTCAGAGCCATGTCGCCGAAAAGCGGCGGCTCTGACCACTACAGTTAAGGAAATGCAAATATGAGCGATGACGGACTGGCGCCAGGGAAACGTCTGTCAGAGATCCGCCAACAGCTGGGTCTTTCACAGCGTCGTGCCGCCGAACTGTCTGGGTTAACACATAGTGCCATCAGCACCATAGAGCAGGACAAAGTCAGTCCTGCCATCAGTACGCTGCAAAAGCTGCTGAAAGTATATGGGCTGTCGCTCTCGGAATTCTTTTCTGAACCCGAAAAGCCGGATGAACCGCAGGTCGTCATTAATCAGGACGATCTTATCGAAATGGGGAGTCAGGGCGTTTCAATGAAACTGGTTCATAACGGAAATCCGAACCGTACGCTGGCGATGATTTTTGAAACTTACCAGCCTGGGACCACAACCGGGGAGAGAATTAAGCATCAGGGTGAGGAGATAGGCACCATACTGGAAGGTGAGATCGTGCTGACGATTAACGGTCAGTCGTACCACCTGGTGGCTGGACAGAGCTATGCCATTAATACCGGCATCCCTCATAGCTTCAGCAACACCTCGGCAGGAATCTGCCGCATTATCAGTGCCCACACCCCCACCACATTCTGATTTCTTAGCCTGAGCAGGTTTCAGGCTTTCTTCAGGCCTGTCGCGGCGGATGTAATATTTCCGCCGCGGCGAAGAACTCGCAGTAATAATACCTGCGCAGCGCGGAAATCTTATTTCCTGCCGGCCCAAAGATAATTAACGCCAGTGAATGGCGAAGAGACGGTTTTCTACCCCGGGGACGCCCTGCGCCCTGAGCCCCTGAAAACGCCGAACCCTATATTTTGCCGATGATGTTTTTAAGGAGTCATGATGAATTTTCAGCACCTGGCTTACTGGCAGGAAAAAGCGAAAAACCTGGCCATTGAAACGCGCTTATTTATTAACGGCGAATATTGCGCCGCGGCCGATAATACCACCTTCGAGACTATCGACCCTGCCGCACAGCAGACATTAGCGCAGGTCGCCCGCGGTAAAAAAGCCGATGTCGAACGGGCGGTGAAAGCCGCGCGTCAGGTTTTTGATAACGGCGACTGGTCGCAGGCCTCTCCGGCCCGGCGTAAAGCGGTTCTCACGAAATTTGCCGACCTGATAGAAACCCATCGTGAAGAGCTGGCGCTGCTGGAAACGCTCGATACCGGCAAACCGATTCGCCACAGCCTGCGCGACGATATTCCCGGCGCCGCCCGCGCCATTCGCTGGTACGCCGAAGCGCTGGATAAAGTTTATGGCGAAGTCGCGCCCACCGGCGGCAACGAGCTGGCAATGATCGTTCGTGAACCGATTGGCGTGATTGCCGCGGTGGTGCCGTGGAACTTCCCGCTGCTGCTGGCCTGCTGGAAACTCGGCCCGGCGCTGGCGGCAGGTAATAGCGTAATCCTCAAACCCTCGGAAAAATCGCCGCTCACCGCCCTGCGACTGGCAGGGCTTGCGAAAGAAGCCGGACTCCCGGACGGGGTGTTAAACGTGATCAGCGGCTTTGGCCACGAGGCCGGGCAGGCGCTGGCGCTGCATCCTGACGTTGAAGTCATCACCTTCACCGGATCCACCCGTACCGGCAAACAGCTGCTGAAAGATGCCGGCGACAGCAATATGAAGCGCGTGTGGCTGGAAGCGGGCGGTAAGAGCGCCAATATCGTCTTCGCCGACTGTCCGGATCTGCAAAAAGCGGTCAACGCCACCGCCGGCGGTATCTTCTATAACCAGGGGCAGGTCTGCATCGCCGGCACCCGCCTGCTGCTGGAAGAGAGCATCGCCGACGAGTTCCTGGCATTACTGAAAGCACAGGCGCAAAACTGGCAGCCGGGTAATCCGCTCGATCCCGATACCACCATGGGAATGTTAATTGATAACGCCCATGCCGACAGCGTACACAGCTTTATCCGCGGCGGTGAGACCAAAAGCACGCTATTCCTCGACGGGCGGAAAAATCCGTGGCCTGCCGCCGTCGGCCCGACCATTTTCGTTGATGTCGACCCGGCCTCAACCCTCAGCCGCGAAGAGATCTTCGGCCCGGTGCTGGTCGTCACGCGCTTCAAAAGCGAAGAACAGGCGCTGCAGCTGGCCAACGACAGCGACTACGGTCTTGGCGCCGCGGTGTGGACCCGCGATCTGTCGCGCGCCCACCGCATGAGTCGCCGCCTGAAGGCCGGCTCGGTCTTCGTCAACAACTACAACGATGGTGATATGACCGTCCCGTTCGGCGGCTATAAGCAGAGCGGCAACGGGCGCGATAAATCGCTGCACGCGCTGGAAAAATTCACCGAACTGAAAACCGTCTGGATTGCTCTGGAGTCTTGATCATGACTGAACATACCACTAGCTACTACGCCGCCAGCGCCAATAAATATGAACCGTTCCCGACGCTGGAGGAATCAATCACCTGTGATGTCTGCGTCGTCGGCGGCGGCTACACCGGCCTCTCCTCGGCCCTGCATCTGGCCGAAATGGGTTACGACGTGGTGGTGCTGGAAGGCGCGCGTATCGGCTTCGGCGCCAGCGGCCGTAACGGCGGACAGCTGGTTAACTCCTATAGCCGCGATATCGACGTTATTGAGAAGAACTACGGCCCGGATGCGGCCAAAATGCTCGGCAGCATGATGTTCGAAGGCGGCGATATTATTCGCGAGCGCATTCAGCGCTACCAGATCCAGTGCGATTACCGCCCAGGCGGCCTGTTTGTGGCCATGAACCATAAGCAAATGGAAACGCTGGAAGAGCAAAAAGCCAACTGGGAGCGCTACGGCAATACCCAACTGGAGCTGCTCGACAGCCATGCCATTCGTCGCGAAGTAGACAGCGACCGCTACGTCGGCGCCCTGCTCGACCACAGCGGCGGCCATATTCACCCGCTGAACCTCGCCATCGGCGAAGCGGACGCCATTCGTCTTAACGGCGGCCGGGTGTATGAGCAGTCGCCGGTGACCCGAATTCAGCACACCAGCCCGGCGGTAGTCAGTACCGCTCGCGGCCAGGTAACCGCGCGCTACGTGATCGTCGCCGGTAACGCCTATCTCGGCGACAAGCTTGAACCGGAGCTGGCAAAACGCAGCATGCCGTGCGGCACTCAGGTCGTGACGACCGCTCCGCTGTCGGAGGACTTAGCCCGCTCGCTGATCCCGAAAAACTACTGCGTGGAAGATTGTAACTACCTGCTGGACTACTACCGCCTTACCGGCGACAACCGCCTGCTGTACGGCGGCGGCGTGGTCTACGGCGCCCGTGACCCGGACGACGTCGAGCGGCTGATTATGCCGAAGCTGCTGAAAACCTTCCCGCAGCTGCAGGGGGTGAAAATTGACTACCGCTGGACCGGCAACTTCCTGCTGACCCTGTCGCGTATGCCGCAATTCGGCCGTCTCGATAACAATATTTACTACATGCAGGGCTACAGCGGCCACGGCGTAACCTGCACCCATCTGGCCGGACGCTTGATTTCAGAACTGCTGCGCGGCGATGCCGAGCGCTTCGATGCCTTCGCCAAACTGCCGCACTACCCGTTCCCGGGCGGGCGCAGCCTGCGAATTCCTTTTACCGCCATGGGCGCCGCCTACTACAGCCTGCGCGACCGCCTTGGGGTCTGATTTGCCGTTCGGTTCCGTGATTAACTTTTGCTAAAGGGTGTTTATTATGAGCAACAATGAATTCCATCAGCGTCGTCTTTCCGCTACCCCGCGCGGGGTGGGCGTTATGTGCAACTTCTTTGCCCAGAGCGCGCAAAACGCCACCTTGACCGATGTCGAGGGCAATGAATATATCGATTTCGCCGCCGGTATCGCGGTGCTGAATACCGGCCATCGCCATCCGCGGATGGTCGCCGCGGTTGAACAGCAGCTACAGCAATTTACCCATACCGCCTATCAGATCGTGCCTTATGAAAGCTATGTGTCGCTGGCGGAGAAGCTCAACGAACTGGCGCCGGTCAAAGGCCCGGCAAAAACCGCCTTCTTCTCTACCGGCGCGGAAGCGGTCGAAAACGCGGTGAAAATCGCCCGCGCCCATACCGGACGCCCGGGCGTTATCGCCTTCGGCGGCGGTTTCCATGGCCGTACCTATATGACGATGGCGCTAACCGGTAAGGTCGCGCCGTACAAACTGGGCTTCGGGCCGTTCCCCGGCTCGGTATATCACGTGCCGTACCCGTCAGCGCTGCACGGCATCAGCACCGCCGATTCGATTACCGCCCTTGAACGCCTGTTCAAAGCCGATATCGAAGCCAAACAGGTGGCGGCGATTATTTTCGAACCGGTACAGGGCGAAGGCGGCTTTAACGTTGCGCCGAAAGAGCTGGTTGCCGCGGTACGCCGCATCTGCGATGAGCACGGCATCGTGATGATTGCCGATGAAGTGCAGAGCGGCTTCGCCCGTACCGGCAAATTGTTCGCCATGGATCACTATGCCGATAAACCGGATCTGATGACGATGGCCAAAAGCCTGGCGGGCGGCATGCCGCTTTCCGGCGTGGTCGGTAACGCGCAGATCATGGATGCCCCGGCGCCGGGCGGCTTAGGCGGCACCTACGCCGGCAACCCGCTGGCGGTGGCGGCCGCGCATGCGGTGCTGGATATCATTGATAACGAAGCGCTGTGCGAGCGCGCCCAGTTCCTCGGCGAGCGCCTGCTGGCGACGCTACAGGAAGTTAAGGGCTGGTGTCCGGCGCTGGTGGAAGCGCGCGGCGTGGGTTCGATGATCGCCGCCGAGTTCTTCGACCCAGAGACCGGCGAACCGTCGGCGGCGATTGCGCAGAAAATCCAGCAGCAGGCGCTGGAGCAGGGCCTGCTGTTATTGACCTGCGGTCAGTATGGCAACGTCATTCGCTTCCTCTATCCGTTGACCATCCCGGATGCCCAATTCTCCCGCGCGCTGACGATTCTGCAGAGCGTCACTCGTCTGTAACGCCCTCCGCCGGCGGCGCTGGTCGCCGGCTGTTTTCCTCGCTGCTGACGATACACTGCTGGGGATAGTGTTGCTGAAAATAGTGGCGCAGAAACTCCACGGTGGTGCGAATTTTGGCTGAGGTCGCCAGCCGCGACACGTAGACCGCCCAGACGTTGGCGGGCTGGAAGTAGTCCGGCAGCACGTGCACCAGATGGCCGCTGGCGATATTTTCACTGACATCCCACCATGAACGTAATGCAATCCCCTGCCCATCCAGACACCACTGATGCACGATTTCACCATGGTTGGAGGAGAGCGGCCCGGTCACTTTGATCGCGTGCTGGCCCTCTTTGCTGTGCAATTGCCAGACGCCAAACGGATGGTCGCGCTCTTTAATCACCAGACAGGGCAAGGTAGCCAGATCGCTAAGCTGCTTCGGTTGCGGATGGCGGGCAAGAAACTGCGGCGACGCGCAGAGAATACGGTGGTTGGTCGCCAGCTTGCGGGCAATCAGATTCGGCGCGATATCGTCGCCGACGCGAATATCGAGATCCACCCCTTCATTGACTAAATCCACCAGCCGGTCCTGGACATCGAAGCGCAGCTCAAGTTGTGGGTACTGGCGCGCCAGCGCCGACAGCGCCGGCGCCACCACCCGACGGCCAAAACCAAAGCTGCTGATAATACGCAGCGTTCCCTGCGGTACCTGACGCACGTCGGAAAGCTCGTCCATCATCTCATCCACATCCTGCAGAATGCGCTGCGCCCATTCGTAGATCCGCTCCCCCTCTTCGGTAATGGTGACCCGACGGGTGGTACGGTGCAGCAACATCACATGCAGGGTTTGCTCCAGCAGCGAAACCCGCTTGCTGACAAACGCCGGTGAGACGCCAAGCTCCTCGGCGGCGGCGGCAAAACCGGCCCGGCGAGCGACCAGCATGAACACGCGTAAATCATTTAGCAGCGGCAGATTATTCATGATCTGTGTTTTATGTTTCACCAGTTAGCGTGATTAATTATGAACCAGTCAATTATAAGATAGGCAGGTGGTCAAACATCATCGCTAAAAAGTGAGAACCGGAATGAAAAAAACCTGTCGTATTGCCGCCATCCCCGGTGACGGAATTGGTAAAGAAGTTCTGCCTGAAGGTATTCGCGTGCTGCAAGCCGCCGCGCAGCGTTGGGATCTGTCGCTGAGCTTCGAGCAGATGGAGTGGGCAAGCTGCGAATATTACGCCCATCACGGCAAGATGATGCCGGACGACTGGCGCGAGCAGTTGCAGGGCTTCGATGCTATCTATTTCGGCGCCGTCGGCTGGCCGGATACCGTCCCCGACCATATCTCGCTTTGGGGGTCGCTGCTGAAGTTCCGCCGTGAGTTCGATCAGTACGTCAACCTGCGCCCGGTGCGCCTGTTCCCCGGCGTCCCCTGTCCGCTGGCAGGTAAAAAGGCCGGCGACATCGATTTTTACGTGGTGCGCGAAAATACCGAAGGCGAATATTCCGCCCTCGGCGGCCGCGCCAATGAAGGCACCGAGCATGAAGTGGTGATTCAGGAGTCGGTCTTCCCCCGCCGCGGCGTTGACCGAATCCTGCGCTACGCCTTTGAGCTGGCGCAAAGCCGCCCGCGTAAAACGCTGACCTCAGCAACCAAATCTAACGGCCTTGCGATCAGCATGCCCTACTGGGATGAGCGCGTGGAAGAGATGGCCAAAAGCTATCCTGAAATTCGCTGGGACAAGCAGCATATCGATATTCTCTGCGCCCGCTTCGTGCTGCAGCCGGAACGTTTCGACGTGGTCGTCGGCTCCAATTTGTTTGGCGATATTCTGTCGGATCTCGGCCCGGCCTGTACCGGCACTATCGGTATTGCGCCGTCGGCTAACCTGAACCCAGAGCGGACCTTCCCGTCGCTGTTCGAACCGGTTCACGGGTCGGCGCCGGATATCTACGGTAAAAATATCGCCAACCCGATAGCTACCGTTTGGGCCGGGGCGATGATGCTCGATTTCCTCGGAAACGGCGACGAGCGCTACCATGCCGCGCACAACGGCATTCTGGCGGCGATAGAGCAGGTGATCGCCAGCGGGCCGAAAACCCCGGACATGAAAGGCAACGCCTCAACGCAGCAGGTCAGCGACGCTATCTGTAAGGCCATTTTGGCGTAATTACTCCGGCCGCCCCCCGGTGGCGCTGCGCTTACCGGGGCTACAATGGCACGCTCATGTAGATATCGCATCGGTTTGCAACGGTTTTGGTCCGGGAAAAACATGTGCTTTGTGTTAATTCAGAGCACATTGCGCTCCCGATATTTCTTCTG
>ERZ791834.537-NODE-537-length-26354-cov-4.09057_pt1 | contig 26354 bp, 28 predicted proteins | sample MGYA00510293_ERZ791834 | MGnify/ENA primary metagenome ERZ791834 (study PRJEB30046, sample SAMN00715253) | human gut metagenome | study: EMG produced TPA metagenomics assembly of the A metagenome-wide association study of gut microbiota in type 2...
AATATTTATTTTTCATTGATTATATTATTTATTTTTCATTTTGTAAAGAGATATTTTTAATAATTTAAAAATTTCTAAAAAAGATTTAAACAAGATATTGTTATAAAGATTTTTTACTAGGAAAAGTTTAAAATAAAGGGTAGAATATAGAAGAGGTGGGAAATAGATGTTAAGTGAATATAGGGGAAGGATACCTTTTTATTTAAAAAATTTAAAAGAAAATATAGTTTATCTTTGCTCATCAAATAAAAATATTGAGGATTATTACAATACTCTTGCTGATTTTTATGATGGGAAGATTTTAAAAATAGAGAGTAGTTCTGATAGAGATGAGATAGAGAAAATAAATTATGATCTCTTAGAACTTTTAAAATCTAAGAAAAAATATGTTATTTTAATCTCTCTGGAAGGATTTTTAAGAGACTATTATCTTGAAGGAGAAAAAATAGTTTTTGAAAAGGACAAAAATATATCTTTAAAAAAGATTCAAGAGATTCTTACAGAAAATAATTATGAAAAAACATATATGCTAGAAAAAAGAATGCAATATAGTCTGAGGGGGGATATATTGGATATTTTTCCAAAGAATGGAGATTATCCAATAAGAGTAGAATTTTTTGGAGATAGTGTTGAGAGAATAACTTATTTTGATATAGAAACACAGAAAAGTATTGAGTCTTTAGATAGAATTGATATGTATATGAATAATAATAAAAACTCTCAGATAGATTTTTATAAACTTATAAATTTATCTGAAAATAGGATAATTTTTGAAAATAGAGAGATTCTTCAATATAAGTTGGAAGAGATAATATTAAGAGAGAGAGAGAGAGAAGAAAAATTAAGAGATAGATTTTCTCAATTGGATATAATTGGTGAGGAGCTGACTTTAAAAAGATTTAGTGAAGATGAGATAAGAAAATTTGAAGATTATGAAAATATAAAAAAATTAAGTAAAAAAGAGAAAATCTTAGTAATTTCAGAGGAGAGTAAGAGATATCAAGAGATATTTAAAGGATATCCCATAGAGTTTCAACACTATCCACATTATGAGGGGTATAGAGATGAAAAATCTCTTGTTTTAACTGATAGAGAGTTAAAGGGAATAAAAGTTAAAAGAGAGACAAAAGAGAAGATAAAATTAAGGTATAAAGATGTTTCTCAAATAAGAGAGAATGATTATATAATCCATGAAAACTATGGAGTTGGAATCTATTTAGGAATTGAAACAATAGATGGACAAGATTATCTCAAGATAAAATATGCTGATGAAGATAAACTTTTTGTTCCAGTTGAAGGGATTAATAAAATTGAAAGATATATTTCAACTGATGGTGTAGTTCCAGAGATCTATCAATTAGGTAGGCGAGGATTTAAAAGAAAAAGAGAGAAATTACAAGAGGAGATGTTAATTTTTGCTAAAGAGATAATTGAGATTCAAGCAAGAAGAGCATATGAAAAAGGATATAAATTCTCTCATGATACAGTTTGGCAAGAGGAGTTTGAAGAGAGTTTTCCATATAGAGAAACCCCTTCTCAGTTAAAAGCTATTGAAGATGTAAAACATGATATGGAATCTGATAGAGTGATGGATAGAGTTATCTGTGGAGATGTGGGATATGGAAAGACAGAAATAGCTATCAGAGCAGCTTTTAAAGCCTCAGTTGATGGAAAACAGGTAGCTTTAATGGTACCTACAACAGTTTTAGCTCAACAACATTTTGAAAGATTTAACGAAAGATTTAAAAACTATCCAATAACTATTGAGTTACTTAGTAGATTGAAAACAGATAAGGAACAAAAAGAGATACTGAATAGAATAGAGGCAGGAACTGTGGATATAGTTATTGGAACTCATAGAATATTATCTTCAGATGTAAAATTTAGGGATTTAGGCTTAGTGATAATTGATGAGGAACAGAAATTTGGTGTTAAGGCTAAGGAGCAACTAAAAAAGATAAAAAATAGAATAGATATGATAACTTTAACTGCTACACCTATACCTAGAACATTGAATCTATCACTATTGGGAATAAGAGATCTATCAGTAATTGATACTCCACCAGAGGGAAGAAAGCCTATTGAAACAATTTTTATTGAAAAGGACAATAAAAAATTAAAAGATATTATAATGGAGGAGATAGCTAGAGAGGGTCAGGTATTTTATATCTTTAACTCTGTAAAAAATATAGCTAAAAAAACAGATGAATTAAGAAAAATTCTTCCTAACTATCTAAAACTTGATTTTATCCATGGGCAAATGACTCCAAAAGAGATAAAAAATAAGATAAAAGAGTTTGAAAATGGAGATATAGATATTTTAGTTTCAACTACAATAATAGAGAATGGTATAGATATAGAAAATGCCAATACTATGATAATAGAGGGAACAGATAAATTGGGACTTTCTCAAATCTATCAGTTGAGAGGAAGAATTGGAAGAGGAAGTAGAAAAGGTTATTGTTATCTTTTAACTAAGGAGTCTCAAAGTAAAAAATCTAAGGAGAGAGAGGAATCTATAAGAAATTTAGGAGATACTGGAGGAGGATTACAGCTTTCTTTGGAAGATATGAGAATTAGAGGAGCTGGAGAGATTTTAGGAGAGAAACAGCATGGAGCTTTAGAAACTTTTGGATATAATCTCTATATAAAAATGTTAAATGAAGAGATTGCTAGATTAAAAGGAGAAAAAAGAATAGAGGATATAAATCTTGAGATAAAATTAAATATAGATGCCTTTATTCCAGATGATTATATAGAAAAAGAGGAAAAGTTAAAAATTTATAGAAGAGCAGCAGAGTTGAGAGAGAAAACTCAATTAGATGAACTAATTACAGAAATTAGAGATAGATTTGGTGAGATACCTAAAGAGGTAAAAAATTTCTTCTATTATCTAAATATAAAATTAAAAGCAAAGGATTTAGGAATTGCAATAATAAGAGAAGAGGAGAATGGATTATTTATTAAATTTAATAGAGAAAGAGTAAATATAGAGAAGATAACAGAGATGATGTTTACAGGAAAACTCCAATACTTATCAGAAGAGGAAGCTATAAAATATAAGGGTAGTATTATGGGATTTTTTAATGAATATGAGGGAGTGATATAATGAAAGAGTTTGATAGACTTGTGGAAATAATAAAGATTTTGAGAGGTGAAGGAGGCTGTCCTTGGGATAGAGAACAAACTCTTGAGACTTTAAAACCTTGTTTGATGGAGGAAACTTGTGAAGTTTTAGAGGCTATGGACAAAGGTGGAGATGAATTAAAAGGTGAACTTGGAGATCTTTTGATGAATGTTGTTTTTCAAGCTGATATCTGTGAAGATGAAGGAAAATTCAATATTGAAGATGTGGCTAGAGGAATAAATGAGAAGATGATTAGGAGACATCCTCATGTTTTTAAAGAGAAAGATAGTGGAATAACTTCAGATGAAGTTTTAGTTAATTGGGAAGAGATTAAGAAAAGCGAAAAGGAACATGAAAATAGAAAATCAGCATTAGATGGAGTACCTATATATTTACCAGCTTTAGCAAAGGCTGAAAAAATTCAGAAGAAAGCAGCAAAAGTTGGATTTGATTGGGATAATATAGCTGATGTAATGGGAAAAGTTGAAGAGGAACTTGGAGAATTAAAAGAGGCTATGGAGAAAAAAGATTCAGAAAATACAAAAGAGGAGTTAGGGGATCTTTTATTTGCTATAGTTAATCTCTCAAGATTTTTAAAAGTTAACTCAACTGATGCATTAGAGCAAACTATAAAGAAGTTTGACAAGAGGTTTAGATATGTAGAAGAGAGATGTGATATAGAGAAAGCCTCTCTAGAGGAAATGGAAAAATTTTGGAATGAGGCTAAAAACAGGGTTGACATATAAAAAAAATATAGTATATATAGTTAATAAGACAGGAGGAGTAGTCTAAATCATGAGATTGGATAAATTTTTAAAAGTAAGTAGAATAATTAAGAGAAGACCTATTGCAAAGATAGTTGTAGATGGTGGAAAAGCTAAGCTAAATGGAAAGGTAGCTAAGGCTGGAACAGAAGTAAAGGTAGGACAAATTTTAGAGTTAGAATATTTTAATAAGTACTTTAAATTTGAGATAATGGAAGTACCTACTGGAAATGTAGCTAAAGAGAAAACTTCTGACTTGATAAAAGTTTTAGAAAGTAGAGGAATTGAAATTGATATAGATAGTGAGGAGGATATTTTTTAGTGAAATTTTCGTTAAATTCTAATGGAAAAATAAATATAGGTCTGAATGTAACTGGAGTTCTTCCTAATGGGTATCATCTTTTGGATATGATTATGATACCAATTAGTTTAAGTGATAAAATAACTGGTGAAATAGAAGATATTTCAGGAACTCTTGAAATAAAAACAAATAAAGCTGATATTCCTGTAAATGAAGATAATATTTTATGGAAAATCTATGATAAATTTTATAGTGAAAGTGGACTTTCTAAAAGAAAAATATCTCTTTATCTTGAAAAAAGCATACCTCATCAAGCTGGACTTGGAGGGGGAAGTTCAAATGGAGCATTTTTATTGAAACTTTTAAATGAGTTTCATGGAAATTTTTTCTCACAAGAAAGATTGATTGAGATAGGAAAAAGTGTTGGAGCTGATATTCCGTTTTTCTTGATTAATAAGTCTGCAAGAGTTAGAGGAATAGGGGAAGATATTGAGATTATAGAGAATAATTTAAAAAATTCTATAATTTTAATAAAACCACAATTTGGAGTTTCAACAGGAAAAGCTTATAAAAATATGTCTATGCTCAATAATAAAAGAGATGCAAATATTGATAAAATCATATTTGGATTAAAAGATAATAGGGTAGATATAGTTGAAGAGAATATAGAAAATCATCTAGAGCAAGGATTGCTATTAGAAGATGAAAATATAATTGAATTTAGAAAAAAATTAGCAGAATTAAATATGAAATTTTTTATGTCAGGAAGTGGAAGTGCATACTATACTTTTGTTACTCAAGAAGAATCAGAAGAAGCTGTTACAATAATAAAAGAGTACTTAAATAGCTGTGAAGTCTATCTTTGCAGTTCTTTATAGATAATACTAAAAACAGGGAAGGTGCATTAATTATGAAAATTACAGATGTTAGACTAAGAGCAGTGAAAAATGAGAACGAATTAAAATTAAAGGCTTATGCTGATGTGACTTTTGATGAATGTTTTGTTATTCACGGTCTAAAAATAATAGATGGTCAAAAAGGAATGTTTGTTGCTATGCCATCGAGAAAAATGCCTGATGGAGAGTATAAAGATATAGCTCATCCTATCACACCTGAATTAAGAAAAGAGATAACAGATTCAGTTATAGCTAAATATAATGAAATGGATTTTTCTGAAGAAGTAGCTGAAGAACCAAAAGCTGAATAAGAGATTAGATAATAAATAATTTTAAAGATAACCTGAAGTATTCCTTCAGGTTATTTTGTGATTTTTATAAAAGGAGTAAATAGATGAAAATTTTGATTTTAAATGGAAGTGCAAGAAAAAAAGGAAATACTAGAACAGCTTTAAAACAGATAGAAAAGGGGATAGATCTAAACAGTAATAGTGTTGAATTTATAGATATTACAGATTTAAAAATAGCTGGTTGTTTAGGTTGTGATGGATGCAAAAGAACAGGAGTTTGTGTAATAAAAGATGATGCAGTAGGATTAGTTGAAAAAATAGTTGAAGCTGATATGGTAATTTTTGGATCTCCAGTTTATTGGTGGGGAATCTCTTCACAAACTAAAGCTTTAATTGATAGAATCTATATGAAAAACTCTACTTTACCACAACTTAAAAAGAAGATTGGTGTAGTGGCAGTTGGTGCAGATGAACTATCAGGAGAGCAATATAAATTGATAAAAGGGCAATTTGATTGCATATGTGAGTATTTAGGTTGGGAGTTTGAAGTATATAAACCTATCTCAGCTGGATTGATAGGAGATGTTGAAAAGCAAGTTGGATTGATGAGAGAATTAAAAGAGATAGGACAAAAATTATAGGAAAAGAGATATAATTAGAGAAAATATTATTGTGCATATACATATAAAAAAACTGGTAGATTTTATGATTTACCAGTTTTTTATTTTTAATATCCTATATTATCATTTACTAAAATAAGAATAATTCTACCTTTTATTTTGCTATAACGAGTGATAAGAAGTTGGCAGCAGATAGTATCTGGAGATTTACAATCATAACAGCAACCAGTTTTTTTACAAGGGGTGTTGATATCAAATCTTTGAGCATTGATAGGGGCAGCTATATTTCTAGCACGAGATATAGCATCTTCTACACTTTTAACAACTTTATTTATTCCAACTATCATTAAAACATGTTTAGGACCATAGCAGATAGCTGCTAATCTGTTAGCAACACCATCAATATTTACAAGAACTCCATCTTCAGATATAGCATTACAACTTGTTAAGAAAAAATCACTAGATAGAGCTTGATGCATAATTTCATGTTTTTCCTCTAAAGTTTTAGCTTTTTCTCTATCTAAAACTTTATAATTTCCATTTCTAACAGCCTCTTTTAATCCGATACTCTCTATTGAAACTGATCCACCCCAACTAATAGAACTTTCTTGAGGAATAATCTCCAAAGCTTTTTTTAGAGCTTCCTCTTTAGAAGATACAAAGTAAGCGTCTATATTTCTTGACTTTAAATTTTTTACAACTTGTTCTCCCAATAAACTATTTCTTTTTTTTATTATCTCCATAAAAATCACCTCTTAAATTTAAGATATATTTTATTATACCACAGAGGAAAAGTTACAAAAAATAAAAAAACTGCCTTTTCAGACAGTTTCAATCTCAATTAAGTGGCTGGGCTGGCTGGATTCGAACCAGCGCATGACGGAGTCAAAGTCCGTTGCCTTACCGCTTGGCGACAGCCCAACAACACTACTATGATATCAAAAAAAAATTAATTTGTCAATAAAAAAATTATTTTTGAAGAAATAGATTTTATTTTTGTTCATATACATGTACTTTTAGAAAAGTGATTAAAAATTAAAAGCAAATAAAAATCAGGTTTTCATTGATACAAATTTTTCATTGTGGTATACTAATGAAAAAGAGTTTAACAGAAAATTTAGGTGCAAAAGAGGTGAACAAAATAAAGAGTTTTAAAGTTGTATTGTTAGGAATTTTTATAAGTTTTAACCTGTGTTATTCCCAATTAAATTATGAAGATGTAAATAAGGAGCATTGGGCATACTCTTCTATAGAGAATCTTGTTAATAGAGGTATAATAAAAGAGAATACCTATAAGTTTAATGGAAACGAACCTCTATCAAGGTATGATTTTGCTTATAATCTTTCTCAAGCACTGAATACTATAGATTTAGAAAAGGCTAATAAGGGAGATTTAGATATACTTCAAGCTTTGATACTTGAATTTTCAAAGGAGCTTAATAAAATAGGATTTGATACAAAAACATATAATGCTAAAATTGAAAATATTAATGAAACTGTTGAACTTTTGAGAAAAAGAATAGATGAAAATGAAAAAATTATAGATCAACTTTTAAAGAGAGTAGAAAAATTAGAGGAAAAAATCTAATATTTTTATTTATAAAAAAATCAGGGAGGGAATTTATAATGGAAAAATTGGTATTTGATTATTCAAAAGCACTAGGATTTTTTAGTGAATCAGAACTAGAAATGATGAAAGAACAAGTTGCAGTAGCAGAAAAGTTTTTAAATGAAAAAAATGGAGCTGGAAATGATTATCTAGGTTGGATAGAACTACCTACAAACTATGATAAAGATGAATTTGAAAGAATTAAAAAAGCAGCAGAAAAAATTAAAAATGATTCAGATGTACTTGTTGTAATTGGAATTGGAGGATCATATTTAGGAGCAAGAGCTGCAATAGATTTTCTATCTCACACATTCTATAACAGTTTAACTAAAGAACAAAGAAAAGCACCTGAAATTTACTATGTAGGAAATAATATTTCAAGTACATACTTAAAACATCTTTTAGATGTATTAGAAGGAAAAGATTATTCAATCAATGTTATCTCTAAATCAGGAACAACAACTGAACCAGCTATTGCTTTTAGAGTATTAAAGAAACATATAGAGGAAAAGTATGGAAAAGAAGTTGCAAAGGAAAGAATCTATGCAACAACTGATAAATCTAGAGGAGCATTAAAAAAATTAGCTGATGAAGAAGGGTATGAAACTTTTGTTATCCCTGATGATGTTGGTGGAAGATTCTCAGTTCTTACTCCAGTAGGACTTTTACCAATAGCTTGTAGTGGTGTAAATATAGATGAACTTATGGCAGGAGCAAGAGCAGCTCAAAATGATTACTCAGCTCCATATGCAGAAAATGATTGCTATAAATATGCAGCTATTAGAAATATTTTAAATAGAAAAGGTAAAGAGATTGAGATGTTAATTAACTATGAACCTAGATTACACTATTTAGGTGAATGGTGGAAACAACTATTTGGAGAATCAGAAGGAAAAGATGGAAAAGGATTATTCCCAGCAGCAGCAGACTTCAGTACTGATCTTCATTCAATGGGACAATATATTCAAGATGGAAGAAGAGTAATGTTTGAAACAGCAGTACTTATAGGAGAACCTGAAGCTGATGTTATAATTGAAGAGGAAGCAGCAGATCTTGATGGATTAAACTATCTTGCTGGAAAAGGAATGGATTTTGTAAATAAAAAAGCAGCTCAAGGAACACTATTAGCTCACGTTGATGGTGGAGTTCCAAATCTTACAGTTACAATTCCTTCAGCTACTCCATTTAACTTAGGATACCTATTCTACTTCTTTGAAAAAGCATGTGGAATCAGTGGATACCTACTTGGAGTAAATCCATTTAACCAACCAGGAGTTGAATCATATAAAGCTAATATGTTTGCTCTATTAGGTAAAAAAGGATATGAAAAAGAGGCTGAAATCTTAAATAAAAGATTAGAAAAATAATTATTAAATAAAAAAGAGGGGATTTAAATTTTGAATTCCCTCTTTTGTAAATTATAAATAAATTTTTTATAAAAAATAAAAAAAGCAGGAGGATCTGCCAAATCCTCCCACATAAAACTGCTTTGTACAAAGATTAGTATAAGTTTTTAGATAGTAATAAAAATATTGCTATCATGATGATAATTATATAAAGCTTTCTCACTTATTCATCTCCTTTCCCGAGATGAACAACCAAGAAAGAAGAGCAATCTATTATAACATTGATTTCTAAAAAGATCTATGCTATAATTTAATTGATGATAAAAATATAAAGCAACAAAGAGCGAAAAAATGAGGGCTGCCAAAAACCTCATTTTTTTGTACACAAGATATAGTGATATTTATAGAAATATCACAACTAATTAGAAAAGTAAAAATATTTTCTTGCTAAAATATATAATGAATAATATAATAACATCTATGTCACTAATTTTTGAAGGTAAAAAATTTTATATATATTGCAGGAGGAATAATGTACAAAAATACTGATGAGATGCTAGAAACACAAGTAATTACAGAGGATATGTTAGAGCAACTGACACTTTGGGCTAATGAAAAATAGTTTTAGATAAAGGGAGAGTAAAATCTTCCTTTTTTTATTTATAAAGGAAAAAGATGTGATATACTATACTTGGTGAAACAAACATCTAAAACAGGGAGATGGTAAGATGAATTACAAAAAAGAAAATGGTTGGAACTGTATAGACAGCAAAGATCAAGTATTTAAGTTTTCAGAAGGATACAAAGAATTTTTAAGCAGTGCTAAAACAGAAAGAGAGTTTGTAACTAAAGGTATCGAATTAGTAGAATCTAAAGGTTTTGTAAATGCTGAAAATAAAAGTAGTTTAAAAGCTGGAGATAAGGTTTACTATGTAAATAGAGGAAAAAACCTTGTATTAGTTGTAGTTGGAGAAGATGATATAGAAAAAGGTGTAAACTATGTAGTATCTCATGTTGATTCTCCAAGATTGGATTTAAAAGGAAATCCACTATATGAAGATTTAGATCTTGCATATATGAAAACTCACTATTATGGTGGAATTAAAAAATATCAATGGGCATCAATTCCTCTAGCTATGCACGGAGTTGTAGTATTAGCATCTGGAGAAAAAGTAAATATTGAAATAGGGGAAAAAGATGAAGATCCAGTATTTACAATTCCAGATATTCTTCCACACCTTGCAGGAAAAATCCAAGGGGATAGAAAAAGTGGAGAGGTTATAAAGGGAGAGGAACTTCAAATACTTGTAGGAAGTATCCCTTCAACTATTGAAGATAAAGAGATAAAAGAAAAAATAAAATATACAGTTCTTGAAATTTTAAATAGAGATTATGGAATGGTAGAAGAAGATTTTATATCAGCAGAACTTGAACTTGTACCAGCTGGAAAGGCTAGAGATTTAGGATTTGATAAATCTATGATAGGAGCTTATGGACAAGATGATAGAATTTGTGGATATACTTCAATGATGGCAATTCTTGATTTAGAAGAGACTCCAAAGAGAACAGCAGTATGTTTCTTAGCAGATAAAGAGGAGATAGGATCAGCAGGATCAACAGGATTAAAATCTGACTATATTAACTATGTAACTGGAGATCTTTTAGAAAAAGTAAAAGGTAATTACAATGAGATGATGCTAAGAAGAACATTATGGAACTCTAATGCTATGTCTTCAGATGTTAATGCTGGAATAGATCCAATATTTAGAAGTGTTCACGATGCTCAAAATGCTGCTAAAATAGGGTATGGAGTTGTTGTAACAAAATATACAGGAGCTAGAGGAAAAAGCAGTACAAATGATGCTGATGCAGAATATGTAGGAAAAATTAGAAAAATATTAAATGATGCAAAAGTTAATTGGCAAATTGGAGAGTTAGGAAAAGTTGATGAAGGTGGAGGAGGAACTGTTGCAATGTATCTTGCAGAGTTAGGAATTCACACAATTGATATTGGACCAGCTTTACTTGCTATGCACTCACCTTTTGAAGTTTCATCAAAACTAGATGTTTATGAAACATATAGAGCATATAAAGCATTTTATAGAAGTTAGGTAGGAACAGTGGAAAAAGAGGGTTTCATTTTTAGAAGGGCAAAAGTAGATGATATTTTATCAGTGATGAAAGTAATAGAAAATAGATGCCTTTGGATGAAAGAAAATGGTATTAATCAATGGGATGAAGAGTATTTAAAACTCTATGATTTTAAGTATTTTAAAAGTAAAGTTGAGAATAGAGAATTATTTCTTGTGGAGAATTTTCAAAAGATAGTTGGAACATTTGTTTTGCTAGAGGAAGATGAAAGATGGGAAAATGATGTGCCAGCTTACTATATTCATAATTTTGCAACAGACACTGAAATTAGAGGAATTGGAAGTGAAATTATAGAGTATTGTGAAAATTTATGCAGAGAAAATAGCAAAAAAACTCTTCGTTTAGATTGTAATATTAACAATAATAAATTAAATAATTATTATGAGAAAAAAGATTTTAAAACAGTTGGTATTTGTGATGAAAGCCCAGAATATGTAGGGTATAAAAGGGAAAAAATTATATTTTAAGAGAGAGCTAAGAGATTGATATTAAATTATCAATTTTCTTAGCTTTTTTATATAAAAATTATAATTTATCGTTCTAACAAAAAGTAAAAATATTGTTATCCCTAACATCAAGTTGACGTAATTCGGAAGTGAATATTAGAAGCCCTTAACGAAATGCAGTTAAGAAAATGCAACGTGTTTGAGGCGAAGCGAGTTCCAAAAATAGAGAAGCTTTAGCGACTACTATTTTTGAGATGCAGGAGTGGAACTCCTGCGATACCCACACAGAATGAGCCATAGGGATTCTTTATTCACTGACATGGAGACAACTTGATGTTAAAAAAGAAATATAGATAACTAAAATTGACTAATAATCGCTAAATACAAAGGTACTTTGTCAAAACCTAGCGATGTGCTAGATAACTGAGCTTAGTTAGGTAAATTATAGTTTTAAAAATTAATTTTAAAAATTTTTTTCAAACTCAACAATTTTATACTTTTATTCGTCTAATATATCATGGATAAAAAAAGGAAGTAAAACATTTTTATTAAAAATTAATATATAGAGTTTTATTAAGGAGGACTTACTATGGAAAACTTAAAAGAAAAAATATTGGTAGAAAAAGAAACTATAGCTACTATAAAAAGAGAGATTGAAAAGAAGATAGTAGGACAAGAGGATATGATTAGAAAGATTCTAATTGGAATTTTTACAGGAAATCACATTCTTCTTGAGGGGTTGCCTGGACTTGCTAAATCTTTAACAGTTAATACAATAGCACAAACATTAGGTTTAAAATTCTCAAGAATACAATTTACCCCAGACCTATTACCAAGTGATATTATAGGAACAGAGATCTACAATGAAAAAACAGGAGAATTTTATACAAAAAAAGGACCTATCTTTGCTAATATTGTTTTAGCTGACGAGATAAACAGAGCTCCTGCTAAAGTTCAATCTGCACTTCTTGAAGCTATGCAAGAAAAACAGATAACTATTGCAAATGAAACTTTCAAATTAGATAGACCTTTTATTGTTTTAGCTACACAAAACCCTATTGAACAAGATGGTACTTATCCATTACCAGAAGCTCAACAAGATAGATTTCTTATGAAAGTAAAGATTGAATATCCTACTAAACAAGAGGAAAAAGCTATGCTTAACCTTTTAACTACTTCAACTGATTTTGACAGTATAAAGATAGAAGAGGTACTAAATAGAGAAAAAATAGAAACTATAAAAGAGATTATAAAAAGTATCCATATAGATGAAAAACTTATGGACTATATACTTGAAATTGTATTTAAAACAAGAGAAACAAATAACTATATAGCTTGTGGAGCATCTCCAAGAGCATCTATCGCCCTTGTTGTGTCAGCTAAGGCAAATGCCTTTTTAGAAGGTAGAGAATATGTGATGCCACAAGATATTAAAAGGGTAATTTTTGATGTGTTACGTCACAGAATAATGCTTACTTATGAAGCTGAGGCTGAAGGAAAAAATGTAGAGGATATTATTACTGGAATAATGGAGGAAGTAAAACTTCCATAATAAAAAGAGGTGGCAATTATGAGTAGAACTGAACTTTTAAAAAAGATTAAAAAAATAGAGATTGCCTCATCTATTCTAGCTAATGAACTTTTTACAGGTAACTATCGTTCATATTTCAAAGGAAATGGAATGGAGTTTTCAGATATTAGAAGATACTCTCCTGGAGATGATGTAAAAAAAATAGATTGGAAAGTATCAGCTAGGCAGAGAAAAACCTATGTAAAAGAGTTTACAGAGGAGAGAGAACTTTCAATTTATTTGATGATTGATATTTCTAACTCTAATAATTTCTTTGCTAAAAAAGATTTGATATCTCAATTAGCTGGAAGCTTAGCTTTTAGTGCTATTAAAAATGGTGATAAGGTTGGGGCTATATTTTTTACAGATAGAATAGAAAAGGTTATTCCTGCTAAAAAGGGAAGAAATCAATCTTTGATAATTCTTGATGATCTTTTAACTTATCAACCTACAGGAAAGAAAACTGATATAAAATTAGCATTGGAGTTTTTTAATAAAATTGTTAAAAGAAGAGCAATTCTCTTTTTAATCTCTGACTTTATAGATAAAGACTATGAAAAAATAATGGCTATAATTAAACAGAAACATGATCTGATCCCTATTAGAATAGCTGATAAAAAATATGATACTCTTCCAGAGGGAGCAATTTTTAATATGGTAGATTCTGAAAGTGGAGAAAACATAATTATTGAAAATTTTAAAAAGAATATAGATATTTCTCAAAATATATCTAAAACTATTTTAACTCTATATACTGATGATAACTATGTAACTGTACTTTCAAACTTTTTTAAAAGGAGGAGAAGAAGATGAAAAAGATAGTTTTAGCTTTTTTCCTTACATTTTCTCTTCTAATATCTGCTAAGGATATAAATGTTGGAGATAATATTAGCTTTAAAATCTCTGGAGTTCCTAAAGAGGAGATTATCAGAGAGTTTGAGAAAAATAGTTTCTCAGTAGAGAAGATAAAAGAGGATAAGAGTGGAAATTTCTTAGTTACAGTAAAGGGATTTAATTTAGGTAAAAATAATATTATTCTTGGAAATAAAAATCTTGAGATAGATATAAAATCTATTTTAACTTCAGAGGATAAAGAGCTATATAAGGATCTATTAGATAAGAGTAATAAGAAACTTTATTCAGATAATTTCCCATATATTTTTACTAGTAGTATAGTAATTGGAATTTTATCTCTAATTATATTTATAAAAAGTTTTAAAAGAGGAAAGAAAAAAGAGATTATTGACTATGATAAGAGATTTAATTCTCAAATGGAGATTTTATCACAAGATAAGTGGGCATTTGATATAAGTTATGCCCTTAGAGAGTATATAGATAGCAGATATAACTCTCACTTTTTAAATGGAAACTATGAGAAAAAAGGTGTTTTAACTGATGAGGATATAATGTTTATACAATGGCTAGACAGTTGTAAATTTTCTGGAGATGTTCAAGAGGAGATTGAAACAAGCAAGAAAAAAGCCTTTGATATTTATAAAAGAGTAAAAGAGGGTGAGATAGATGTTTAAGTTTGCATCACCATATTTTTTATTGTTAATACCTATTATAATCTATCTCTTTTTAAGAAAAAGAAGCAATTTAGGAATAACAGTTCCAGGGATAGAGCCTTTAAAAGCTTACAAAATAAAGAGTAAAAAATATCTTTTAGGTAAATATCTAATTCTTTTATCTCTGATTCTGATGTGTGTAGCATTAGCTCGACCACAGATGATATATGAAAATAAAGTTGTTAAGAAAAATGGAATTGATATAGCTATTTCATTAGATCTTTCACAATCTATGTTACAAGATGACTTTTCTCCAAATCGTTTAGAGAAAGCTAAGGAAGTTTTAGGAGAGTTTATTGATAAAAGAGGAAATGATAGATTATCATTGATTGTTTTTGGTGGAGATGCCTATACAAAAGTTCCTCTTACATTTGATCATAATGTTGTAAAAGAGATGGTTTCAAAATTAACAGTAGATGATATTACAAGTAACAACAGAACAGCTATTGGTATGGGAATTGGAGTTGCACTAAATAGACTAAAAAATTCAGAGGCTAAATCTAAGGTAATAATTTTATTAACAGATGGAGAGAATAACTCTGGTGAGATGAGTCCAAGTGCTGCTGCTGATATAGCTAAAGAGCTAGGAATAAAAATATATACTATTGGAATAGGAGCAAGGGAGATACAAATTCCTACACTCTTCGGTTATCAAACTGTAAAAAATAATGAGCTTGATGAAAATCTTCTGCAAAACATTGCTAAAACAACTGGTGGAGAGTATTTTAGAGCAGGAGATAGCAAGGAATTTAAAGAGATATTTAATAAGATAGATGAATTGGAAAAAACAAAGATAGATGGAAGAAGTTTTTATGATAAACAGGAGATGTTTGAGGAAATTTTAAAAATTTCTCTAATTCTGCTACTAATAGGAGTATTTTTCCAATATCTAATCTATATAATAATACCATAATTGTGAGGTGAGAAAATGGAATTTGGAAATCTTAATCTTTTAATATACTGTATAATTCCACTGCTTATACTCATTCTGATGATTATAGGTATGCAAAAAAGAAATAGAATATTAAGTATATTAAAAATGAAAAAATATAATTTTGTTCAAATTTTAAAAATATTTTTAATTAGTTGTGGAGCTTTGTTAGTAGCTATATCTTTACTATCACCACAAAAACCTGTTGATAGTGAAAATGTAGAGGTAAAGGGATTAAATATCTACGCTCTAATAGATACTTCACGTTCTATGATGGCAGAGGATGTTTATCCAAATAGACTCGAAGGAGCAAAAAGAACTCTTGAAAAACTGTTGCACAATTTAAAGGGAGATAGAATAGGTTTTATCCCATATTCAGATAGTGCATATATTCAGATGCCCCTTACTGATGATTATTCAATAGGTAGCAACTATATTAATGCCCTTGATTCAAACTTAATTTCTGGTGGAGGAACTGAACTTTATCAAGCGTTGGAATTAGCTGAAAAATCTTTTAATGAGATTCAAAGTGAAAATAAGACTATTATTATACTTTCAGATGGTGGAGATTTTGATAAAAAATCTTTGGATTTTGTGAAAAAACATAAACTCAATGTCTATGCTATTGGAATAGGTACAGATGAGGGAAGTATCCTTCCAGAGTATATCAATGGTAAAAAAGTTGGTTTTATTAAAGATGAAAATGGTTCTCCAGTAGTAAGCAAATTAAATTCAGATTTTATGAAAAAACTAGCTGAAAGTAGTGATGGAAAGTATTATGAAGTAAATAATTTAAAGGATAATACAATAGATTTTTTTAAAGATACAGCTAATCTTGAAAGAAAAAACCAAAGAAATGAAAATATGACTGTATATAAAAAATATTTTCAAATACCTCTTGGAATAGGAATGCTCTTTATTCTTTTAGGATATCTTTTAAGAGGAGGTGCAAAAGATGAAAAATAAGGTAATATCTATTTTGTTACTTCTTCTTTCTCTCTTTGCTTTTGGCATCAATCTCAATAGTGCTAGAGCATACTATTATACCTCTAAAGGAAACTCATTTTTTAAGAGTGAAAACTTTGAAGAGGCTAGAAAAAATTATGAACTTTCTCTAAAATTAAAAGATAACCTCAATGTAAAAAAGAATATTATCAAATCTTTCTATGAGGAGAAAAAATATAAAGAGGTTATTGAAAATGAAAGTGATGAGTTCTTTTTAAGAGGAAATTCCTATGCTTTTTTAGGCGATAGTTTAATAAAGGAAAATCCTGAAGAGGCTAAGAAAAACTATAGATTAGCTCTTGAAGAGTATAAAAAAGCTATGAAGCAATCTGATGATATAAATATTAAAAAGAATTATGAGATTGTTTTAAAGAAGATTGAAGATTTAGAAAAAGAACAACAACAAAATCAAGACAACCAAAATAAACAAGACAAACAACAGGAAAATAAAGATAATAATCAACAAAATCAAAATAATCAAAACAATCAAAATAACAAAGATAATCAAGAGCAAAATCAAGAAAATAATAATCAAAACAATAGTAATAATCAAGATAAACAAGATAAGAATAATCAAAATGATCAACAACAAAAAAATAATGATAGTAATAACCAAGATCAAAAAGATAAATCACAAGATAATAAACAACAAAATAATAAACAAAATGATTCTGATAATAATAATCAGAAAGATAATAACAATCAAGATCAACAAAATAATAGTGGAGGGAACCAAGAAAACAGTAATCAACCACAAGATCAACAGGATAAAAATCAAGGTGGAGGAGTTTCCACAGGGGATATAAAAGACTCTAAAGAGGATATTAAAAAGAATGAGATTGGAGTTATCTTAAAAAGACTTGAAGGTAATGAAAAACAATCATTTAAAAATAATGAGAGAGTTATGAATATTGAGACTGGAAATTCTAATAATAAATGGTAGATATGAGGTGAAAATATGAAAAAAATAGTAAGTCTACTTCTATTTTTATTGATAAGTGTTCTTACATTTACAGAGGCAACCTTAAATGTAAATAATACAAATCCAAGGGTAAATGAGCCTATTGCTTTAAATGTAGAGTTTACCAACAGTGAAAAAGAAGATTACACCATTGAAGGACTTAATAACTTTAAGGTACTTTCAAAGGGTGTACAAAGAAGTTATACTATAATAAATGGAAAAAAATCATCAACTATATTGGATAAATATACTCTTCTTCCAATTAAAGAGGGGACTTTTACTCTACAATTAAAAGGAGAAAAGGAAGTTTCTAATCCTTTAGAAATAGTTGTTTCAAAAGAGGCAAAAGTTGCTAATGTCAATATATCAGATAAGATTAGTTTAAAAACAGAACCTAAAAATAATCAAGAGTACTACTTTGGGGAGAAGATTCCCTTTGAAGAGAAACTTCTTATTACTGTGCCTATAAGTGATATGAAGTATATTGATCCCCCTGTTTTTAATGATTTTTCTGTAAAGGAGATCTTCCCTAATGCACAAAATAGTAGATACCCAGAAAAAACTTTTACAACTCCTCAAGGAAAACAAGGGATAGAATTAACTTTACAACAAAGTATTTTACAACCTAACTCTTCTGGAGAGAAAACTATAAAAAGTGCTCATATAGCAGTTGTTGAAAGCAGCAACAATGATATGTGGTACTATGGAAATCAACCTGTTGTATATTTAGGTGGAGAGGAGATTAAATTAAATATTCTTCCACTACCTACAAATCAGCCTACTGGATTTCAAAATGTAGTGGGACAATTAAAAGGTGAGTTTAATTGGAATAGAGATGAAGTAAATTTAGGAGAGTCTATTTTACTTACTTTAAAACTTTATGGAGATGTGAACTTAGATACTTTAGAAAAGATTATTCCCTATGATATAGCAGGATTTAATATTTTTGAGAGTGTAAAAAGTAGCAATGAAAAGATTGTAAATGGAAAATATTATAGTGAGAAAACTTTTGAGATAGCTTTTATTCCTAGAACTAATAGTGAAAAAACTATTCCAGAGATTAAAATACCATATTTTGATACAGAAAGTAAAAGTTATAAATATTTTACAATTCCTAGTAAAAATTTTAAAGTTTTAGGTGGTACACAAACTAATAACACTCCAAGTGGTGTTCAAAATACTCAACAACAAACACCTTCTACAAATTTAACTACTACTAAGGAAGAGCCTAAACAACAGAATTTAGATAAGGTAGAGATCAGTAATATTCCTGCTATCTCTGAAGAAGTTTTAGAATCAGAAGATCATCAACATTTAGTAAGAATTTATGGTATAATGATAGGTGAAGGAGTTATTATACTGATTTTACTACTTTTACTTTTAAGAAAAAAAGTAGAAAAGAAAGGTATAAAATATGACTTTAGATCTATGAAAAGAGCAAAAGATGATTTAGAATTTTATGATCTTTATTGTAATTTAATGAAGGAAGTATTTAATTTTAGCCCTAAGGTTCATCTTGAAGATAGACTTGTTAAAAGTGGAGCTAGCAATGCAATTGTTCAATTAAATAGAGATATTGAGGAGAAAATCTATAATCTTGAGCCTTTAGATAGAAAAGAGATTATTAAAATTTTGAAAAAGGAGATTAAATAGTGGGAGCAAATTATTTAGTTATGGATATCAATATAGCTTACAGTATGATTAATATGAAACTGAGAGATTTTTACTCTTCCCTTGATGATTTTTGTGAGGGAGAAGAGGTAGAGAAAGATGATCTTTTAGCTCGTTTTAATGATAATGGTTATATCTATAACGATAAAACAAATCAATTTATCTACAAATAGTTAAAAAAGTTATAGGCTGTTAGAAATTAGCAGTTTATAACTTTTTTATAATACCTAATATTTTTATTTAGTTTTTATAAAAAATACTTTTAATTTTTGATAATTTATGATAAAATAAACATGGTCCATTGTACAAGAAAAGGTGTCTCTTTTGTAGCTTAACTTAAACAAATTAAAATTACTTCTTGTCAATAACAAGTTGACATTTTGTTTAATTTATGATATCATTTTATGGAAAAATAATTAATTTATTTGAAAATAATTGGAGGTTTTTAATTTGGCACATTCAAGATCAGCTAAAAAGAGAGTTTTAGTAGCAGAAAGAAACAGAGAAAGAAATCAAGCAGTAAAATCTAGAGTTAAAACAATGACTAAAAAAGTTTTAACAACTGTAGATACTAAAGATGTAGAAGCAGCAAAAGCAGCTCTATCAGTAGCTTACAAAGAATTAGATAAAGCAGTAAGCAAAGGAATCATGAAGAAAAATACAGCATCTAGAAAGAAAGCAAGATTAGCTGCTAAAGTAAACGCACTATAATTTTTCTTAGTATGTGAGAGGATATCCTGTATTGGATATCCTTTTTTCTTTATATAAAAATTTAAAAGGAGAAGAGGAAAGATGATAAAATTAATAGCTTTAGATGTAGATGGTACACTATCAGATGGAAAAATATATACTGATGATAAAGATAATAATTTAAAAGCCTTTAATGTAAAAGATGGTTTTGCAATAGCTCAATGGATAAAAGAGGGTGGAATAGTTGCAATAATTACTGGAAAATCTTCTAATATTGTACAAAGAAGAGCAGATGAGTTAGGGATTCAAGAGGTAGCTCAAGGGATATCAAATAAAGTTCAAGAGATGGAAAAGTTAATAAATAAATTGGGAATAACTTTAGATGAAGTAGCTTATATGGGAGATGATATCAATGATCTTGGTGTAATGAGAATGGTAAAGATTGCAGCAGCTCCTAAAAACAGTGCAGCTGAAGTTTTAGAAAGAGTTGATTTTATCTCTAATAAAAATGGTGGAGATGGAGCAGTAAGAGAGTTTATTGAATTTCTAATGAAAGAAAATGGAACTTGGGAAAATGTAATAAATAGATTTTTAAATCAAAAATAGTAAAATTAAAAATCGCTGAAATTATATAAAAGTATCGTTAAAGGAGGTAAAATTTTATCTCCTTTTTTTATTTCTATAATTCATTAAAAAAATGAATTTATGATATACTATATAAAAGGGATAGAAAAATAAAAAAATATGGAGGACAGCAATGGAAAATTATAAGATTTTTTTAGAAAATTTAAGTTTAATTAGTAGGAAGTATAAAATAATTAATTCAACCAAGGAAACCTTTAATATTTTTTCTATCTTAAGAAATGAATATGATGAGGTTAATCTTCATTCAAAGTTTCTATCAGAACTTTTAAAGGATAAGAACCACGGCAGAAAATTTATAGAACTGCTGCTACCTATCATAGGAGTAGAAAATATTAATTATAAAAGAGTAAATATTTTTTCCGAATATTCAGTTAAAGATAATGGAAGAATAGATATTATCCTTAAATTTTTCCTAGAGGATAGTAAAAAGGTTGTAGTTATAGAGAATAAAATCTATGCTGATGACCAGTACCAACAGTTAAAAAGATACTATGATTCTATGTTGATGGAAGGTTATAAGCCTGAAGAAATAGAACTTGTATATTTAACTTTAGCAGGAGCAGAACCAAGTGAGGACAGTATAAAAGGACTTCCTGATGTTGTAAAAGAAAATATAAAGATAATATCTTATAAAGATGATATTATAGCTTGGATAGAGGATTGTATAAAAGAAGCTGCACAAGTTCCAATTATAAGAGAAACACTTGTACAATATGAGAGCCTTTTAAAAAAGATTACAGGTAAAGGAGAAAAAACAATGACTGAAGAAATGAAAAATATGATTTTATCCAATAAAGATTATTTAGATATGACATATAAATTAACAGATATTTTAGTAAAAATAAAGCAAGACTTGCAATTAAAGTTTTGGGAGAAATTAGAAGAAAAATTAAACAATTCTTTAAATCTTCAATTAGAGAAAAGGCTTGAATATCCGAACCATCACTACTCTAAAAATCTAATTGACAAATTTTATACAGGTAGCAAATATAATAAATATTATGGAATTATGTATTTTGTCAAGGATTTAGAGAATAGAGGAAAACTATATTTAAGAATAGAAGTAAATGAAAACTTGTATTATGGTTTTAGAATAATAGATAATACAGGAAGTAATCTAGTTAATAAAAAAGATGACTATTTAGAAAAAGACTTATTAAATTTAAGATTTTCAAGAGATGACGCTTGGCTTGGTTGGAAGTATTTCTGTAGTTCAGAATTACAGAACCAATTCATAAATTTTAAAGAACTAGATAGTAATTTAGCCAATGTTTTAAGAGATGATAAGAAATTAGAAAGATTAACTTCAGAAATAGAAGAAGAAATTTTAGAAAAATTAACTATATTAAATCTTTTAAATCAATAAAGTTAAGATTTTTTATTCAATAGAAAAAATCCTTCCTAATCTTAAATATAGGAAGGATAATTTTTTTGATTTTTTAACTCTTTTCTTTTTAACAAACTATACAGCCACATTATAATACTACTTATCCAAACAGCTATCAATATTAAAATCATAGCTTCTTTATCATTTCCACTTTCAACTGCTGAATATATAGCTGTTGGAATAGTTTGAGTTTTATGAGGTATATTTCCTGCTACCATCAAAGTAGCTCCAAATTCCCCTAAGATTCTTCCCATTCCCAAGATGATTCCTGCTATAATTCCATTTTTTGACATTGGAAAGACAATATATCTAAACATTTGAAAATGATTTGTTCCCATTAAAATAGCTTCTTCTATATACTCTTTTTCAATAGAAGAGATAGCTAAGTTAATACTTTGATACACAATTGGAAGGGAAACAACAATTCCAGATATAATAGCTCCATAAAGAGAAAAAGTAACTCTTATATTACAGATTTCAAATAGAAATTTTCCAATTACCCCTTGAACTCCAAAAACTAAAAGGAGAAAATATCCAGTTACTGAAGGGGGTAAAAATAAAGGAAGGGTCACAAAGAATTCTAAAACTACTTTTAACTTTTGAGGTAGATAGCTTTTGATATAGAGAAGCAAAGTTGCTAAAAAAGTAGCTATGATAATTCCTATTGTTACAACAAATAGAGAATTTTTTATTGCAAAATACATATTACATCACAACAAAGCCATGTTTTTTAAATATTTCTTTCTTCTCTTTAAAAAACTCAAATAATTTTTTTACATCTTCTGAATTATTTAATATAGCTACTGAATAAATCACTTTATCATATGAATTTTCTGGAAACTCCTCTATAACTATTGGATTTTTCATTCTATTTTTATCTGAATTATAGATTACTCCAAAATCGGCCTCTCCCATTTCAATATATTTAACTACTGCACTTACATCTTTAGCATATACAAGTTTTTCACTATTTAATGTATCTAAAATTTTAAGATTTTTAAAAGCTGTCAATGTATAGTTCCCAACAGGAGCTGTATCTGGATTTCCTATTACTAGGTAAACATCACTATTTCTTAATCCTTCAATTGAATCTATATTACTTTTACTAAATGGACTTTTTACTAAAATCAGCGAGTTAGATAAAAAATCATAGGTATTTTCTTTTTTTACTATATTTTTATCTACTAAAATATTTACATTTTTTTGATCTGCTGATATAAAAAGATCCACAGGAACTCCTTTTTCAATCTGTGTTCTTAAAGTTCCAGATCCCCCTAAGTTTAAAAGAACTTTATCTCCACTTATCTTTTCATATTCAGGTAAAATCTCTTCTAAACAATTTTTTAAACTTGCAGCTGCACTTACAACAATCTCCTTTGAGAAAGCTGAAGTTGTTATTATTAAAGCTAAAATAAGTACAATAAATCTTTTCATAGCATACTCTCCCATAAATATTTTTATTTGTCAAAATAATCTATATTTCAAGTTTTATTTTCAACTCTAGAGGTGATGAGTAGTTCCCTCTTGATAATTATAGCATAGTAAAAAAAAACTATCAAATAATTTATAAAAGGTATTTAATGCACTATTTCTTAATAATATTTAGTTTTTATTTGAATATTTATATAATAAAAAAGGATTAACTCCTGTAGAGTACAGGAATCAATCCTTAGTTTATTAGATATTAAATTTTTTAAATACCATCTTCAAAATCATCAATTTCACAGACAGTTATTGTATTCCCAAAAAGAGCTGTATTAGCTTTTGCATCTGCTAATATGTCTTCTGCTATCTCCTCAAGTGAACCCTCTTCTCTCATTTCAAGAGCAGCAAATAACATAGGCATATTACATCCACCAAATACTTTGCTTTTTGGTATATCTTGAGAAATTAAAACAGCTGTTGAAAAGGGAGTTCCTCCAACTATGTCAGCTAAGAATATTATTTCATCATTTCCTGTTTCTGAAACAATTTTTCTTAGTTTCTCTTCAAGTTCTCCATTTCCCATTCCGTTGTTAAAATTTACAAAATAAATATCTTCTTGAGGACCAACAACATACTCCATAGTTTTTTCAAGAGCTGAAGCAAATTCCCCATGTCCTGTTACTATAATTGGTGTCATAACTTATCTCCTTTACTATAAGATTCCAAGTCCTCTTCCAGCTATTCCGATTACAAGAGTAAGAAGGATAAGAGTAATTGGTTTTTTACCTTTTTTAAGAAGATAGAACATAAATAATGTATAAAGTAATGGTAAAATATTAGGTACTATTTTATCAAAAACATCTTGTTGGATATTAACCATAACATCATTTCCAAGGTTTATAACAGTTGCTATTTTTAAGTTTACAAATGAGGCAATTAATCCTCCAATTACTGTAAGTCCTAAAATTAATGATCCATTTGTAACATATTCTGTATCATCTTTTAATTTTGAAATAGCCCCAACTCCCATTTTATAAGAGTAGTGCATTAAGAAAAATCTTAGGAAAAGATGAACTATATTGAAAAGAAGTAAAAATACTATTGGACCAGCAATATTACCATCTTTTGCAAGAGAAACTCCAATACTTGCAGTTATTGGTAAAAGTGTAAACCAACATAAAGCGTCTCCGATTCCTCCAAGAGGTCCCATTAAGGCAATTTTAATACCTCTTATTGAATCTTGACTTTCTTTATTTTCTTCCATTGCAAGAACAAGTCCTTGAACAAATGTAACTAAGAATGGATGTACATTGAAAAATTCAAGATGAAGTTTCATTGAATTTGATAAATCTTCTTTATTTTTATGAATTTTTTTAAGTCCAGGAAGGATTGAATATAGCCAACCACCTGCTTGCATTCTTTCATAGTTAAAAGACGCTTGTAAAAGAAGTGATCTCCATACCATACCATTCAAATCTTTTTTAGTTATAACTTTTTCTTTAGTGTTATCTCTATATTCCATCGCTATAGTCCTCCTCCTCTACTGTCGTTCCAACTGTAGGTTGTACATTGTCCACTTTTTTATTTACTTGGTAATCATAAATAGCAATTATAAATCCAACTGCAGCTATTCCTATTACAGGTAAATGTAAGTATGTTGCAAGGATAAATCCAAGTATAAAGAAAATAATATAATTTTTCTTGAACATGATATTTAGTAACATAGCAAATCCAATTGCAGGCATTAGACCTCCAGCTACTCCAAAACCATCTATTAACCATTGAGGTAATAATTCTACAACTTCTTGAGCAGCTTTTGCTCCCATTGAAATAGGTAAGAAAGTTACTGTAAAATAGAATACAAACAACAATACTAATCCAAGGTAATTGATTCTTTCTATTCCACTTGTATTTGCTTCTTCAGCATATTTATCTGCTTTGTGCATCACTGGTGAGAAGAAAGTAAATAATAGAGTGATACAAGCTTGTACAGCTACTGCAAATGGAATAGCTATTCCTACTGCTGTTGCAGGATCTTGCTTTGTTAGAATTGCAAATGTACTTCCAATGATACCTCCAACAACAACGTTAGGTGGTTGTGCTCCTCCAACTGGTACAGCTCCCATCCATACTAGTTCAAGTGTTGCTCCAGCTATAAGCCCCATTCTAAGATCACCCAATATAAGCCCTACTACTGCTCCCGTTACGATGGGTCTATGAATATGTATCAACCCATCAAATAAGTCAATACCTGCTATTCCAGCAAATATTGCTATTAACAATGACTCCATTAACATAAATGTTTTCCCTCCTTAACTATATTTTAATAAAATTAAAATCATATAATTAAAAATTTGTCTAAAAACCCATAATTAAAATTAAATTAAATCCCATATATTTTCTTTTGCTTCTGTAGGAACTCTTTGTATTTCAACTTCAACACCAAGTTCCTTTAGTCTTTTAAATGCAGCTATATCTGCTTCATTAACACAAACTGCTTTTGAAATTTGTTTTTTCCCTTCAGACATATGCATATTTCCAACATTTACTTTTTTAATAGGTACTCCACCTTCAACTAATCTAACTACATCTTGAGGTGTTTCAGCTATTATTGCAATAAGTTGTCTATCGGCAGCTTTATGAATAATATCTATTGTTTTTTGAACTGAAAAATATCTTGTTTGCATTCCTTTTGGTGCAGCAAGATTCATTAAATTTTGTCTTGTAGGGTTCACGCTAACGTCATCATTAGGAACCAATAAAAGGTTTGCTCCTGAATATTGAGCCCATGCTGTTGCAACTTGTCCATGTATCAATCTGTTATCAATTCTGGTTAAAACTATATTTGGCATAAAAAATTCCTCCTTAAAATTATACTGTTGTTCGTACCTTTACGACTGATATCCCAAGTATACATTTTTCTTTTTTAGTTGTCAATAATAAAATTTTTA
>ERZ791834.551-NODE-551-length-25586-cov-28.3205_pt1 | contig 25586 bp, 29 predicted proteins | sample MGYA00510293_ERZ791834 | MGnify/ENA primary metagenome ERZ791834 (study PRJEB30046, sample SAMN00715253) | human gut metagenome | study: EMG produced TPA metagenomics assembly of the A metagenome-wide association study of gut microbiota in type 2...
TATTAATCCTAATTAGCACCATTATTATTTTCTTTATCCAAAAAAGGGATTGAAAACAAAATTTCAATCCCTTCAGAACGAAGACAAAGTCCTTGGAACCCAAGTTTCTATGGACTTTTCTTTGTGTAAAGTCATATAATAGAGATAACGTTGGCCTTACTTTAGCATGCTTAAATATCAATAAAATTGGTGAAATGGATAGCAAATATCCCTTTTATTACTATAATTTAAAGGAAAATAATTCTTCTAATTAACAACTATTGTAGAAAGAATTTCTTTAAATCAAAAAACTATGGTTCAACTATTTTAATTAAATAATACTTTTATATATTTTAACTTTATGTTTAAAAGATTCTATTCCACCTTCAAGATAATCAACAATATATTTTTTTATTTTATCTTCACTTGGATATCCGGAGTTTTCAATCCACCCATGTTCACCATTAGATTTCATTAATATAACTAAATCTGACAATGCATTTGTCACAATTGTAGCATTATGTGTTGCAATAATAATTTGACGATTTGATTTTACATCTCGTAATATTTTGACCAAATTATTAAAAATGTATCTGGAATCTAAGTTATCCTCTGGTTGATCAATTAGCAATGGACGATTATCATCAGTTAATTCAGAATATGCAAGAATAAAATCAAGCATTGCAACCACTTTTTGACCTAAACTTAAGTTAGTAACATCTTTAAAAATTGCTTTCTTATTTTTATCTGTAACCTTCGAGTTAATATTGAATTCTAAAGAGAGCTTTTCACAATTATTGTATGTATCCTTCAAGTAGTCTTCTATGCTAAATAGATCTACTTTGTCCCAAATGTTGAAAATTTCATCAAAAACATCATGTACATTTGATTTTTCAACCGTTATTAAAGACAAGTCGGGATAAATTGAATTAGAGTTCCCCTGATTTGCAATTTGAATTAGTTGATTCTCACAAAGAATTTCCCTATCATTCATCATTTTTACAAAATTTGTAAATCCTATCTTATCAAAAACAAATGATAAGTAGTCAATAATATCTTCACAGGACAGCATGTACCCTTTGAAAGGCCTTTTTAAATTTTTTCCTGGTGGGAAAAACCATGTTTCAAAGTGGTCCGGTAAAAGATACTTAAGTTCCTGCTTATAAACAATTTGTAAATTCCCCGTTTGTTGGTTATTAAAAATATCAATAATTGAATTTATAAAACTATATTGTTTACTTAATTTCTCATCAGCAGATTCAATTGCTGGAATTATCTTTTCTATTTTATCAATTTTTTCGGAGAAGATATATTTTTTGTTCTTTCTATCCTTGAAAAGTGTACCACGTAGAAAATCATCTATTTTGCCACTACTCGCAGAATTAACTAATTCGTTAACAGAATATCTACTATCAAACATTTCATTAAGTAATGATTCTTTCTTTCTTTTTGGTACTTTAATAATTTTTTCATCATCTAGAATTTCATAAATTAATAAATGATTTTCTATTATCTTTGATTTTATTCTATTTTCATGAAACCAATATTTATCAGTACTTTTTGTTCTAACTTGATATAAATCATAGATGTTTTCATTCTCCTTTTGTTTAGGAAGATTCAACTCAATTATGTATTGTTTTTCAAACATTTCATACCATAAATAGACTTTTGAATGTTTAGATAAAAATTCTAACTTCTGTTTTGAGTCAGCTTTTTGTGAAAGAACAAATTGAATTAATTCTAAAATAGTACTTTTCCCGGTCCCTCTTCCTCCTATAATGCTATTTAATGAGTCGGAAAACAAAATTTTAAATTTCTTATTACTTGACAAAAAAGCCTCTTTATTCGTAGGTAAATATATACCTCGTATAACTTTTTTTATTTTTTTATTTGGTTTGTCTAATTTTACTGTAACATCATACTCTGATAAAGATTCTTTCAATTGTTTATAACTTCTCTTACTGAATTTTATCCACATGGGATTAATAGAATGATTTTCAATATAATGTGAATCATTATCCAGAATAAAAAATGGATTCACGCCTTTATTTATTTTGGAAATGTAATTTCTTACATTTGAAATACTGTCTTTATTTGAAACTCCAATATACTTCAAATATTCTTTTGAAAATAATTTTTTCTTATAAGCATTAGTAAAGAGTTTTCCATCTTTAAATATATCCGAACTATTTATATGAGCAATATAAGTGATGAATTCTTCCTTATTAAAAGTATCAATAACATCTAAACTGGCTTTATATGAACCCTCTTTAATACCCATAAGGTTTTCTTCTAGCCATTTTTTGATAATTTCACTTTTCTCATTTGGAAAAGCTACAAGAACATGTATTCTATCAGCACATGAAATTTCCACCCCATTTATTACCTCAATATATTCCTTACCTTTATTGATATTCAATTCAGATACAATTTTTATAGCTTTTTCCATTTTCTTAATTCCTGAAATTGTATTATGATCAGAAACCACTATTGTTGAAATATTTTCTCGATATAAACTCTGAGCAACTACCAAAAATGATATTTGCTCTTTTTCATTTTCAAAACCATTTTTTTGATAGTTATTATAAATAATACTATCACCATCTTTTGTTTTAAAATATTCCTCTGGAAAAAGCTTATTATTTTTTACTTCTAAAAGATAATCTTCTACAGATAGTTTATTCCATTCTTTCTCTGATAAATCGTTCCAAACTTTAAATAACCTGTAATCATGGGATACTGGGGTATGGATGTGAAACAATGTTTTACTATATTTCCCACATTTATTTTTAGTTTTCAGTAATTCATCATATGCCTTTTTTATTTCATTATTTTCTTTTCCCATTTTCAATCTCCATAAACAAAAAAATAATACACTATTATTATTTTACATTAACAATATCACTGTTCAACAGGTAAGAAATTCCCTACAATAATTCCTACAATTCTAGGATCTTCATCATACGAAAGAAAAATATCTCGATATTTTGGATTGATAGAAACTAAGCGTAATCCCTTTTCTTCACGGTAAACACGCTTAATGTAAGTTTGACTGTTACAAACAACCGCATAAACTGCTCCGTCATAATCAAACCCTGTTTCACGAATGAGAGCCACAGAACCATTTTGATATTTGGGTTCCATTGAGTCACCAGAAATCCATGAGGCGAAATCGTGGGCTAGTTCTTCATCAAAATAGACAGTATCATAGTTTTGATCGTTGTACACCGATGAACCGATACCAGCAGACATTTGTTCGTAAACATGGTATTCGTATAGTTTTTCTGACATTGAAACAATGTTCTTACATTTTTCTTTTTGAACTAGGCCTCTAACATAACTAAGTGCATTATTCTTACCTTCATCCGATAAAGTATTATATAGTCGGACGATTTCAACCTCTGTAAAATAACCTTTTGGAACATTTAGAATCTGCTCTAGTTGTTGCACTTTTTCTTTAGATGGTTGTTTTACTCCACGCTCCCATGCGGAATAAGCTTGATAACTAATACCTAATCGATCCGCAATATCTTTTTGAGTCATTTGTAGCTCTTTTCTACGAGCCTTTAGTTTTTCTGGTTGGTACATCATTTACCTCACATTAACAATAATTTCAATTCAGCTTTTTGTTTTGCTTCTTTGTCTGTTAGTTTATTCTTATCCCAAACATAAGCTATTGATTTTCCTCTATCATAAATGAGCCATACTTTTAGATTGTCATGACAATTCTTAATTGTCTTCCAATTATCCTGATTTAAAAGCTCAGGTAACTCTTGGCTGGTAACGAAGCCTTTTTTAATTACTGATTGCTCAATCTTATTGATTAGAGAAGTCTGATAGTTGTTGAATTCCTTTATAATCTGGTCTTTGACACCGTGAAACAAAAGGAGTAGTATGGCATTTTGACCATCAATATAAGCATCGATAGCCTGCTTAATGGTACTTTCTTTTTCAGGATAATATTCTCGTAAGAGATCTAAAAGGCGAAAGAACAATGCCTGCTTTGAAACATCCAGACTATTTTGAATGTGTTGAAAGGTGTCGCAACTATAATAGATCTTAGATAACAAAACAATGTCAGGCATTAATACTACAGCTGAAAATATATTCGCTTCACGTTCTAGTAAATTTTCCTGATTATCAATAGATTCTGCAAAATAATTACCTTCATGCTCTAATATAAAATGTCCAAGCTCATGACACATAGTAAAATTTTGCTTAACAATAGGATTATCCTTCTCATAAGAAAAACTAATTCCTAATTCATCCATAACAGTTAATCCTTCAATCTTATGACTTGAGAAGTGGTGACTAATCACTTGGATCTGATATTTCTGAATGCAATGTTGAAAGAAGTAATTGAAATTATAGTTTAGTAATGAAATATCATGATCTTTCATATACTGGTATAACGCATGTTTTGTAGACTTACTTATTCTTGTATACAATTCATCCAAAGAATGGTACCTCCTTTAAGTATGAATAACAAAAACTAAACCAAATTGGTTTACTTGATTATATAAAAAAAGTAGACGATTGTCTACTAATCTATATTTCTCTGAGATACTTTTTGAAACTAGTGGACTCCTTGAAATCAATAAAATGAAAGAAACTTAATTTCATACTATTAATACACACAGGATCTGATGCTTTATTACGATAGAAAGAAAAACACCAATGTGGACTGGAACATGCTTCATTAATTTTTTCTAAATACTCAATATCTACTTCACCACAAGATAGTCCATAAACATAAATGTGTGTTATATCTTTATCCCTTAGAAAAGAAATTAACTCTTCTTTTTGAAGTGGCTTGATCATTTTATTATTTAATGTATCAATAGCTTCATCTACTTTAGCATTATATACCGAAAATGATTCCTCAGGAACATATACCGCATCAATAAAATCGTCATAATTCGATATATCCCTCCCCCCTTTATTAGAAGGACCATAGTAAGGATTCATTTCAAATAAATCCGATCCTCTATTTTCAATTTTAGTTTCAATATTACCAAAAATTAATTCATCATCTTTTTCAGCCTTCCCATGGATATGGAAAATATTTTCTGGACAGATATCGGGGTTTAAAATTTCTAAACTTGAAGTATAGTTGAAAGATATAAAATAATCTTTCGAAGAAAATTCGAACTCATCAACTATACTTCCAATATTATCCAGTAGATATTGATTGGAGTTTAGGGACATTTCTTTAAATCCTTCTTCAATATAACTATACAAGTTCTCTAAATCCTCAGCATGTTCGTCGTTAAATACTTCCTCTAAATCTACAGCATTCATCTCTGCTTCATTGATAGCATTATCAATTGCCGTATAATCATCTCCATAAAATTCTGAACCTGAATCGTATGGATAATAATCAACGTTATAAAGGTTCTCCAATTTTTTTCGATTTCGATCATGAATAAATTCTAAGGATTTAACTTGACCTATGTTTCCTTCAAAGTCGGACCAATACTTAATTTCTTCACCAAAGTAGAGTTTATCTAATTTTGAAAACATTTCTGAGTTCTTTTCTTGAAGAATTGGTCTTAAATCATTTGTATAATCTGTTGGTAACTGATAATTTCTATCAAATCCATTTCCTAAAATTATCAATCTAGGCATAATAATTATCTCCTACCCATTAATTAGTTCATCCAGCCTAATCTCCAAAAAATTGCTACTTCAACTGCATTTTTCAAGGTCATCGACATATGATCTTTTTCCCATCGAATAACGTTCCTTACACTTACCCATAGTTCTTTAGCTAGTTGTATCTTAGATAGACCTCGTTCAATTCGCAATTCTGTGATAGTGATAGTCATAGTTCATTAATTCCCTTTATTAAATGCCTTCTTCCGTTCTTCCATAAATTCAATCAATTCTTTTTTGAAGATTTCTTTTTCTTCATCAGTCAGTCCCTTCGAGTTCATACGGAAAAGTAATTCAATATTGTCTAATTCATCTGATTTTTCTTCTGAGTTTCCAACTAGATAATCAATTGATACATTTAAAACTTGCGATATTTTGACTAGATTTTCTTGGGTTGGTTTTTTCTTGCCTCTCTCCCAGTCTGCATAGGAAGATTGTCCTATCCCTAATCGTTTTGCGAGTTCAACCTGAGTTAAGTGAGCTTGTTTTCGTAATTCTTTTAAACGTTCTGCAAACGCCATAGCTATTCCTCTTCAAATTTTTTTAAAAAAATTTCAAAAATCCCTTGACTTTTATCGCCAACAGCGATAATATATAAATATAGCTGGTGGCGATATTGAAAATCAAAATAATAATCCCTACCAATTGAGATCATTGACAATTAAATAAAAAGTGCGTCTGACAACCAGAGGACTGATCATCAGAACAACACATAAACTTCGTACCTTTATTGTAAATGTTTTGATAAAAAAAGTCAAGTCCGTTATATGGTTGAAGTGAAGATATAAAACATTTTTGTGGGCTTCCACGCATTTCGGACTTTCGCACTTTTCCGAATAGTAAAGTGAACTGGCTTCGCCAAAGGGCGTAAGAGAATCTTAAGGGTATGATAATGACTCCCCAATGAGATTGGCTGGGAAAGCGATGGTAATTGACGCAAAGCACCTTGCTAAACGTTGCCACCGTGGAAAGAGGGATCTTTCCAACCAAATAACTTTTCTTTACTGCTGTCTATCGTTTGATAGACCCACTCTCAAGCTACTAAGTTCTTTCCTTTTTTCACTTAGTAGCTTTTTTACTTATTACGATAAAGGAGAATAATATGACAAACTTTTTTCGCACTACAATGTAAACGACTCTACGATAACTATGAATTTACCTATGGTATGTTTAGCGAATCTGATAAACTACAGGCTAAACTCTATGCTCAAGCCCAAATTGATTTAGACCATCTCGCAGATGATGCTCGTAGAAATGGCTATGCTCATGGGGATATTCAATTCTATAGTCGTATGTTTAAACGCAAACTATTTACCCACTATTACTCAAGAGTGAAGCAACTAGCTTAACTCTTTTTATTTTACACTCAGAAAGGAAAATCTTATGATCTCAGAAACACTTAAAATGAAACCAGAATTTATTGGTCCTGCTTACTACGAACGTTTGGGAAATGCTCCTAAATCTATTTTTGGGAAAGAAGGTAAATACCAACGTCACATTCTAAACAGCCCAGAGCACGGTGCCTTTCATGTTATTACGCCAGCCTCTACAACGGTCTTCCCAGAAGATGCTCTGGTAGAAACAGTCAACCCAATCTTCTTCCCAGACACTGCTTTAAATGGCAATACTGTTGCACCTTATCTCAATGTCTTTGCGGAAAAATTGGTACTTAAAAAATAAGAAATAAAAGGAGAAAATCACATGGCTAAAATTGGATTAAACTACGGAGAAAAACTACAAATTGCGGACAAGACTTATCGTGTCATTACAGATGGACTAGATGTCCCAGCTGTCCTTGGAAAACTAACTTTCCGAGGCATTGAAGGTCCTGATATCATCTTTGAAGTGGATCGCTCACAACGAAATCCTGACGGATCATTTGTCCAAGTCAATACAGGTGAGATTCGTGGAATTGTCGTAGGGATTCACTCTTCTGTCCAGCATGAAACCCTCTTTTTCACCATCGCAGATATGTCTGAGTCTGAAATTGAAGACCTAGGTATTAAATACCGAGAAGAGGTTGAATTGGAAGATATTGTTATCACCCATACCCACGTTAATCGTAATGATATCTATAAGCTCTTTGCTTCTAAAATCAAGAAAAAAACTGGAGGCACATCGACTAAAGAAAACAAACCGGTAGAAAATAAGAAGGAAAACTAGGAGGTGATGCAGAATGAAACTCTTTACCTATCGGGGAAAAAGAGTTCGTGTTTTTCATCGTAAACTAAAGGGAATCACATGGTTTATCTGGTGGTTTCCTTTTTTATTGGCTATTAGTTACTACAGCTACTTACATTTAGAAGAATTAAAAGCTCATCCCTTACCTCAAGGATATTTTCTAGGAGCTGGGCTTCTCTCTTCTTTGCTTATCGCTTGGTTTATTAATCGAGTTTGCTACAGAAAATTGCTCTTTTTTCAAAAACTCAACAGTCTTCGAATTCTTTCTCGCTTTTTGCTAGAAAATAACCTCTATCTAGTTAAAAAGGTTAGACGTGAAAACAAGGTCATTGAAAAAATCACCTTGCCTCAAGTGTATATCAAACAGTCTCGCTATAAGATTGAAGTGAGTTTCATTCTAGAAGGCAATAAATTTCAAGATCGCTTCCTCAACCTTGGAGCTACGCTTGAAGTCATGTTTAACGGGGACTTTCGTAATAAAACATTTGATAACCGCTTTATCAAATATGAAATTGCTATCAATCGGATTGATAGTCGTATTTCAATTGATCAGGTTGAAGTGAAAGGCTCAAAGATCCGACTTATGAAAGATGTATACTGGGACTATGTAAAAGACTCTCACCTACTACTTGGTGGAGGAACTGGTGGAGGAAAAACAGTTACTCTCATGTCCATTATCTATGCCTTATTAAAAGTCGGCTATATCGATATTTGCGATCCAAAAAACTCAGACTTAGCTTCTTTAAAGAAACTTCCAGTATTTCACGGTCGAGTCTATTCTAGTAAAGAGGATATCATTAATTGCTTTAGAGAAAATGTAGAGTTTATGAAGAAGCGCTACGAGGTCTTAACGTCTTTTCCAGACTATAGACCAGGTACTTATTACACCCATTACAATCTAAAACCTAAGTTTATTCTAGTTGATGAATGGGCTGCTCTCATGGCCAAAATTGACCGTGACTATAGCCAACAGTCGGAGCTCATGGAATACCTGACTCAAATCGTTCTAGAAGGTCGTCAAGCTGGAGTATATGTGATCTTTGCCATGCAACGGCCCGATGGGGAATATATCAAGACTGCTCTTCGGGACAACTTCATGATGCGTCTTTCTGTAGGCCATTTGGAATCAACAGGCTATGACATGATGTTTGGAGATGCTAATAAAACCAAAGAGTTTAAAAAGCTAGACGAAATTAACGGAGTGAAAGTAGTCGGTCGTGGTTATATTGCTTCAAGCGGGAATCTAGCTGGTGAGTTTTATTCGCCTTATATTCCACTTGACCAAGGATTTTCCTTCTATGATGAATACGCTAAAATCCCGATTATGGAATTTGAAGGAGAAGAGTTTTCAGTATTTGAAGAATACAAACCACCGGTTGAAACAATTGATCCTATGGAGGAAAAGGAGGTTATAGAAAACGAACCAAACAAGCGACCACTCAAGGAATTTGCGGATGAGTATGATCTAAAAATGCAAACTCTTCGAAAAATCATCCCTTATATGGAGGAGCACGGGATTTCATTTGAACGGACCGACTCCGCTATTCTCATTGAACCTTTTCAAGAAAAGTTACTTCTTGAAACCATCACCCGATTTGAGGAAGATGGACGCAAGTCTTATCCAAAAGCTATTGAAGCGATTGTCAGTCGTCATGGGCTAGGACAAGGGCAAGGGCAAGCCTGACCGCAGGTCAGGCGAAGACCGAAGCCCGCCGTGCCTGGCTCATGATGACAACGAACCCCCGTTTTCTAATAGGGGGGTTACATTTGGCAAAAACGCCAAGTCCACCCCTCTTCATTCCTTATGGGAGTTCGGTTTTCAATTTTTATGAAGTGTGTCACTTTCGTCAAAAAAGTGTGTCACTTTGTTAGAAAGAGGTGTTGCGATGAATGGACAAAATTAGTCCTTTTCATATTAAGAATTTCAGAAAACAAACAGGACTTAGTCAAAAAGCATTTGCACAAGCTGTTGATCTTCCGACTAGAACCTACCGTTCTTATGAAACAGGCGAAAGAGGACTGACGATTGATAAGTTTAGAGAACTAAAAGAAAGGCTCGGTTATTATCAAGATTGCGATAAAAACAGTCTTCGGGCTCAGATCGACTATCTACGTTTATCCTTTCCTAGATTAAAGGATCTAGATGCGTTCTGTGAAAACTTTCTTCACTGCCACCTAAGTGAATTTACAGACCAAGAAACCCGTCTCATGAATTATACCCACTTATGGCAACGAGGAAATATCTGGATTTTTGATTTCTTTGATAAATCTGTGACCAATGACTACCAAACTTGTCTTCAACTATCTGGTCAAGGATGCCGTGAGCTGGAATTGCTTCTAGAAGACAAGGGAATCACTTGGCAGATCTTTCTTCAAAATATTCTTTATTCCTATGAAGATGTCCGGGTGAAGCGTCTAGATATTGCTCTGGATGAACTCTATAAGGGTTACGGTCACGAGGACGAACAAATTCAGATTTCCAAACTAATTGATAAACTCTATTCCAAAGAGATTGTTCTAGACACGATCAAGAAATGGAATATCACAGGTGGTGGATCATTCACAGATAATGAAGATATGGAGGCCAATCACGGATTGTCTATTTACTTTGGGAGCCGTCAAAGTCAACTCTACTTTAACTTTTATGAAAAGCGCTATGAAATAGCTAGAATGGAAAACATCTCCTTGGACGAATCCTTGGAGATTTTTGGTATCTGGAATCGCTATGAATTGCGGTTCTCAGACCAGAAAGCTCAAGGTGTTGTGGAGGAATATATCAACGGTGTAGACCTCGGAGAAATCGCAAGAGGCATCGTCAATAAAGAAATTCAAGTCTATGATGGTCTCACTCGATTTGGAGCCTATAAACCCGATGAAAAATGGCAACGGCTCTTTGGAGGAGTCGAACCCTTGAAACTCTCAACCAACCCACAGCCTTACAGTATTGAGCGAACGATTCGCTGGCTGACCTATCAAGTTGCTAACTCCCTTGCACTAGTTACTGAAGCAGATAAAATCTTGCAAACAGAATACATGAAGATGATTCAGAACAGCGGAGAGATCACTGATCGAGGAAAAGCCATGTTACGACTTCTCAAAGCCGACAAACACTATGAACACTAGAAAGGAAAAGCAATATGGAATACAAAGTTCAAATTAATTCACTAGACAACTTTAAAGCCTGGTCTGGTGGACTAACGACCTTAAACACCGTCCGTGAACGTGGTGGAGTAGATACCCTAACCGTCATTTGTGAAGATATCTTCTCTGGTGACACGCCAACCGAAGTACAAATCAATGACTGGCTCTGGTTCGATTCAGATTTTATCTACCAAGCTCTAGGATACGATGATCTGCTTGAGGATTCTTGAGATGCTGAAGAAGATCTATCAAGCAGATTTTCTGCTTCTTCCAGAACATGAATTTTGGTATATGTATATCATTTTAAGAAAAGGTAAGGACTTCTACTATGAATGCGCTGGTAGGTGTACAGAAGATCTTCCAGATAGTAGAGGATTTTATGCCTATGAACATGCCTGTTTCACGCTAGATGGTCAAGTGTTGAGCGTAAATAAAAAGATGCGCCCGTCACTCATTACTTATATCCAAAAGACCATCAAAAATAATCAAGAAAAATTTAGAAAGGAAATTGAAATGGCTACTAAAACTATTTTTGAAAAGAAAGTCTCTCAAGTCACGAATGAACTGGGAGAATTACTGAAAAAGAAAGATCATAGAGAGGCTTGGACCAAGGCTGGAGAATTAAATAGTCTCCTAAAAAAAGAAGAAGCCAAGGATCTAAAACCTCAATTGATCGAACAACTCCAAACTGAGCTACGAGGCTACTACTACATTAATGGCGAGATCGAAAAAGCCAATAAGCGCCTTTATGCAAAAGGATCAAAGCTCATTGAGCTTGCTGGTCTCTAAAGGAGGATCTATGGATAAAGCTAAACGCTACTTGCTTCAAGCGAAAGAATATCTTTCACACTTTAAAAAGGTGGAGAAAAAAGGAGGCCCACCAAAGCTAAAAGTCACCAATAAAAAGACCGTCAATATCGCCGTCATAGGAGGAATTTCTTTCCTCCTTTTTGTTGGTTTCTTGGGATCTATCCGTGCTATCACACTCTCAAATAAGGTAAGTACACTACAAGCTCAAGTAGAGGCCACTCAAAAGCAACAGACAAAGCCTATGGAGTCTAGTAGAAAATATGACTATAAACTCCAGTATTACTTGAATGACTACGTCTATGCTTACTTCACACTTCCTAATGAAGGTGATAAACAAAAAGAGCAAGTGGACTACTTAAATAAATTTTACAACTTCATCCCTGATGTAAAATCTCAAGGGCAAGTTCGAAATCCTAGCACACTTCTCTATTCTCAGTTAGTGACTGTAGAAGGGAAAGTTGCGACCTATAAGGTTAAATACAAGGAAAGCATCCATCGGGATAACAACACAGAAGAAAAAGAAATTGTGACAGGTTTCAATATTCCTTTTGATGAAAAAGATGGAAAATATTACGTTTCTGGCCTTCCTTGGTTTTCTGCCATTGAATCCTCACAAGCTGGACACTTTAGCGAAGATGATAAGCTCCAACTCACTGCCAATGATCATTTTTCAGACAGTGAGCGAAAGAAAGTAGAAAAATTCCTCAAGGTCTTCTTTACCAACTACACCACAAGCCAAGATAATCTTAATCTGATTGCTAAAAATGTGGATATCATCTCAAATAGCACTTTCAAAACGATCGACTACACTTATCTTAAACAGGACGGTAATGATCTAATTGCTTATGTCCAAGCTACTTTTGAAGTTGGAGGTACCACTCACTCAGAAAACTTCACCTTTACTCTCTCAGAAAAAGAAAAGACCTACTATGTCTCAAAACTAGAACACACCATTCCACTGAATTATGCAAATGATAAAGAATAGGAGAACTCTATGAATACAAACAATCTACGAACCTTCCTTCAGGGTGATGGAATTTGGATCCTAACAGCGATTGCCGTGCTCTTAGCGATCAAGGCTTGGCGGAACAGTTCTTGGCTTCAACTCTTCTCTGTCGTTGGTTTCTATGCCGTTATTGTTTCAATTGCGAAAGGACAAGATATCCTAAAAGCAGTCGGCTGGTTCCTACGACTCTTCGGTATTGAATCAGGACTTTAAGTATGAACGAAGAAAGACTTTATGATTACAGTAAGGGCCTAAATGCTCCTTATTGGATCCAAGAAATCAAGACAAAAAAGGGCACTCGACTATGGTACTTTGCGACACCGATGCAGTTGTCCTTTTTCATTGTCTTTATCATCGTTTTTGTGGCCATGTTACTCTTTGGAGGGTTTATCTTTGTGCCACTCGCAAAAATCACTCACTCAATTTCTCTCTTGCTCTATTGGTATCTTCCGTACAAATTGGCCAAATTTTATACTGAATACGAGCCTCACGGTAAAAAGATGCACGTCTTTATAGGAGATTACCTGATTTACTTCTGGGATTTTAAAATCAATAAAAGAGCTATCTACCATGAAGATCGAATAGAGCCTGTAGAAGAAATTGTCTTTGAAAAAACAAATCTATAGAAAAGGAGGACCTATGAGTATTACTTTAACTTATCCTATTAGAGAAACACATGAAAATCTGGCTCTCAAAAAAGACCAAACAGTCGTTGCGTATTACCGTATTCCAAACACCCCCATCACGATTACGGATGATGAAAAAAAGGGCAAACACAAAATTACGGTTGCTCAAATGATGAAGAAGCTCCAGAAAAACAAGTTCTTTGAAATATCTCTGATTCCTAAAGACTATCTTCTAGAAGAGAAAATGCGAGACTTTTCAGACGCTCTAGCAGATGACAGTCGTGAACTAGGAGAAGAACTTCTTCTTTACACGGTGGATCGCCTAACAGATGAAATGGAGATTCCTTATCAGTTTGACTGGGTTGTGGGCGTGACCTTACGCAAACAAAATCATGGAGCTACCGTCAAAGACTTGGCCTATGAGAGCTTTAATGAGTTTACTGAAAAAATCGCAAAAGGTCTGGGCTATGAATATGAATTAAGTCCCACTTGGTATGAAGACTACAAAAGTGATGAATTCACCATTTTCCAAGCCTTCTCTGTCCTTCGGGCAAAACGGTTATCCAATGAAGAACTCTTTTATTACCAGCGAATGCAATACCTCCGCTATATCCCTCACTACAAGAAAGAGGTACTCGCTAATCGTGCTCAATTCAATATCACTGATACCTTGATCAAAGTCTTAAAAGGTGGCTTTCTTAAGCTAGAAAGTCCTTATGGATCTTCTTTTGTGACGATTCTTCCGGTTGGTAAATTTCCTGTTCAATTCAACGGTTTTCATCTTGGCGAATTTATCCAACGCTTAAACTTTCCCGTTGAGCTACGAATCAAGGCAGAATTCATTGATACCAACAAGATCAAGGGACGAATGGGACGATCGAATACACGTTACAGAAACATCATGGAAGAGGCAGAAAACACCGATACTGTCCAACAAGATGAGATCATTATGGGTTCCATCTCCCTAAAGGACTTAATGAAGAAAGTCGGAAACAAGGAAGATATCATCGAATATGGAGCCTATCTGATTATCTCTGCTTCAAGTGTGAATCAGCTCCGTCAAAGACGACAAGTGGTTTTGAACTACTTTGATGATATGGGAGTCGAAATTAGTGAAGCCTCTCAAGACGGACCTTATCTCTTTCAAGCTCTGCTTTATGGAGAAAACCTCCAAAAGAAATCTCGCACCTGGACACATATGGTCACAGCTCGTGGCTTTTCAGAACTCATGCCTTTTACCAATACCTCTTCTGGAAACCGTATCGGTTGGTATATCGGCCGAGTAGATAACTGGACAGGCCGTTGGGACAATATTTCTAAAGCTATTGATTCCTCAAAGAACATTGTTCTCTACAATGCGACAGTAGGAAATAAAGAAGATATCGCTGGAAAGATTACCAAGAACCCACATATCATCATCACGGGGGCAACAGGTCAAGGAAAATCCTTCCTTGCACAGATCATCTTCTTAAGCGTGGCTTTACAGAATGTCAAGACACTTTATATTGACCCTAAACGTGAACTTAGAAATCACTACCAAGAAGTGATCAACTCACCTGAATTCGCACGTCTCTACCCTGAACGCAAGAGACAGATCGAAAACTTTAACTTTGTAACACTGGACAGCTCGCTTCCATCAAACCACGGAGTCTTAGATCCTATTGTTGTTCTAGATAAAGAACAAGCTGTAGAGGTCGCAAAGAACATGCTTGAGTTTCTACTACAAGCTGTAGATGATGTCACAATGGACCAGAAAACAGCGATCACAGAAGCTATTAATGCGATTGTAGAAAAACGAGTCGCTGGTGAGAAAGTCGGATTTAAACACGTCCTAAAAGTTCTGAGAGACTCTACTTCCTCTGAAATTGCTTCGGTTGGTCGTTATCTGACCTCAATTGTCACAAACTCTATCTTGGAACTAGCCTTTTCAGATGGGACTACTCGAGGACTTAACTATGAATCACGAGTGACCATCCTTGAGGTCAATAACCTCAAGCTACCAAAAGACGATTCCACAAAGATTTCAGATCACGAACGCAACTCTATTACCCTCATGTTTGCGCTGGGTGCTTTCTGTACTCACTTTGGAGAACGAAATGAAAATGAAGATACTATTGAGTTCTTTGATGAAGCATGGATTCTTATGAAGTCCGCAGAAGGAAAAGCCGTTATCAAAAATATGCGTCGGATTGGACGCTCCAAAAACAATACCTTGGCACTGATTACTCAATCTGTACATGATGCAGAAAATGACGATGATACAACGGGATTTGGGACTATCTTTGCTTTCTATGAAAAGTCTGAACGAGAAGATATCTTAAAACATGTCAATCTCGAAGTCACTGAAAGCAATCTCGAATGGATTGACAATATGATCTCTGGTCAATGCCTATACTATGACGTGTATGGCAATCTCAATATGATTTCCGTACACAACATCTTTGAAGATATTGATATGCTTCTAAAACCAATGAAAGCTACGGTATCATCAAGCCTTGAAAATAAATACGCTAGTTAGGAGGTGAATCCATGCAAGAAGCTTTTGACAAACTAAGAGGAGTCGATATCTTCTCTCTCAAGTCCTATATGGAACCTACTGGGTTCGCTTCCTTTAACGGGGCTTGGGTTCTGATTAATGAGCTTTTCGTCAACTTCTTCTTTTTCATTCTAAACGCAGTGGTGGGCTTCTTTTCTTTGCTGATTCGAATTCTTGAAAAGATTGATCTCTACTCTAGCTATAAGAATTATGTATTTAATGGAGCGATGAATATCTGGAAAGGATTTATCGGTTCAAGTTCTGGCGGAGTCGCAAAACAATCACTCGTTTCAATGTTACTTCTAATCCTAGCTTTCTATCTCTTTTACCAGTTTTTCTTTTCAAAAGGAGCTTTTTCAAGGACTTTACTTCATGTCTTTCTGGTACTCATCCTTGGCTTTGGTTATTTTGGAACAATCGCTGGAACATCAGGTGGTCTGTATCTATTAGATACCATCAACCATGTCTCTCAAGATGTCACCAAAAATATCACGAATATCAAGGTGGAGTATGGCAATAATAAATCCATTAAAATTGGCGATTCCATGGCAGATAGCTATATAGCAGAAACCTCTTATAAAGCCTATGTCTTTGTCAATACAGGTCAAGAAAATGGGAAATATAAGAATAGTCAAGATGGGAAACAAGAAACTTTTGACGATAGTAAGGTATTAGGAACAGGCGATAAGAATGGAAACTTTAAAGCGGTTAAATCGAAAGATCGTAATAAATATCTAGATGAACTAGGAAATGGAGCCAATGATGATGGTGAAAAGAACCGTTGGGTTTCAGCTATGCCTGACTTCATCTTTACTCGCATGTTTTATGTCATCTTCAAAATCTGTGAAGCCTTCGTATTAGCGATACCGGTTATTTTGATTCAGATGTTAAACGTCATCGCGCAAACACTTGTCCTGATGATGATCCTGCTCTTTCCAATTGTGCTACTAATGTCCTTTGTACCAAGAATGCAAGATTTGATTTTTGGAGTCTTGAAAGTCATGTTTGGTGGGCTGCTTTTTCCAGCTATCACAAGTCTATTAACGCTTTTGGTCTTCTACATTGAAAAAATGATCGAAAACATTGTCATTACAGGCTTTGACGGCATCCTTAAAACTCTTCCATCCTTGATCATCTTCGGCCTTGTCTTTAAACTACTCATTTCAGTTGTCTCAAAAGGACTTGTATACTTCCTTCTATGGAAATACAAAGCTGAGCTGATTCAATTCATTCTTGGCTCCAAAGCACGAATGGTTGCGAGTGATATTGGAAACAAAGTTGAAAAAGGAGTCACAAAGACCAGAGAAGTGGCTTCACAAGTACCATCGAGAAGTCTTTCATCTGCTCAACACCTTGGGAACTTTGCCCTAGCAGGTGCTGGTTTCGGAGCTGGTATGGTGATGAATGCCAAGAATCACTTCCAAAATGTTGGTTCTTTCTTTACTAATAAGGAATCAGAGCACCAACCTGATGAAGTGCTCCCAACAGAAACGCTTGAGACGCCAACAAGTCCGGATGCTCCAGAATCAAGCATTCCGAAAACAAAGCCAACGCTAGAAGGGATTAAACCAGTTGAAGAAAAAATACCAACTCCTTCAATGGAATCCCCAATCACAGTGGGGCCAACACCAAGTTCAAACGAGGAATTTAAAACTCTTAAAGAAGAATGGATTTCTCCATTTAAACAGCTCCGAATTAATAGTATTGAGCACAAATTAGAGGAATATAAAGACCCTCAAGCTATGTACAAAGCTCAAGGATCGAATGCTTTCACTCGTGCTTACAGAAAGACCATGACACGAGATGATAAATTGAGAGCCAATATTGAACGAAGAGACCGATTAACAGAACGCTTAAAACAAATTAGAGGAGAATGATATGAATACCAAGATACGCTCAAGAACTGCTTTTCCAAGAGTTCTTGAAGAAACTCTTTATCAAGCTTACCAAGAAGGAAAACGCTCAGTCGATTTCCTTCTTTTGTTTCCAGTCTCAGAACAAGAAAGAGACCAAATCATCCTACAGGCTAAGTCCTATTCAGTCGTTTTAGATGCAAAATGGCGTTTTGGGACTGTTTTGTTCACTGCTTATATAAGACATTAACTAGAAAGGAGATTCTATGAAAAAACTAAAATGGTTTCTATTAGCTGGTCTCATTCCTCTCTTTCTACCAGTCCTCATTATCATTATCCTTATGGGGGCTGTCGGTGGTGGTGGAACGAATGGCTCGCCCCAATCTCAAAATGGAGTGACTTATGCGGATCACTGGTCAGATGGAGACCCTTATACTCATAACCTACTTGTTCATCGCTTCGGTATCACAGCAGAGCAATTAGACGGCTTTTTAGATACGTTAGGAATCTCCTATGATAAGAACCGAATTAATGGGAAAAAGCTCCTCGAATGGGAAGCTAAATCTAATCTTGATGTCCGTGGAATCGTTGCGATCGCACTGAATGAAAGTTCCCTTGGAACTGCTGGGGTAGCCACTAATCATGGAGCCAATATGTTTGGTTTTGGAGCCTATGACTCCAATCCAGAATATGCCAATAACTTTAATGATGAAGTTGCTGTTGTCGGACTAACCCAACAAACCATCATTGGAAATAAAAACCAAACTTTTAAAATTCAAGATGACAAGGCTAAAAAGTTTGCGAATGGAACGCTCAATCCAGCAACTGATGGCGGGGTCTATTTCACAGATACCACAGGATCGGGAAAAAGACGTGCAGAAACCATGCAAAAACTGGATGCCTTCATTGATGAACATGGAGGAACACCAAAAGCTCCTGAACAAACTACAGGAAAAACTAGAGATGGTGGAGGAGTAACTTCAAATGATATACCGGTAGGTTACAGTCTGACAACAGCTATTGATACCACAGGATATATCACTAGTACCTATCCTTGGGGACAATGTACCTGGTATGTCTTCAACCGTGGAAAACAAGTCGGAGTCAACTTTGATCCATTTATGGGAAATGGTGGACAATGGATGAATAAGCCAGGTTTCACAACAACCCATACACCAACAGAACACTCTGCTCTATCGTTTAGCCCTGGACAAGCTGGAGCTGATCCAATATACGGACACATTTCATTTGTGGAACAGGTCAAATCAGATGGTTCAATTCTCGTCTCAGAGTGTAATGTAAAAGGGTTAGGAATCATTAGTTACCGCACATTTGATGCGGAAACTGCCAAACAATTTACCTATGTTATTGGACATTAGAAAGGAAAAAAATATGTTAGTACAGTTACCAGAAGAACAGACACAAGAAATTCAAAAAATGATCGCAACTCTTATCAAAGATGAGATTCATCATTTCAAAGAAGATATGGGATTAGACACTCCATTTCTGAACAAAAAACAAACCTGCCATTATCTAGGAATTTCACATAATACTCTTGATATCTGGATTGCAATGGGGCTACCGTATATTCGAGTCGGAAAGTCCATTCGTTTCAGCAAAGAAAGTATCAAGCAGTGGATGACTCGACTAGAGATAAGCGCTTAAGGAGGCAAAAATGGGTATTTCAAAAACAAAAAATGGATCCTATAGGCTAAGGGTATACATACCCGATGATGTCCAAGGAAAGCTAGGAATCGGCAAACGATTTGAAAAAAGGTTTAAAACTCGTAGAGAAGCTAAGGAAGCAGAAATTAAGTTAGCTGTTGACATTGAAAATGCACGTTTAGGAAGGTCTTCTACTTTATCTCAAAGAAAAGGAGACATCCTATTCAAAGATTTTTACAAAGATATTTGGCTAGAACCCTATAAAGCAGGGCAAGCCACTGCTACTATTAAGCCACCTACAGCAGTAACCGTCTTTCAAACAGAAAATCTCTTTCGTTTGCAGATTCTTCCAGTCCTAGGTAATTATTCTATTGATCATCTCAATGAAAACAAACAACTAGTTTTGTCACTTCTTACTCCACTATCGAATTCTTATGCCAACTTTAAATCCATTAGAGGGTACGTCAATTCTGTCTTAGACTGGGCAGAAGAGCTTGAATATATTCAGGTCAATAAGGTAAAGAAGACCATCAGTAGAATTAAAGCTAATAAAAAATTAGCTCTAAAAGAAAGTAAAAAGTTTGAAGACTTAGCATTAAATGAGGAGGAACTTAAACAATGGCTACAAGCATTTGATGAAGATCTAAAAAATGATCGAATGGAATTAAAAGATTATGCTTTGTTCTATACGACATTCTTTTTATCAGATAGAAAATCAGAAACCTACGCCCTCCAATGGAAACATATCAATTTTGAAAAAAACGAAATTCTCATTGAACAAGCATTAGACAAATTCGGGAATGTTAAATCAACTAAAGGAAATAAAAAAACTCTATTTAAAGCACCTAAAGAACTAATGAATATCCTGACCGATTGGAAAATAGAACAAAAAAAACAACTAAAGCTGTTTGGAATCAGACAGAATGAAAAGCAATTCGTTTTCACATACAATAATAGAACAAACGGTATTAACGTTCCACTTCATATTGATTATCTTAATCATCGAATGAATTCTATTCGAAGAAGACATCCAGAACTTCCTCCAGCATCTCCTCACAAATTAAGACACACTGGAGCAACTCTGGCAAGACAGGCTGGAACATCATTAAATGCTATTTCAGAAGCACTTACTCATAGTGATATCCAAATAACAAAGACTTATGTCAATACTACTGAAACAGTAAATCAAACAGCAGGAGAAATAGCCTTTAGAAGTCTCAAAAAGCAATAGGGTGAACTTGGGGTGAATTTTGGGGTGAACTCTAGTTTTTTGAATAAAAAAAGACATCCAAGAGAAAATTCTTGAATGTCTGTTTATACAAAACTTGATGAGACTAGCACTCCGCCAAAAATGCCTGCACAGTCTTGACATCTTCTGAACTACCGCCTTGGTCAATATCGCAGATATGCTGGAGCCCATATTTTTCGATAATCAAGGCAGTCGCTCCGCAGAAGGTCCGGCCGTGTTTAACAGAGTCACCATTGTTAACAAAACCTTTAATCAGCCCAGGATGTTTCTTAATAAAGCGTTTGGTAGACCACGGAATTTTCCCAGCACCAGCATTTCGAGTAATGAGAATACAGGGCTCTTCCAGTTTCTCCTTGATGCTCTGGGTCGGATAGCCCGTTGATTCTGCAAATCGTTTTCCAATACCAGTATTTGAATCATAAACTACAATCATCTTCATCACCTACTTTCTTAAAAAAAGAATAGCAAACCAAGCCGCAAAGCCTAAAACCACAACATCAGAGATGAGCATAAGCATAAACTCTAAATCTGGCATCATGTGAATGTAAATCAGCAATGACAAAGTTGTCAAAGCCAGTGCTATCAGCTTAGCAACTGCCGGCAAGCCCGGAATCAAAGCAGCTCCGATTAGGACAATGATGAGACCTCCGACTAAAAATGACTGAAAATCCACACTTAAACTAAAACCAACTGTCGCACCGCCGTAGCCAATGGTCAAAAGACCAATTGCGACCAGACAGATACCCAAAATAGCCATTCCACTCATAGCAAATCCTCCTTGCTTATTCATTCTTTTCCTCACTTTCTATTTTTGAATAAACGCTTCCAAATATTCATTCAAAGCTTTTTAAAAAATAATTCACTTTATACTTATGCAATCACATTTCTTCCCATTCCTATTCGGACTACATAAGCCATCACCTCCTTTGTTCGTGAATGAATGGTTATATAAATTCATTCACGTCTACTTCCAAGAAAAGGAATTTCCTCTATTTGGAAAAAATTCCCTTAACAAAATATTTCACTAAAGTCTCAAGACTATCGAAGTAGCCTGAAAACTCCTGCTCTGTGACATGCATGTCTATGTAAAAAATCAAGTCATAAACCTTCATGATCTCAGCTATTTTCTCCTGCGAAAAGCCCTCTTCCTGCAAGCGCTGGCTGAAGGTCTGAATCAGAAACTGATGAAAGGCATTGGATGCTCGTCCGGAATCCTGATTATAGTAATCGTGCAGAATCTGGGAAATGCCTGGCTTGTTCCACTCAGCCAGAATTTTATTGGGTGAAATCAATTCAAAAGTGACTGCAAAAAGCTGTTCAACGATTGTCTCGGGCTCGCCCCGCCAGTCTACGCGTTGCATGATTCCCTCACGTATACGGCTATTTTCAGCTACATAAACCTCCAAGAAGATAGCTTCCTTGGACTCATAATACTTGTAAAAGGATCCGACAGCCATACGGCTCTTCTTAGCAATATCAGAAATTCCAGCTGCCTTATAGCCTTTTTCTGCAAATACTTCCCTAGCCGCAGCCAACAGCTCATTTTTTTTATCCATTTCTATGCCTCTTTTATGAATGAATTAATCTGTATATTCATTCACATTATAACACATTCTTGCTATTTGTCAAGCATTTATGCCATACTATACAAAATAGATAGTTTGCTAATCAAATTATTTTTTTAGATTATATTTTGGAGGTTGAGCTATGCTCAAGGAAAGACGAAACCAGGGTACCATCCCCCTACTGGTAATTACTTTTATTTTTCTAAGAATTTTTCAACTGTATCAAGGAGTTTGATATAGGTAAGATTTACAATAAACATAAGCGACTCCTTTAAAATAAATGATAAATAGATTATAATACTTTACAAACTACCTGAATAGTAGGCACATTTTTGTAAGGAAAAAAATGCTAACAAATAAAAATTGGAATTGTAGTATGTCCCAAGTTTTGGATGTAGTTGATGGCAAGACGGGCTGGAACATCATTAAATGCTATTTCAAAAGCACTTACTCATAGTGACATCCAAATAACAAAGACTTATGTCAATACTACTTAAACAGTAAATCAAACAGCAGGAGAAATAGCCTTTAGAAGTCTCAAAAAGCAATAGGGTGAACTTGGGGTGAATTTTGGGGTGAACTTTAGTTTTTTGAACAAAAAAAGACATCCAAGAGAAAATTCTTGAATGTCTGTAAACGTTGATATAATCGTGTTGATTAACGTTTTGAGAATTGTGATGCTTTACGAGCTTTCTTAAGACCTGGTTTCTTACGTTCAACTTTACGTGAGTCACGTGTAAGAAGTCCTGCGCGTTTCAATGAATCGCGGAAGTCTGGGTCTACTTGAAGAAGGGCACGAGCGATACCGTGACGGATAGCTCCTGCTTGACCAGCGTATCCACCACCTACAACGTTAACGAAAACGTCGTATGAACCTGCAGTTGAAGTAACTGCGAATGGTTGGTTGATGACCAAACGAAGGTCAGCGTGTGGGATGTACTCTTCAACATCTTTTTTGTTAACAGTGATTTTACCAGTTCCTGGAACAAGGCGAACGCGTGCAACAGCGTTTTTACGACGTCCAGTACCTGCATATTGTGCTTGTGACATACTTTATTGTTCCTTTCCTTAGATAAGTCCTGAAATATCAAGAACTTCTGGTTGTTGTGCAGCGTGAGTGTGCTCAGCTCCAACGAATACTTTCAATTTCATACCTTGAGCGCGGCCAAGAGTATTGTGTGGAAGCATACCTTTAACTGATTTCTCGATCAAACGTACTGCATTTTTAGAACGAAGTTCACCAGCAGAGATTGATTTCAATCCACCTGGGTGGTTTGAGTGAGTGTAGTAGATCTTATCAGTTGCTTTTTTACCAGTCAATTTAACTTTTTCAGCATTGATAACGATTACGAAGTCACCTGTATCAGTGTGTGGTGTGAATGTTGGTTTGTTTTTTCCGCGAAGCACGCTAGCAACAACTGCTGAAAGGCGTCCAAGAGGTACATCAGTTGCGTCAACAACGTACCATTTGCGTTCTACTTGGCCTGGTTTAGCCATGAATGTAGTTTTGTTCATGATTTCTCCTATATGAATATCGTTTTTGTTTACAGGGCGGATGTTCCGGTCCGCGGGTTATTTGAAAGGTTCCGGGGCCTTACAAATGGGGTAAACAATACCGCCTACTATTGTATCAAAATTCTAAGATAAAAGTCAACCGATTTGGAAAATTATTTGCGATTTTCTTTTCCTATGACAAATCCGATCAAGGAATTTGGGCCGACGTGGGCGGAGATGACTGGTCCAAGAGGCATCACAAGGACTTCGTCGATGCCATCAAGTGCAAGCATTTCTGCCTTCAACGCTTCAGCTCCTTCTAGATCGTTTGTATAAGAGACCAAGGCTGTGCTTTCACCGATATCGGTTTTGATCAACTCCAGTAATTCTCGGACGGCTTTTTTGCGTCCACGGACTTTCGTAATGGGCACTAATTTCCCTTCCGCATCTATCCAAAGAATGGGCTTGATGCTGGCTAGGCTTCCCATGATCGCCGCACTCTTTGAGAGGCGACCACCCCGCATGAGGTGGTAGAGATCATCGACAAGGAAATAGGTCCGCAATTTTGGAGCTAAATCCATGATCTCTTCTTTGGCTTCTGCTAATGAGCGTCCTGCATCACGCGCAGCTACTGCCCGCATGACTAGGTAGCCCTCTCCAATCCCCGCAGCCTTAGGATCGACAATCTCGATCACTGCTTCCGGGTAGTCTTCTAAAACAAGGTCTCGTGCCATGACTGCACTCTGGTAAGTCCCTGATAAAACCGATGAAAAGGCCACATAAAGCAGGGGTCTTCCTTCTTTTGCAAAGTGCTTAAAGGTCTCCTGGAATTTGCCCACATTGACCTGACTAGTTGTCGGTTTGGCCCCATTTTTCATGGCTTCTAACAGCTCAGGGCTAGTCAATTGATCTTCGCCTACTGTCTGGTAAACCGTCCCATCTAACTCAATAGTCAAACCAAGGATGGTCACCTGATGTTCCTTGGCCCAGTTTTGGTCCAAATCAGCTGTCGAATCTGTTAAAATAGCAAATGTCATTACTTGTCTCCCATCATTTCTTGTAATTGTCGCAATACTTCGTGATCGAGCGGTCGCATAGGTGGTTTTTGATCGTTGACCACTCGCTGCGCTTGATTGAGGTTTCCTTTGACGACTGCGACCCGTTTTTCTAACTCTCTCGCGGATACCCGAAGGGCTCCTTGTGCAAAGACGGTCCATTGCTCATTTAAGTCACTGGTCGCTACTGATACTTGGTGGAGGGGCGTATTGAGCTCTGCCGCCAAGCGCTCGATATAATCATCTGCCGTCTCATCTTCACCCGTAAAGACCACCTGAACATTGAACTCCTCATAGGTCTGCCGCACTCCTGGCATATACTGGGCATCAAAGACACAGATGACTTCGATCCCTTCAAAGCTAGCATAGTGGCTCAGTTTTTGCAGAAGGATATTGCGGGCTGCATCGAGCTCACTTTTTTGAAAGAGCTGGCGGGTCTCCTGCCAAAAGGCAATCATATTATAGCCGTCAACCAATAAGATTTTTCGTTTCATATCATTGCCTTTCTAGGATTATAGTCGATTGCGAAAGACCTCATACATAAGGATGGCTGCTGCCACACTGGCATTGAGGCTTTGCACATGACCATTCATGGGAATGGTGATCATCTCATCGACTTGCTTTTTGATGTTGGCTGAGATCCCTTTTCCTTCATTGCCAATGATCAAGGCTAACTTGCCAGCCGTATTCCACTGGTGAGATGGCGTGCCGTTCATGTCGGTTCCAAAGATCCAGAAGCCTTCTTCTTTTAGCTTGTCCAAGGTTTGGCTA
>ERZ791834.562-NODE-562-length-25143-cov-51.1246_pt1 | contig 25143 bp, 28 predicted proteins | sample MGYA00510293_ERZ791834 | MGnify/ENA primary metagenome ERZ791834 (study PRJEB30046, sample SAMN00715253) | human gut metagenome | study: EMG produced TPA metagenomics assembly of the A metagenome-wide association study of gut microbiota in type 2...
CTGAAAAAACAGCCCAACTATCAGGTTTAGCCCAAACCGGAGGCTATATCTTTGCGGCACTTGGTCCAGTCCTATTTGGTTCAAGTAAACAACTCTTTAACTCTTGGACCCCTGCTGTTTTAATTCTTCTCGTCTTGACCCTAATCATGGGAATAGCCCTCTATAAAGTTGAAAAAACAGACGTTATTTTGTAAGTGAAAAAATAATATAAGAAAATGCCCCACAAGTTGTAGCTTGTGGGGTGGTTTTTGTGTGTAATCAATTATTATTCTCCAAAAATGGAACAACCAAATTAATCCACTCTTGAGGTAGGTAGGCTGATAAATAGCCATGATTATAGCCCTTTGCTTCATACAGGATAGTGTTGGGATGCAACTGCTGAAACAATCTAGCTGATTCCTTAACACCATTCAATTCTTTTTCACCATAAATATAGAGAACCTGCGCCTTACTTTTAGAAATCCTACTATTCAATTTGTAGTGCCCCATATAGGTTTTATAGATGGTCACTAATGTTTTGATAGGTGTCCTTGGCATATCCTCCATATAATAATTTTTTATCTCATCTGGATAAGCTAATTGGGGATAGATTTTATTCATCATGCTTAACTGAAGTTTACACGCGGGTTTACTGAACATCAGTTTACCGAATAATGCTACCAGTAAGATGCTAAATCTCGCCAACCTTGGTTGAGGAATACAGAAGCTCCCGTCTATGATTGCCTTCTCAGCTATATCGCTGTCTAAGGACAAAAGCTCCATGGCAATTTGACCACCAAGTGAGACTCCACCCACAGCAAATAATTTCCCACCGCAGTTCTGTCGGACATAGTTCAGAATTTCTTGTGCCGAATCTTCCGTTGATATATAATCCTTTTGATGCTCCTCTCCGTGACCACTTAGTGTTGGTAAAATGACATGGTACTTATGAGACAAGATACGAGCTTGCCTAAGGTAATTCCACCAGGAACTACCCCCACCGTGTATCAATAAAATGTATGGCAAATTTTTATCACCAAATTCATGAAATTTCATATTTGAACTCCTTACTGTAGACTTCTACTAGATCCTTCAATTAAGACTTATCACGTTCAAACTGTAAAAATACCACAACGTATGATTTCAGTATACATCTATATTTTAATAAAACTATGATAAAAAACGCTAAAAATCCGCGTCAGAACAATGAATGCCACGCAAAGTAGCAAAAATAATGAGAATGCAACCGATACTTGCTTGTGCTGTAATCTTCGTTTATTCTATACTAAAATCAGTCATATTGCTACTTTATGACAAATTACATCATAGAATATAGAGGAGGTCATACAACATGACATTTGCTGAAAAATTAAAATCCATACGTAAACAAGTAGGGATGTCACAAGAACTTTTAGCTGAAAAAATCGGTGTATCAAGACAGGCTGTAACAAAGTGGGAAACAGGTGCTGGAATTCCAGATATAGAAAATATGATATCCATCTCAAACCTATTTAACATCTCTATCGATGAGCTAATCTGTAATGAAAGAACTAGTCTTAAGACAAGCGAATATCTTTTTGAGAGTATCACAGAGTATGATATCGATAAGATCAAGAGCTATGATATGAAATTTGGAGGCGCAGAAAAGTTTGTATTGTCCGGATACAAGGGAGAAAAGATTCGAGTTCGTCTGGTATCCAATCTTCTTTCTACACTTCAAAATGATTTTAAAGTAAAAATTGATGATAGTAGAAAAAGAATTGACCTAGATGTAAAACGTTACAATGGTGTAACAGAGGCAACGGCTAAAGAAACGGTCAGTATCTTTGTGCAAATCCCAACTCGCTATATTAGTCACATTGAATGCGCGGTTCGTGCAGAGTCTGTAGAAATTCACTCCCTAGAATGTGACAATATCGAACTTGACCTTAAAACATCTCGTATTACCCTAGAAGATATTTCAGGTAAAGTAAAAATAAACTGTAATCTTGATATGGAAGTATTATGTCATTCATTAAACGGTGAAGTTGACATTAACCAGATTTCAGCAACATCCAGAATTCGTATTCCTGAAAACAGCCTATTTACTGCTGTTACCAAAGGGATTGGAACAAATATTTATTATGAAAAAAATGGGCAAAAATCTGAACCATTCGATTCACCCGATGCAGATAATATAATTGAATTGAATGGAATTAAGAGTGAACTGGTTATCTATACAGCTGAAGAAAGAGGGTAACTAAATGAATGTAAATTATTTAAAAAGATACATCATCAGTTCTTATGTACTTGTTTGGGCACTCATTATTTTTGTAGCAGCTCCTGCAAGTTTAATATTTAAGGTTTCACCTGTTATCATGTGGATGGTACGAAATATCGTTGCATGGTCTCCATCATACCTGCTTTTATTTGGATGGAAGTATTTCAGGACTGATGAGAAAAGAACAACTTTCCTTAAGCGGTGTTTCTCTGCTAAAGTGTCGTTACTCCCACTTCTATCTTCATTTGGTCTTACATTTGGGCTCAGTATTTTATCACTCTTCCTCTACTCACTTATGACCCCAAAAACAATGTTCTCCTACATCAATCTAGGAACCGTATCATTGCCACTAAGTATATTCTTATCATTTACATCAGGTCCGACTGGTGAAGAATTAGGGTGGCGTGGTTATATGAGAGAAGAATTTAATAAAAAATATCATTTTTTAAAATCCTCTATTTACCAAGGCCTAGTCTGGTGTTTCTGGCATACACTTCTGTGGGTTGTAGATTCAAAATTTACGGACTGGCGGGCCGTTCCTTATATTATTGCTAATATAGTTGTGATTACATCTATTACTATTTGTATGAATATTATTTTGGAAAAATATAATAACCTGATTTATTCTATTTTCATGCATTTTGGCTTTAATATCGTTTATGTATTTTTGGATGCTGATATCGGATTTTTTATCATTTTGACCTTGCTATACCTACTTATCACACCGATTGCAATTCATATACGTAATAAAACTGTGGAGAGATTATAATGGGAAAAATCCACCATTAACCGTACAAAATTTCGAGCCTATTCTGAGAAAAAGTCCAACAATTAACTTTTAAAATGAAATCACTTGCAAATTCCTTAGTTTAGTCATTATTTAATCTATCGCTATTTCACTTTATTACTGTTTCAGTAACAAGCTTACCCAATCAACAGTTCGAACTTAATATTTCATTTCGCAGAATCTTAGAGTAGACTCTAGGATTTTCAGTGATCTTGCGACAGTGACCATATCCTTGCCAAATATGAAATTTGGCTTGAGGATACTTTTGGGGGAGAACTTTTTTAGCAGCTATCAAGTCGAATTCTTTTGAACCATAAAAGAATACACAACTTTTTTGTTCCTCTGGCGTAAGGTTGGGCAAATCCACAAATGCACAATCATGGGAAATATGTTTGATGCTTTCTTCATTCATAGCAATGAAAGAATCTGCCATCATCACTCCGTTTTCTCCATAAAGTGAAACCATCTTTCGAACAGCTAGATCTCTGTTGCGTATAGCTTTTCTATGTTTTTTTAACAATAGGTACCTAGTAAATACATCAAGCAAAGCTGATTTTGTCCATAAACTTACCCCCTCAAAAACAACCTTACCAAACCCGATATCCTTATATTTCAATAATTTTAGTAAAACGACTCCACCCAAGGAAGCACCGAACGCTAAACGCAAGTCTTTAATATGATGATCCTTTAAATATTCATAAATCATTTGGCTTTCCTTAAGAGCCGATTCGTAAATGGTCGAAGCTGATTGCCCATGTGCAGATAAATCCGGAATGATATATCTAAACTCTTGTCCCATCTGATCTGCAATCAGCGATTTCATCCCTTGTGCAGAAGATAACATTGGATGGATTAATAATATCGTCTCCTTCTGATTAGAATTAAGATCAAGAATGTTCATTTTTTTCCACCAGATTTCCTTCCTTTACTACTCTTCTTAAGTTTCATCCAGATAAATATTGACTGCTAGGTATTCTTGCTTTTTAGCATAAGCAAATACATCTGAGGCTCTAATATAATCAAAAATATTTTCCTCTAAATCTTCATCCCAGGTTGATTCACTAAAGATTTGATTGTCTTGACTAGCTTCATAGAAAATATCAAGGTGAACTTGATAAAACTCTTCATCTTCATTTGGAGCTTGCCTTACTAACGATAGTTGAAACAAGGGTTTATTAGATATAGCTGAATATGCCCCTGTCTCAAATAAAATCATCTCATCCTCAATAGGAACACTACACAAATCTTCAAAGATTTCTACCATATCCTCTAAAGGCATCTTATCAGTGATTCTATCTTTTAAAAATTCAAGTGATTGCTTCATGCTTTTCCTCTTTCTACATAATTGCCATCAGAAACTAACTTAAAATTAAAAATGACTTATAAATCAAAGTAGTATCTCCTTATTGGAGTTGCTACTATAGATGCCATAACAACTATACCGATAACAATCCATAGCCAGATATTCCTTTGGGCCTCTTCGATGACAAAAGCACTAAAATAAAGGATCACCCAAAGTATAGACAGATAGAGAGATCCCACACCTAAAAAAAGCCCTGTCATCCAAGTGTAGGAAAATGGTTCCCTGATAAGATAATTCTCTAAAATAAAATAAGAAATAATCTCTCGAATTCACTCAACTTTCTTATCTCTAATCTGGATTTTAACTTAATAGAATGACTAATATCAGCTTGGAAAAAATCTAATAAAAAGTAGAACCTCTACTCCCTTCATTATACTACATAAATAGGATAAAAGACTGAACCATATAGTTTTCACCTTGGTTTCAGTCTTATTTTTTTATAAGAGCCACGTTGTAAAATGAAGTGCAACACAAAGTTCCTCATCCTACTTATAAAAAATCTTGACCCAATCCTGCTTTGCACTTAGGATACGAGCAACATACACTGTATGCTTCTCCATATAATAAAATGCGAGATAGTTCTCTATTGGCATATAACGATAGGGTTTTCCATCATTTGTCATATCACCATACCCCCGGCTTGATACCAGAGGACATGCTTCTGGAAACAGTTCTAGGGTCTCAAGAGCGCTTAATAGCAAATCGACTTTGCCATCTGCAGCTTGCTGACTATAAAAATTCACAAGAATATAGTCGTGAATCTCTCGCAAGTCCTGCTTAGCTCTATCTGTAAGGAAGACCTGATAGCGTTTCAACTTAGTCAAGACCAAATTCCTTTCTCACATCGGCTACAGAAGTGACTTTTCCTTGAGCAATTTCCTGGTGCCCCACTAAAATCTCCTTCTTTAAGTCCTCAAAGGCCACTTGATACTGCGTGTTCTGCAAATCACTTGAAACAAATTCTCTTGGATCCACAGTCCCGTTGGCAATTTTTCGAAGTGCTGCATTCAGGACATCTGACACAGAAATTTTTTCATCTGCAAGTACTTCTTTTGTTTTCTGATAAAACATCGCATCTGCGCGAAAATTCACTGCTTTCGTGTTTGCCATTTCTACCTCTCCTTTGTACATACAATTTGTATATACATTCTACCATACGAAAGAGAAGGGATTCAAGTGAAAAATAGATTCTTCTTTCACCGAATATAAGTTGCAATAGATAAGAAAGCTGAGTTCATAACTGTTGATAAATAGTTTTGACAGAAAAAGGTGATAGATTGTTCTGTCTATCACCTTGTGTTTGCTATTGATCATCTTGTAATTGTGCTTTGCTTTTCTAAATCATGACACATACTCATCAATAATATTCTAAAGGGTAGGAATTATGTCAATATTTTGTCACATGCTTCATTTTATCTATTACCTCTATTTCTTTTCTCGAAAATGAAAAGGTCTTTTTCAATCAAATTATTTTAAAATAATCTTGTTCATGACGTTACGTAACGATGTATAATAGGTATGAGGAGGGGAGTAATTATGGCTAAATATAGAGCAATTCCGGAAGGATTTATGACAGTTGGGGAACTTGCTAAGAAAATGGGCGTTACCATCCGTACTCTACAATATTACGATAAAGAGAAGCTACTTTCCCCATCGGCAGAAAGTGAGGGAGGTCGCAGGCTTTATACCGATAAAGATATAGTGCTACTCCATCAGATTCTATCTTTAAAATCACTGGGCTTTTCTCTCAAGGATATAAAGAGCCGTTTGATCTCTTTAAAAACACCTGATGATGTTGCTAAAGCTCTTACAGAGCAGGCAGATGTTCTTCGTAAAAATATAGAACAACTCAAGGATTCTTTGGTCGCAATAGAGCAGTTAAAGGCAGAAGTTTTACAAATACAAACGGTCAATTTTAAGAAATATGCAGACATTATTGTCAATCTACAGATGAAGAATGACGCCTACTCTCTCATTAAGCGCTTTGATGATGATACGCTCGACCAGATACGCAGTCGATTTGACAAAAAAAGCGGGCAAGATTTTATGGATAGGTTGAACCGACTAAGTGATCAAATCGTGGAGCTTCAAAAAGAAAACGTGCCAGTTGAAAGCGAACAAAGCCAACAAGTTGTGCAAGAATACTGGAGCTTGATTATGGAGTTTACAAATGGTGATATGAGCATGCTTCCGAAGTTGATGGAGGTTGGGAATATTGGCATCGCTACAAACGCTTGGGAAGAAAAACAAAAAATCGTCAATGATTATTTAGGACCTGCTTTACAAGTCTATTTTTCAAGACTTGGAACCAATCCCCTTGAGGAGGTAGAACCATGAAAGACGCAATAGAGGTTTCTGGATTAAAGAAAAGTTATGGTAGCAATATGGTTCTTAGAGGTCTCGATTTTCAAATCAAACAAGGAGAAATCTTTGCTCTGCTCGGAGTGAACGGAGCTGGTAAAACAACAACGCTTGAATGTATCGAAGGTCTGAGAAAATATGACGAAGGCACTATCGTTGTAAACGGGAAAACCGGAATTCAACTACAGTCCTCCTCTCTACCCGCCCACATCAAACCAATGGAAGCCATAAAGCTCTTTGCAAAATGGAATCATACATACATTGATGATGCTATGCTAAAGGCCCTTGGCATAAAAGAAATGAAGGAGTCGCAATACATAGAATTATCCACCGGTCAAAAAAGAAGATTACATCTTGCTCTTGCACTTATCAGTAATCCAGATATTATTTTTCTCGATGAACCGACAGCGGGACTTGATGTTGAAGGAAGACTGTCCCTCCATGAACAAATCCGAAAGCTCAAATCACAGGGCAAGACAATTGTTTTGGCAAGCCACGATATGGCCGAAGTTGAAACCTTATGTGACCGCATTGCTATTTTGAATAGTGGAAAGATTGTCTTTTGTGGTACTCCTTCAGAACTGACAGACAGGTTGGGAAGAAAATATTTCATCCATTTAAAGACCCGGGACGGAGAGGAATCTTTTGAAACAGATACGATCGAGGACACTTTGATTTCATTATTGGAAGAATGCAAACAGAAAAATATCCAGGTATTGGATATTAAGGTGGATCGTGGTACACTGGAGCAGCATTTTATCGAAATGGCAAGGAGGGGGTCGGAATGAATGGATTCTTATATAGCCTAGCATTACAGTGGAAATTGGACATACGAAGTAAGTCTCTCTTGGTTACTTACTATATTGTACCGCTTATTTTCTTTCTTCTCATAGGTGGTATTTTTACTTCCGTTATGCCTGAAATGGGTAGTACACTCATACAGTCAATGATTGTCATGAGTGTTTCCATGGGGGCCTTTCTCGGCTTACCGCCTTCCTTGATTGAAACATACGGAAGCGACATAAAAAAGATTTATAAAGCAAATGGTGTGCCTATTCACTTAGGATTGGTGACCATGGTTCTCTCTGCCTTTGTTCATTTGATAATGACCTGCATAGTGATCCTACTACTTGCTCCAATTTTATTTAAAGCAAGTCTACCGAATCAACTTCCCCTATTCTTTCTCGCACTGGCAATCTACATTTTCGTATCGTTAAGTATCGGAAGTATACTGGGCCTTACTGTAAAAAATCAAGCAAAGCTCACCATGATAGCGCAACTTGTCTTTTTACCCTCAATTATGCTCTCAGGAATCATGTTTCCTAGCAACTTACTACCTGGTTTTCTTCAAGCAATCGGGCGTCTTTTCCCCGCTTCTTGGGGATACCGCTTGATGCTAGATCATGGTTTTGGTCTTGAAAATCTTTGGTATCTGATTCTTGTATCCTGTATCTCAGTAATGACTTGTATCTTCCTCTTGAATCAGCAAAAATCTAACTAGGTGCCTGAATAAATCCATAGCAACATTAACTTTTAAGCAAAAGCGACGAGATTGTTACTTATCTCGTCGCTTTAGTGTTTTTGGTTGTCTTTATCTAATCTCTGTTATGTTATTGAAACTTCTTGCTCCCATCGGCTAAGCACATCTTTTAAAGGCTCATCAAGATAGCTATAGGCCTTGTCTTTAATCTAATCAGGTATGCCATAAGCTGCTTCTGCTATACTTCCGGTGATAGCAGCAAGAGTATCACTATCCCCACCAAGAGAGATGGCATTTCGAATAGCATCTTCAAAATCTGTACTTTCAAGAAAAGCAATGATGGCTTGAGGTACCGTATCCTGACAGGTTTCGTTGAAATGATAATTAGGACGAATGTCATCGAGTGATTGAGAAAGGTTATATCCGTACTCTTTCTCTATGTATTCCTTGATGCGTCTCTTACATTCTGCCGGATCATCATTGATTGGTTGCTCGTGGTCGCCACAGTAGCCTCCAAAGTAATAACGACACAAAAAGATAGCATCAGATGTCGCCATAGCTCCTTTGACACCCTCTGGATGGTTATGAGTCACCTCTGCAGAAATTCTCGCAAGATTTCTACTAGATGGCCAAGTACCTGTTCTTGCAAAGAAACCACAATCCATGATCCAAGCACAAGGAGAAACACGCATGGCAGAGCCATTGCCAAAGCTATTATAAGGGGAACAATCATTGCTTTGAATCCATGTATTAAACCTAGGCCCGTACCCAGCATCGGGATACATTCTACCATATTTCTTCATGGCATCAATAAAGTCATCCTTCTGACCACCGTTCATGATAGCTTCAGCAACAGCACAGGTCATAACAGTGTCATCAGTGAAAAAACAATCCTCACGAAATAATGGAAAGTCTTTCGTTTTAATATTGCCCCATTCGTAAACAGAACCTACAATGTCTCCTACAATTGCTCCTAGCATAAGATTCCTCCTTACAGCATATCAGATTTCCAATGGATCACTCTTTAAAAACGGCTCAACCAAATCAATCCACTCTTGAGGCAGGTAAGCTGATAAAAAACCGTGATTATAGCCCTTTGCTTCATAAAGGATCGTATTTGGATGTAGCTGCTGAAATAATTTCGCCGATGCTTTCACACCGTTTAATTCTTTTTCACCGTAGATATACAGAACCTGAGCCTTACTAGCAGAAATTGTGTCCTTGAGCTTGTAACGCCCCATATAAGTTTTGTAAATGGTCACCAATGTTTTGATAGGTGTCCTTGGCAAATCCTCCAAATAATAAGCTTTTATTTCCTCTGGATAAGCCAGTTTAGGATAGAGTTTGTTCATCATGCTTAATTGAAGTTTGCAAGAAAATTTACTGAACATCAGTTTACCAAATAGAGCAACTAGAAAGATGCTGATTTTAGCTAACCTTGGTTGAGGAATACAGAGGCTTCCATCTATGATGGCCTTCTCAGCTATCTCGCTGTCTAAGGACAAAAGCTCCATAGCAATTTGACCACCAAGTGAAACGCCACCGATCGCAAACACCTTTCCACCACAGTTTGCTTTGACATAGTCTAGGATCTCCAAAGCAGAATCTTCCGTAGAAATATAATCGAGTTGATATTCTTCACCGTGGCCATTCAAAGTGGGTAGAATAACACGGTAGTCTTCTGACAAAATCCGTGCTTGACGAAGATAATTCCACCAAGAACTGCCACCGCCATGTATCAGTAAGATAGGAGGCAAATTCTTATCACCAAATTCATGGAATTTCATATTTAAACTCCTTACTGTACCACTCCAACCTGTAGTGATAAAAATCATTTGTATTAAAAATAGTTAGATGTGTTTGAATTTGAGCAAATAATCTTGACATTTTTTCAAATTGATATTTAAACTCTTTTATTATTAAGCCTTTTTCTCAATCAAATACCAACTAGGAATGATTTGCTTCATATCATCATACCATTCTAAAATTTCCTTAGCTTGATTTTGCATTACTGATATTTCTTCAGGTCCGTAAGGTACAGCCCAGGAAAGTGATCCAACTAAGTTATTTAGAATATAGATAGCGAGAAGCTTCCAAAATAAATCCGGAACCTTATGATCAAAATATCCATCTATCATACCAGACGCAAAAGAGGGAGAGACTTGAGCAGACCATACAATACGATTGAATTCCTCCCAAGGATCTCCAATATCAAATCGATCAAAGTCAATGATATAAATTTTACAATCTTCACCAATCATGAAATTCCCTATATGATAATCTCCATGTTGGAAAACCTGAGGTCTATCTTTCAACAATTCTCGATTTTCATTTAAAAAATCAATGAATATCTGACCATTTTCATATTGAACGGGACATTCTTTGTATTTGGAGATTTTGTCATCAATTTTTCGATTAAAAAAGCTTTGCCAATCTTCACGAACTTCTGTTATAGGGAGTGAATGAATTTTTTGAAGGATTCTTCCTGCTTCTAGTCCATAAGTGTATTGTTGTTCTTTCGAATAAGTTAAAATGGTTTCTCTTGCATCTTTCCCATCTATCCATTCGTGTAAAGAATATACTTCGTCATCGCAGACTTCAATGCTAATTGGTTTACACATTGGAACTCCAAGAGAAGCTACTTTCTCCATCATATCAAATTCAAATTTTTTAGAATCTAACTTCTCCTTATCAGAAACACGCAAGAAATATTTTTGCTGATTTTGATCTGTCACACAATATTTTTTATCATCTGACCAGCCTTTATTTATAGCTATCTTACTACTAAAATCCATCAATAACTCCTCGATTAACTTTACAACATTACTATATTCTTAACTAATGAAAAGTAATTCGTAGTCCGTCCATTCTTTCACACTTCCTAAAGATACATAAATTTTGACCACGTTCTGAAATTATAATTTCTTCTTAAAATGAATAATTCTATTTGCCTCCTGAAATCCAATATTGAGATGAAATCTTATAGAATCCGTATTCGTTAAAGTACAGTCACTTGCAAATTCCTTACATCCTTTATTTTTCGCCCATTCCTCACATTTTGTACAGAGATTTTTAGCAATATCCTTTAAACGATATTCCTCGTCGACAATAATCCCTTCTAAGAATCCAACAGGACTATATTTACAACCTTCAACATAATCAAATCTGAGTGAACATAGTGCTAGACCTACAATTGTGTCACCTTCAACTTCAGTAAAGATTGCAGTATTTTTGCCATTCGTATATCTTTTTACTTCATCAATAGCTTCTTTATCGGTCAATTGGGGCCATAATTGTTTCATTAGTCTAGCCGTTTTTATAGAATCTTTTGTTATTCCATCCATATTGATGTTCCTCCGCAAGTTACAAGCAAATGTTTCGAATCATGCTGTTACTTTGTTACTCATTGATTGATACTAATACCATCCCCTTCTACTTTTCACTGTCTCAAATCGGAAGAGCAGAGGCATGCACTCGGCGGTTCGGACTTACCGTATCATTTCGTCGGTTTCCCTCCTCATTCTACGAGTCCTATCCCATGGGCAGAACATCTGCTTCTACTTTGCTGATGCCTCAGCTCTTACAAGTAGTGATACCGCCTCAACATGGAACGAGTGAACACCAAGTATATCAAGTAGTTGAGTTGTATGCGGAAACATATCCACTAAACTATTTAACGATAGCTTGAGGTTATCGTTAAAAGGTATTACCTCGGCAAACTGGAATTTTCCAGCTCGACAAGCTGTTTTTTAAGCTTTAGTTATCGGAATCCAAAGTTCCATTTTGTAGTCTTTGCTGTGCATATCACCTTCATAGTAATATTCAAAGTCAGGTTTTTCTGAATGAATATAGCCATGCTCAGGGAAGAATACTTCCATTGCATATTTCCACCCGTTATGAATGCACTCCGGAACACTTCCTACTAATTCTACAACTGCATACTCTGCTTCTTCCACTTCCAAAACATCTAAGCCCATACTTGTGGCTTTATCTACATCATTAACGATATAACCAGCCATATAATTTATTGTGCTTGAATTTTCCACATCATGACAAACGCCCATACTTTGATCGCTTCCCAAACTTGCAAGTTCACCGTGGCTATATTTTTTATATAGCTTATTCCATACACTCGGACATAATGATGAATTGATGCTTTGTTCATTTACCCCTGCAACTGTAAATGCTTGTTTCTTTTGAATTGTAATGTTCATGCTTCTTCCTCCTCTTACACTTAGTGCTAACTGCACTCGTGATACTAATTTGAATGGTTTTCCATTTCTTACCTCAGAAGGAGTAAATCCATGAAAATTTTTAAAAGCTGTTCCAAATGAATCTGATGACTCATATCCAAATTTGAAAGCAACGTCAATAATTTTTTCATCCGTATTTCTTAATATAACGGCTGCTTCCGTCAATCTTCTGCTTCTTAAATATTCTGAAAGCGTTGTTTCAGTCAGAATAGAGAACAAGCGACTGAACATTGAATACGAATATCCGGATAACTGAGTTACTTTCTTTTCATCAATTTCATCATCAAGAACTGTTTCAAGATAATCAATCGTATCGTTAAACGACTTGATAATATTCATTTCGATTCCCCCTTTCCTTCAGTTTATTTTAGTATAGAGGAAAATTTCTTTTCTTACCCTACAACATCCGTACAAGTTTTATAGGCTTCATCTCATAGAAACTTATACCTTGCTAAGTTCAACAAACTGAAGCTTGTTTGTCTCATTTAGCTTTCTTGGGTTTCTTTTCTGGCAGTTCCGCATACATACCTTTCAGTAGTTCAGTAATCAAATCCATATCCTCAAATCTGTCGAATGCATACATCAATGTCTTTGAACCCTCATACGGATAACGCAATTCTGAGTCTGCAAGAAGTTTGTCCGATGTCGGCGTTCTCTTTAAAAATAGTTCATTATCGCAAATGTCACCTATCAGCTTACCGTTAAAATATATAAGGTATCCGCCCATCATGGATCTTATGACAATATCACCTGCTGCGGAAAAAATCTCACGAACAAATTCAATAAATTCATTCACCATGATTACCTCCTTCAAAATCAAATATACCTTACTTTATGGCATACTCTTTCCCTATTTATCCTCAAAATTTCAGCAATCCATTTTCATCAAATTGAAAATTCGGTCCCCATGAAACTTCCCAATAGTATCCATCTAAATCCGAAAAATACGAGTGATACCACCACAGAAAAGTTCCTGTAGATCTTTTACAATTTTTCCACCTGCTTTTCTTACTAATGCAATTACAGTCTCTACATCTTCTTTATGTTCAACATTGTAGGCTAATGTAATTCCTGAAAATCCATTCCCTTTTGGTGGATTATTTTCATCAATATCTTTTGCTAATTGTTCCAAAGGAAATCGTTCAAACTTTGTTCCCAGGGTATCAAAAAAAACATACCAGCGGATTATTTTCTCTGCAATCAGTCTTATATCCTAAGCCATCTCTATAAAACTTGATTGACCTTTCCATATCTTTAACACCTAAACAAATACAAGTAATCTTGTTCATCGTTACCTTCTATGAATTCTAATTGTCACTTAATAAATTTACTTGCTAACTTGTATACTTGTTGTATCTCTTTACTATTGTTTCTACAATTATTTTAACTATCTAGAAAATCTTTCAAAATTTCAAAAACTTCATTTTGATTCAACAAAATATCATCATTTTGAGGAATAGTTGATATCACAGACTCAAGTTCTATCACAAAACGGTGCATATCTGCTTTTACCGTGTCACTAGAGGTTATATTTGATAGCTTTTCACTCCCTACTAATAGAGCTGTTAATCGAGTAATGTCGTTCAGATGTTTTTTAATGGCTTTACTTAAACCTTGAGTACCAGTGGCGGAGCGTTCTCTCATATCCAACCAAGCTTTAGCCTTGAAAATAATTAAACCACGATTACTCAACACCGAGTATCCCTGAATGGATTCTTTTTCATGCACCAATATATTATAATAATCCTTATCCAATAATAAGGCCGACAAACTAGCATCTTCATCAAAATGTAAGGGTGTTTCTCTCCCCTCCTTCTTTAATGGGTATTCTGGTAAAATACTAAATAGTTCAATCATAGAAGGAAACTCAGGTTTATTTGTTGTAAATCGAAATAATTGCGCTTTTTCATCCTTCTGACTTCCTTGATATTCTCCCAATTCTAAAAAGTGATTCAAGGTATCATAAAATTCCTTATTTTTTAATTCATCTATGATGACCATATCATAATCTTTTGTTGTCCGACTTTTAAACCCTTGCGAGTCCAATACAATAGAGGTTGCAGTCCCTCCAATCAAAACATAATAGTCTTGAAAATTCGCAAACATTTCTTGAAAAATAGCTTTCGTATTAGCTGGCATCATCTTCTCCTAGATACTGTAATATATTATTTTTTAGTACTTCAATCTCTTCCTCCACACGTGGATCATCATCATCTTTTAAGGTCAAATAAAGAGAAATAGGATCTACAAACTGTCTATCTTGATTTTCTTTAAAATCGTTCCAAAATCCAGATACAAAAGGACTATATCGCCATATCTCTAATACCTTGCCTTCTAAAACATGCTGAGATAATGGCAAGGATAATTTATTGAATTGTCTATGTGATATGACATAGCTACTATTTTCATCCGATTCAGCTAAAAAAGTCAAATAGGATAAAGCATACGTACCACCGTATAGAAGACTAGAAGCAGATTTTATATTCTCTAGATCTACATTGGGCAACAAGAGCCGTTTTTTGATGGGATTAAATAAATAGGACTCTGATTTTAAGAATAATTCTTTCTTTGATGCAGTATAGGTGTAAAGTTTTTTTGGCTTATTTAACCAATCTAAAGCTTTAAAAGTCCTCAAACATCTATAAATCGTTGAGTTTGGAAGTCCAGTTACCTGTGAAAGCATATCAACATCTACTACTTTTTGACCTTTTGTCAATAAAAAGGCAATCCAAGTTAATTGTTCGCTAGGTGTTAATTCTTTAGATGTTGCAACATCATCATTAGCATTCAATACTAATCCCAATGGAGGAAAAAAGAGATTTCCCTTGAAATCTACAAAAGGAACTCTAGCTTGAAGGAGTTGTTTTTTTTCAATGTCAGATAGCTTTGAAAATACCAAAATAACGTCCATGCTAGCTTTTTCACCCATAATACGAGCTTGAGTAACAAATGAGTCTAAACTTCCTCTTCTCTTTTCTTTAATCAATAAAAATGACTCCTTATGAAACTTCATTTGGACATATTGAAATCTTTTTTCAAAACTAATTGGTAAAGTTAAAGCTATTTTTTCAACACTTACATTAATATAAAACGATTGAAAAATAGAAATTATCTTTTGAACATTCATTGTTTTTCCTTTTTATCATTTTGTACGTATTTTATCATTTTAAATGATAAAATACAAGTTTTTTGATAATGAAAAAAACGATAGACTTCTGTAGCTATCGTTGTGATTTCTTTTATATACTATCTAGAGGTTTCTTCCGATACTTCAATATTCCCCTGGACATCTTTTTGCCCTTGTCTTTATAAGGGTTGGGAGTAAAAAAGGTGAAAGGTGGAATACTGGCATCTGGGAAGAATAGTTCTACGTTTATCGTTCGCTCGCGATTATGATTGATGTAGGCTGTAAAATAGATATGATAATGTCCACTTACATCACCACCATTATCATACTCTCCTCTAGCAGTATTTGGCAATAAGGTGATAGATTCTATACCCAGATTTTCCTTGGCTAAGTGTACGATGATCTCACTCTTAATAGCAGCCTCATGATTTCTGACGAAATTCCCATCATCACTGTATCCAGGATGCTCACTAAGAGAATAGAAAACAAAGACCATCAGAAAAGGTAGGGAAATTAAAAAAAATAATCAGCTTATTCGATTTTAACATGGGGGTTCCTCAATCTACTTATAAAAAAATATTCACCCAATCCTGTTTTTCACTGAGTACACGGGCAACATACACTCTATGCTTCTCAATATAATAAAATGCGAGATAATTCACTATTGGCATATAATGATAGGGTTCCCCATCGTCCGTCATTTCACCATAACCTCTACTAGACACAAGTGGACACGCTTCTGGAAATATTTCTAAGGTTTCAAGAGCAGTCAAATTCAAATCTACTTTGCCATCTGCAGCTTGCTGGCTATAAAAATTCATAACGATATAGTCATGAATTTCTCGTAAGTTCTGCTTAGCTAGATCCGCAAGAAAAACCTGATAGCGTTTCAACTTAATCAAGGCCAAATTCCTTTCTCACATCGGCTACAGAAGTAACTTTACCTTGCGCAATTTCCTGATGCCCGATTAAAATTTCCTTCTTTAAATCCTCAAAAGCCACTTGATACTGTGTAGCCTGAAAATCACTAGAAACAAATTCTCTTGCATCAACTGTCCTATTGGCAATTTTTCTAAGTGCTGCATTTAGGACATCTGATACCGTAATTTTTTCATCTGCTAAGATGTCTTTCGTTTTTTGGTAAAATACCGAATCTGCTCGAAAATTTACCGCTTGTGTCTTTGCCATACTAACAACTTCTTTTGTAAATACATTTTGTATATACATTTTAACATATAAAAGAAAAAGTATTAAACTAAAAATAGAAATGACTAACGATAAAAAGCCTTGAAACTGTAATAACCTCAAAAGTTAGACAGAAAAAATCTAACTTTTGGGGCCAGTTTACAATCAAGGCTTTTCATTATCCCTTTCGTTCAAAGGTTTCTAAGATTTTAAGCAGAGAAACACACTCCACACGGTGCATCTTGTGGAAGTTCAAAGCTCCGGTGGAGCTTTGAAGCGTCTCGCCTAGAAATGTAAATGCGAGATGTTTGACTACATTTTACTAACAAACATACACACTCAACGTGAAACGAGTGCTCGCTAAGTACGTCAAGTAGTTATGTCTGTATGTGGGAACATGTCTATAACCCTTTTAACGATAGATAAAGTCTATCGTTAAAAAGTATCAGACAGATAAACTGGGATTTCTCTCTATTCTCTCCAAATGTATTATGTGGAGCACACCACCCGTATATACAATCTAACATCTGCAAGATACTCTTTAGACAAGCTACCCTTTAAGCTGTTGTGATACTTTAAAAGTAGGTTGGATTACTGCTCTTGTTCAATACCTAAATCCTTATTCGTGAAATTTGACTAAGCTATTATTTCAAACTTAGATGCATCAACATCTCTCCATTAGCTCCTACCCCAAAACTGGATTTGAAAAGACTTGTCTATAATGATAAGCTTTATCACGTACAAAACGGGACAGTTCTTTTTTTCTCATGTTGCATTTTTAAGATGCCTGAACGGAGACCATATGTGCGTAAACACCGTCTTTTTCCATGAGTTTCTCGTGATTTCCACGCTCTATGATTTTCCCGTCAGATATAACAAGGATCTGGTCTGCATCTTTTATCGTCTTTAATCTATGGGCAATGACAAGAAGCGTCTTATTCTTGCATAGTTCCGAAATCGCTTCTTGTATCGCACGTTCATTATCTGCGTCAACACTTGCTGTTGCTTCATCTAAAATAACGATGGGCGAATCCTTCAGGATACATCTAGCAATGGAAAGTCTTTGCTTTTCTCCGCCGGAAAGCGATGCTCCGCCTTCCCCGATTACCGTATCAAATCCTTCTGGAAACGACATAATAAGGTCATAACATCTTGCCTTCTTTGCAGCCTCAATTACTTCTTCCCTTGTAGCATCAGGTCTACCAATTATGATATTGTTGTATATCGTGTCCTTAAAAAGATAAACCCTCTGGAACACCATACTGATTTTATCCATAAGGCTTCCCAAGGAAACATTTTTTATATCTTTGCCATCAACTTTAATCGTTCCATCCTTGATATCCCAAAATCTCGCAAGAAGAGAGGCTATTGTAGATTTTCCACCACCTGAGGGTCCTACAAGAGCAGTCATTTCCCCCTTTTTCATAGTAAAAGAGATATGATTCAGCACATTCTTTCCTGTATAGCCAAAGCTTACATCGCTATACTCAACAAGAGAATCATTTCCCCCTGCATCTTTAGATAATGCAATATCAGCAAAATCATGAAGTTCTTCCGCTTCAAACACCTCTTCTATTCTGTCTAAAGATGCCGCTGTTACGGTAAGTCTGGTAATTTGTCCATAATAGCTCTCTATGGAAATAAATAGATCAAATAAGAACAATACCATTCCCACCATATTGTCCGACGCCATTTCACCTTTCGCATATAACAGGCCTGCTACAGCAAGCATGAAGGATGTGCCAATCCCGTAAGTAAGGTATAAAGCCCTCGCCCACGGCCCATAACTTTTCTCAAAATCAATACTTTCCCTACAGCTTTTATCAAACTCAGCGGAAAGACTTTTTGATTTTTCCCCTAGCATATTAAATGACTTGATAATTCCTATTCCTTCGGCAAAAGCCAAAACCTCTTCCGTAAGCGATTCACTTCCCTCTTGCTTCGTCTTGGAATGCGCAAGAGTCGTTTTCATCATGCAATTTCCAACGATGAAAAAGGCAATAATGACTACGCATGCAGCAACCCCTAATCGTATATCCATGACAAACATCATGAGTGTCATGAGCCCCTGGGAAATCATAAAAGTCACAAGTTCCGACAAAACACCCATACAGCACTCTTCAATAAATACCATGTCTGTACATAGAACCGTGCTTATTTTTCCCATATTTCCTTCTGTAAAGTATCCCATAGGAAGTTTCCGGAGATGATCTCCGAGTCTCATTCGCATATCCGCAAACACCTCATATCCTGTTGCGGATTGAAGAACATTCGTGATGTGTTCAAAAACAGCTTCTACCGCTATACAAATAACAAGACCAATTCCGAGATAAAGGCATATCTTTTCATTCATCTGCCCTTTCATAAACAGACTGATTGCAAAAAAACTGAAGATTAACGGTGCCTTCATCATAATCCCCTTGATGAAAGAAGTTAGATACGAAGCTCTAATCCTGGAGCTATATTTTCCTGTCATACAAACAATTCTATGCAGTATCTTTAACATGCCTTCTCCCCCTTAATCTTCCAGTTACTTGCACTTACAGAGGCATCCCAGAATTTCTTATACTCCGGACATTCTTCCAAGAGCTTCTCATGCTTATCGGCTGCCATACACTTGCCCTCCTTTATCACACAAATCTTATCCGCATTTTTTACCGTGGAAAGTCTGTGCGCAATCACAAGCACCGTCTTATTCTTTGTGATTTCATCAAGAGCAGCATTTAATTTTTCTTCATTTTCAGGGTCCATAAAAGCAGTAGCCTCGTCCAAAACAATAATTGGCGCATCCTTCAAAATCGCACGTGCCAAAGAAATTCTCTGGCGCTCCCCTCCGGACAGTTGCTTTCCGCCGTCTCCCGCTATGGTCTCTATTCCATCCGGAAGTCTCTTCAGAAATTCATCACACTGCGCTCTCTTTGCCGCTTTGAGCACCTCTTCTCTTTTCGAATCGGGCTTTCCGATAAGAATATTTTCATACAGACTTGTATTAAATAAAAATTGTTCCTGCGAAACATAAGAGACCTCATTATTCAGTGCTTCCAGAGACATGTCTGTGATATCCTGTCCACCGATCCGGATTTTTCCCTCATTCAAGTCATAATAATGTACTAAAAGCTTAGCCAGTGTAGATTTTCCGCTTCCCGATTCTCCCACCAGAGCGGTTGTCGTTCCCTGCTTCAGTTCGAGACTTACCCCATGAAGAATCTCTTTCTCTCCATAAGCGAATCTGACATTTTCAAACTGAACATCCCTATTCACTCCACTAAACTTTGCACTTCCCTCTTTAAGAGCCGGTTTATCCATAAGATGTTCCAGCTCTGTGATTTTATAATTCAGCTGAGGAAACTTTCCTGCATAATTCATCGCCTTCATAAAAGACGGACCGACTGCGAAAGACATACAAAGCACTAAAATCAGTTTATCTAAGGCAAGACTTCCACTGATAACCCAAAATGCCCCTACCGGAATAATGAAAAGCGAAAGACTCGGCAAAACACTGGAATACATGGCCATCCAGGGCCAACAAGCTTTGTACCATAAAAGTGTAAAATCTCTGTAGTTCTTTACGACTTCTCTAAATCTTTTATAAGAATCGCCGTCCTTATTGAATACCTTCACCACTTCCATTCCATTTACATATTCAATAATCGTGTTATTCATCACTGCAGCGGATTCATAGTAGGCATCCATCTTCGAGTTGCCCTGCTTCATCATCATGCCCATGGCAAAGATCCCTACGAGAATGGGAATAAAGGAAAGCAAAGCTAAGCGGTAATCCACCGCAAACATCAGAACGAGGATGGCAAACGGAATCAAAATATTGGCAATCCCTTCCGGAATCGCATGAGCAAGTAAAAGCTCAATCATATCAATATCTTCTGTAAATACCTTTTTTATACGTCCTGTACCAAGGCTCTCTATATTTCCGAGAGGCTGTTTTTCCAGTTTTCCCTGCAGAGATATTCTTAAATTTTTTAGGGTATTGTATGCACTGATATGGGAAAATATCAGTCCTTTCACATAGGCAAAAGAGTAAATGATTTCAGATAAAAGTATCCCGAACACTCTCAGCATCACATATTCAAAACTAATCGATTGCCCCTTTGTCAATGGTGAAACAATCTGATACAGAAAAAAATAGGGCATTATTTTTGCCACAATTCCAATACACATCATCATTACCGCTCTGAAAGTGTATTTCTTGTATTCTCCCATATAGGGAGCTACTTTTTTAAACATTTCGCTCTCCTTTCGAGTTAGTTCAAACTAATGCTATTGTTTATTTTAAACCGTCTTTCGACAGTCTGAAATTTATTAATCCATTATTCCCACTGCATTTTTCCAATCCATGAATCTGCATACAACTTTGCAATGCTCTTCAATTTCTTTCCAAGACATTTCATGAATGAAAGGCTCATAAACAGATGTCCAGAATATCATACAGAGAACGTGCATTTCCTCATCCGTAATCTCCGCTTTAGCGATATTTCTCCTTTTTGCCTCTTCGTAATATTGCTTATAGGCATGCGTCATGCGAAAAGCAAAATCATGCCTGAAGTTTTCAAGCATTGTCCCGGCAGATTTTTCCAAAAGTAATACAAATTCTTCTCGAATATCCCATAGGATTTGGAACACAGCTAAGATGTATTCCTCATTCATAGTCCATGTATTTCTTACTTCTTCATCGCTCATAGAGGAGAAATCCACATCTGTTCGTTCCGAAACAAAACTATCTAAAGTTGCTACAGCCTTTTCAACAACTGCTCTAAACAGTTCTTCTTTTCCTTTATATCTTTTATAAACAGCCCCAGTTGTTATATTTGCATTCTCACATATCGTTTTCAGTTCGGCTTTTATAAATCCCTTTTCAATGAACTCTTTACGAGCACTTTCAATAAGCCTTGAATCAATGCTTGTATCACGGTTTGACATTTACTTTCTCCTCAAGATATTACGATAATTAGATTACCGATAATTCGATTATCAATTACATTTGTAACATTTCATAGTTTAAATGTCAACTGTTTTTCTTGGCGCTTTAAATTATCGTGTGTATAAAAAATCCCTCCATAGAATATGATTGAAATTCAATCATATTCTATGGAGGGCGGAATATATCATTCCAAATATTGATTTTTCTACACTTATGCTTTATGTCACTGATTCCGGCATTGTAAAATCGGAAATCATCTCTGTTGATGGTGCTATTTTTTTGATATCATGCTTGTCCGAAAAAATGGAAATTCCTTTTTAATTATTCAAATTATCAATTTTCTACTGCAACAACTTTCGATAAACTCTCCATCGTGAGTTGCCACAATAATCGTCTTTCCCATTGATTGAAGTTCTTTTAAGATTTCTGATATATCCATCATATGCTTATAATCCAAGCCACTTGTTGGTTCATCCAAGAGAATTATATCATTATCTTCAGCTATAGCGCTGGCTATAGCAACTCGTTGCATTTGCCCTCCAGAAAGACTTAGTGGATGTCTTTCCTCTACCATTCTTAAATCTAGTTTTTTCAAGATAGTAAGTGCATTATCTCTATCTTCTTCTTCCATTCCTAATAGAACTTCCTCTAATACACTATCGGTAAATAGTTGGTGACTTACATCCTGCATAATCATAAACATCTTCATTCTTCGTTGCTTCCAATCAAGAGGTTTTCCATCTATTACTAAATCGCCCTTGCACTTTCTAATACCGCATAAGCATTTTAAAAAAGTGGTCTTTCCCGCTCCGTTATGTCCTATCAGAGCAGTAATTTCACCTTTGGCAATTTTTACATCATCTGCCTCAAAGATTCTGTCGCCCTTTTTATATCTGAATTTATAATTTTTAAAATCTAATATATTATCACTATCTGCAGCTTCATCTATATCAAGCTTAAAAGGATTCCTTTCAACAAAGCTTCGGATTCCGAAATCTCTTACCTCTTCCTCCGTGATTTTTTTCATTTCTTCTTTATCAAGATTTCTTATTATTCGTCCATCATTAATAATAATAGTTCTGTCACACATTTCCCAAAGGTAAGCTATTCTATGCTCTGAAGCAATAATAGTCTTCCCCGCTGTTTTCCAGATAGAGATTAGTTCCTTTAATCTTTTTACAGCTTCGTAATCAAGATTCGCCGATGGCTCGTCGAGCAATATGATCTTGGTTTTTTCCATGTCTATTGATGCACAGGCAACCTGCTGTTTTTCTCCACCAGACAGTTCAAACATCCCTCTGTCTAGTAGCTTTTCGATAGAAAATCTTTTAACCGTCTCATCGAGTCTATTATTTATTTCCTCCTCTGGAATTCCCTCATTCTCGCATCCAAATACAAGCTCGCTTTTTACCTCACAGGTATAAAACTGAGATCTTGGATTTTGAAAAACTGTGCCACTCATCTTTGCCAGATCGTAAATAGTAGATTGCTCTGCGTTGAGACCATCTATATATATTTCTCCCTCTACGTTTGCATCATAAAAATATGGAATAAGCCCATTCATAAGCCTTAAAATCGTTGTTTTTCCACAACCTGATTCTCCTGTTAAGAGAACAAATTCTCCATCCTCTATAGTCAAACTAATATCTTTCAATACCCTGTGATTTGGTTCAGCAGCATAAGTAACTGTGCAATTTTTTATCTCAATCATCCTTATACTCCTACTAAACTCATGATTAATCTAGCTATTCCCACTGCAAAAAAGACAAAAAAACATAATCTAAAATTCCAAATCCAATCTTACAAATATTGGTACGTTTATTTCCTGAAGCTAATCCTCTTGTGATAGCTGCTGCTGATAGTTCCTCGCCAATTCGCACTGAACAAATGAGCATCGGAATCATTTTATACTCCAAAACTTTAGATGCTTTTTTTCCTCCAAAACAAATCCCACGCATTCTCATTGCATCATCTATTGATTGAAATTCCTCTTTTAACATCGGCAAAAACCTAAAAATAACTGTCAATGGAATGATTATTTTTTCAGAAACATGCAGTTTTTCCATTCCGGCTACAAACTCGCTAATCTTAGTCGACTTTACCACATAGTAACCAATTGCTACTGTAGGTATCATTCTTGAAAAAATACTGCCAACAACTATAGCCAATGTCCCAACCAACATGTTGTCCCAAACATAAGGAATATATAAAATACAGTAACTAATCAACAGCCCTATTAAGCTTTTCAGGCAATATGAATACTCTTTTTCTGCCCAAAGCAAAATATATGGTACAACTGTCAAAATCATTTGAAAGACACGCAGTTTTTCTCCACCTAATCGGCTCAAAACAACCAAAGCTGCTATGATAATAAGAAATAGTTTTGTTCTGGGATCGAGCTTAAAAAATTTCCTATTCATTACGCAATTCCCGCTCTTTTAAAATGTTTTTTCAGTAGCACTCTGCCAAGAAGTCCGCCAAATATACCACTCACAAAACAAACTGCAACCAATATCGGCGCCATATATGTAGGAAAAAGCGCTCGTACTGCATTAATATATCCTTCTCCATAAACTTGACGTGTTGACCAATATGCATCTGGGTTAAAGAACAGTTCATAATAGTTACCCCAACACCAAATACTAAAAAAGCCATTTGCCAAAACAGCTAACTTAGCACTTGTAAATCTTCCTTTTGTATAAGTAATATCAGCCAAAAAGCCAAAAAATGTTCCTGTAATAATTGGAATGTATCCCATGCCTGTTAACAGCATAATTAAGCCTAATAAGAATCCCATAATTGTTATCATTCCGAATTTCTTTACTTTTGTTAAAAATAATTCAAAAATAATGCCTCCGACAAGTGGTACAAAAACAGTAAGAAGGACCAAAAAAATCGGTATCATCCCGAGCATTGCAACGGCAAAAACAACAACAAAATATATTGCAGTGAAAACGCCAATATTTATCAAATCTTTTCCATCTAATTTTTTAAATACTTTTCTTTCATTCATAATTTTCTCCTCTTTCTATCTCCGTTATTTCTAATTCTGAATTATTAACTGCACCTTAAATCCATCGTTACCCTTTGCCAATATCGTTTCTCTAATTATATGGTAGATTTCCTTATCAATTAAAAAGACGCTATGATTTCTCAATCGCTTTTACTTCCGAACGTTTCGGCTATCTGCTGTTCTCGGCACTGCACCCCAATAATGGGACAAGAGAAAAACCTCTTATGCGACCAGTTTTCTGTAATCTACAGGAGACTGGTCATTTAATTTCTGTTGAATTCTAGTTTCATTATAAAATAGGATGTAATTTTTAACAATATCTGTTATACTATCCTTAGTTAGGCTTCTCCACTTATGGAGATAGAAGGTTTCAGACTTGAGAACAGAATGGAACCATTC
>ERZ791834.570-NODE-570-length-24668-cov-39.0515_pt1 | contig 24668 bp, 8 predicted proteins | sample MGYA00510293_ERZ791834 | MGnify/ENA primary metagenome ERZ791834 (study PRJEB30046, sample SAMN00715253) | human gut metagenome | study: EMG produced TPA metagenomics assembly of the A metagenome-wide association study of gut microbiota in type 2...
GACCTCTACGGTTTTGACGGTAACCATCACGCAATTGCACCCCATTAGCGAGGAAGAAGTATTGTTTACCATCGATAGTCTTTTCACCGATTGCCATACGGCCTGTATTATCAAAGTAGTAGACATTTCCGTCGTTATCTTTGATGAAGGCATTCTTAGCATATTGACCATTGTTATAACGGTATCTTACAGAGAAGAGACGTTTTTCAAACTTACCACTACCATCACCGTTTTGGTTATCACCATTAGTTGATTGGTTGCTTCCGACAACTTTTGGAAGGCTAACCTTACCACCATTTGTACCGTAGTAACCGTTGAGACCATTCTTAAGCACGTACTCTGAACCACGGTCAAGAATGTTAGTACCATTCATGTACTTCGCAGACCACTTCGTAATCTTCTCGTCAGTAGTCATGCGTTTACCGTTAGAGATTTGAACACGGTCAAAGATTTGTGGGTAGAGACGTTTCAATTCATCAAGGAAGGCACCACCATATTTACCTTGGTAGTCATTACCAAAGGTACGTGTTTTAGCGGCATAGAGGCTATGGTTGATGATCGCGCCATCTTTAGTTTCACCGTAGTTATTAACACGAGTTGCAGTAACTACTTCGTCACCTGGAAGGTTGTAGATTTGGTCTGGAACCCAGTCAGCAATCGCTGAAATACCTACAGCATGGAGGGCTTTAAGAGCTGCCTTCAAGTCAGCCAATGAACCATACTTGTTGTCCTTACTCATGGCAATGTCATAACGGTCTGTAAAGGCATAACCATTTTGGATGACTGAGTCAAGGAAAGTACCATCATCACTTGAAACGTATTGTGGTGCAAGTTCGAATGATGTAATACCCCATGATTTGAAGAGACTAGCATTTTCAGCAATCCTCTTATTAGTGTATTGTGATGGATTTTGAACGAAGTCTTGGAAGTTAGAGAAACCTTCATAGATAACTTGTGAATCAAGGGCAGCATTTGATTCGTAAACCAAACCACTGCTGTTCTTTTCTTTACTTGGTGCCACACGCACGTCTTGATTTTCAGAAGCACCTACTGGTACCCAAACGGCAAGGTAACCATCAACTTGAGGGTTACGGATACCACGAATTTCATTTGCACTAAATGTCAAATTACCGTTGCCATCAGTGTATTTAACAATACCGTTAGCATCGCTGTCATTCAAGTAAGTAGCCACACCATCGTTTGTTGTCAAAAGCAATGGACGATAAGCTTGGTTACGGTGAGCCGCACCCATGTTAATTGTCAAGTTGCTTGTCAAACGAAGGGCAGGTTGGTTTGAAACGATAACTGCCATACCTTGGTTACGTGTCTCTGCCGTACCAGTATCAGAAGCACTGTTAGCCCCTGTACCATAACGTACAGATGTCAAGACACCTGCAGCATCCCAACCATTAGTATTACCATAACCGATGTAGTTAACCTTCATATCTTGACCACCGGCTGCATAGCGGATACGGCCTTTCAAGAGGGTTTCGATAGCATCATAATATGGTGATTTTTGAGCCATATATTGACCATCATCTGTGTACATGTCTCCATAGTAAACACGTGGCACAGTGTCCTTATGCGTAAGCATCAAGGCATATGCTGATGGGATGTTATATTGTGTGTATTGCTTGTTAGCACTACGCATGTCTTTGTTGTAGATTTCAAAGGCTTTCTTCATTTCATCAAGCGTGAAGGTATTCCCTGTTGATTGAGGGTTGATTTCATTTTTGATGATTTGACCAATGATTGATTGTACCTCTGAATCGTGGGCACGAACAAATGAGTAGTTAGCCATACGTTTAGAGTTTTTACCACTTTCAGAACGGTCATTTAAACTATTTGAAATGAGTGGTTCAACTCCTGAACGGTTACCAATTGGACGCAAGAGTGAATATACCAATGCCAAGTGCATAGGGTCATCCATTGGCAATTGAGCACCTTTGGTGTCTTCATTGTAGTAGGCATCATTGTGAGACCATGCTTCCAAGATAGACAAGTGCTTAATAGCTTGTTCTTGGCTTTGATCAGAACCATACTTAGCTTTGAAGTAATCTGAAGCAATTTGGAGAAGGTCAGCATTGACATTATCCACGGCATCGACACGAACACCATCGAAGTTTTCATCTTCAGAACCACCAGTAATAGTACCGATGTTCATGATGTAGTGGAGCCAGTTCAACTGCTCAGCCTGAACCGCTGGATTTGAGTTGTCAATATCATTTGCCAACAAGAACTCGAAACCACCGTTACTTGTATCCTTAGTATACTTAGGATTGTGTTTACCTGTTTGACTAGTTGGTGTGCGGTTCAAAAGACGATAATCTGAGTTAGCATGGCTTGTACGACTATCGTTGTTATAGAGAAGGGCACCACCTTGCAAGTGGTCATTATTATCAAGGTTTTCAGAAGTTGAATTCCAACCTGGTTGGGTCTTCACGAAATTTTTGATAGTTGTACGCAACCAGTCAGTGTTACCTTCACGCGCAATACGTTCTTCAATACGCTTTTGAACTTCAAGTGCTGCTTGGTCCATTTGGGTTTGTGAGCTGAATGACGTATAGGTCTGATTGGTACCGAGACCTTGCTCCTTCATGTAGTTGAGGTAGCTCGCTTGGATAGCCTTGCTTGGCCACCAAACTGTAAGCAATGGACGTTTGTCATTTTCAGTTGAGGCAGTCCACTCTTTACCATCTTTCAAGATTTCTTTTGGACGGTACCATGTGTTGGCAGTGAAGTAACCATCAACAAGTTCGATATCTTTATCAGTTGTACCATAAAAGGCATTTTTATCACCATTTACAGTAACGTTTGTGTTTGTGCTATCAGCTGATGAACCTGTTCCACCGTTCTTGTCGAAACGGTATTCTTTTTGGTTAGACAATTCACCAGTTTCAGCGTTGAAGTATTGGCTTCCGCCGTTACGTTCAAGGACATAGTTCTTACGAATAGTGCCGTCATCTTCAACGTAGTATTGTTTTCCATCAATTGTTTTGATGTGACTTGGACCATCAGTTACGACAGTGTTAGTTGCTGGAAGGTCGTTGTTTACTACTGTGACAGTATTATTAGCATTGTTAGTATTGCCGTTAACTGGGGTAGCACGACGGCCTCCTGTAGGACCACGTCGAGCACCAGTCGCACGACGTTCACGTGTCGCTGCGCGATCAGTAACTGTTGTTGTGTCAGTTGTAGTATTGTTATTTGTTGTATCAACAGCTGTATCATTGGTTGCTGTTGTATCGTTTGTAGTTGCCGCACGATCAGTACCGACAGTCGCTACCGTATCAACAGCATTCGCTGCAACTGTATTTGTTGTATCAGTTGTCAAATCGAAAGTTGCTGTTGGAGTTGCTTGGTCAGTTGCGACATCGTTTGTCGCTGCAACTGCTGTAGTTGGATCCTGAGCAGCCGTTGTATCGTTAGATACAGTACCCGTATCAACAGTAATATCGGGGATGGCTACAGTAGCATCCGTATGTTCGTCGGCCTGAACGACACCGTCGTTAGTTCCTAAAGAAACCGCTGAGACTGCACCGAGTGACATCCCTGTAACTGCGATGGTTACCCATTGTTTCTTAACTTTGTGCATTTTATAATGTACTTTTTTGTCCATAATAAAAAGACTCCTTTTTCCCATTTATAACTTCATTCTAAATCATTGAAAGCTTTTTTTCAATAAGATTCGATAAATTTTCATAATTTTTAGAAAAGTCCTTTTATTGCTTTAATAACATTAGTTTTAAATGAGTGTTTAGAATTATAAACATGCTCATTTTAGTTCGTTGAGAAACAGATAACTGACACTCTATGGCTATTTAGAATGATTATTGATAAGACCTCCTTTTAATGGGATTACAAGGAAATCTAATGAAAATTCACAAAATCCTTAAAGCACTTCTCTCAAAGCGACCAAAAATACTATCCTTACCAAACCATTAGGTCTGTTAGGATAGTATTTTTTTTAGACTATCTTCTCATACAAAAACTAAATTCTAACTATCTAAGCTATTCATTACTTACTGAGGTGTCAGAGGGTCAAGTTTGGTTACTCTAGTGTTAATTAAAAATACTCTTTTCCATCAAAAACGAAGGGAACAGAAACTAGATTGTAGAGCGACAAATCATCATAACAAATAGTTCAAATGCCTATCTACCCTGCTGAAAACAAGGAAAAAGGAGTAAAATAAAGGTGAAAAGAGTTAAACTATTTAGAAACAAATAGAGGGGTAGGTGAGAAAGATGTCAGTACAACATACAAACTTGGACACAAGCCAAGATAAGGCTAAGCCTGGTCAAGAGTTCAATAATCAAGAGCTCATTAAGAATAATTCTCCAGACAACAGGGTTGCTTCTATTCTCCTTGCAGTCGCCTTTTATTTAGCTATCGTTTATCTTGCCTTATTTTTGCTCTTAGGACTGTCAAATCCTTGGGGAATAGTTATAATGATTTTCCTAGCACCTAATTTGATTAGTTTTATTATTGCAACTATTTTAACAAGAATAGGACGTAAAAAAGGTAATAAAAACTTTCTATACACTAGTGTTATTTTTTACCTAGTCTCAATTTTTTTGGCCTATGATCCTGACTGGGGAGTTTTTCGAGTTGTACCTATTCTATTAACTATTCTCGTAACAGTGGGAACAGTCATGTATAAACAAGATAATGAGCAAGACAACAAATAAGAGACCATGTTCAAGTGGTCTCTTATTTTTATGTAGTCATTAGTATTTCAAAAAGTCAGTTCCATTTTGAACCTTTCACAACATCTCTAAATCAAAAAACACCTCCTAGCTAGAATAGTTATCTAACATGAAGGTGTTTTTTATTGTGCTTATCTGAGCATTGTAAAGACTCTTACAATCCTGAAATACGAATAATCTTCGTCCTATTCTTCATTTTTCTTACGTTTGGCAAGAAATCCAAGACCAGTTGCAGTTGCCAAGGCACCCAAGGCCATACCTAATGATGAGTTTTCCTCACCAGTCTTCGGAAGCGCTTGGCTACCACGTTTGTGCTTAGGATCTCTCACTTCAGAAGTTGATTCTGAAACACTTGTTGATGCAGAGGCTGAATGACTTGCTGATGTACTCAATGAAGTTGAGGTGCTTATGCTTTCAGAAATACTCAAGAATACTGATGTAGAAGCGGACTCTGATACTGAAACGCTTGATGAAGCAGATTCTGAGGCTGATGCACTTGCACTTTGCAATTCGCTCAACGATACAGACTCACTTGTAGAAATCGAAGAACTTACTGAGGATGAAACTGACTGTGATTCTGAGACTGACTCACTTACTGAAGTTGATTCTGAGTTTAAAACGGATTCTGATTCAGACACAGACGCACTCTCTGAAACGGACTCGGAGTTCGATACTGACTGCGACTCTGAAATTGAGACACTTACTGAAGTTGAAACTGAGGCAGATGTACTTGCTGACGCTGATGTAGACAATGACTCAGATACACTTGTTGAGGCTGAAAGACTTGCTAAGGTACTCAATGATGTTGAAATACTTGTTGAAGCACTTGTGCTTCCAGAGGCACTCAAGAATGCCGATGTAGAAGCGGACTCGGATACTGAAACGCTTGATGAAGCGGATTCTGAGGCAGATGCACTTGCACTCTGCGATTCGCTCAACGATACAGACTCACTTGTAGAAATTGAAGAACTTTCTGAAAGTGACTCACTCAGTGATACTGAATTTGAAACAGATTCTGATTCAGACACTGATGCACTCGCTGAAACTGATTCTGAGTTCGATACTGATTGCGACTCTGAAATTGAGACACTTACTGAAGTTGATACTGAGGCAGAGACTGATGCGGATGCACTCGCTGAGGCTGACGCAGACAATGACTCAGATACACTTGTTGAGGCTGAAAGACTTGCTGAGGTACTCAATGAAGTTGAGATACTTGTTGAAGCACTTGTGCTTTCAGAGGCACTCAAGGATGCTGATGTAGAAGCTGACTCGGATACTGAAGCGGAGGTGCTCGCTGAGGCTGACGCAGATGCACTTGCACTTTGCGACTCACTCAGTGATACTGAGTTTGAAACAGATTCTGATTCAGACACTGATGCACCCGCTGAAACTGATTCTGAGTTCGATACTGATTGCGACTCGGAAATTGAGACACTTACTGAAGTCGATACTGAGGCAGAGACTGATGCGGATGCACTCGCTGAGGCTGACGCAGACAATGACTCAGATACACTTGTTGAGGCTGAAAGACTTGCTGATGTACTCAATGAAGTTGAGATACTTGTTGAAGTGCTTGTGCTTTCAGAGGCACTCAAGAATACTGATGTAGAAGCTGACTCTGAGACTGAAACGCTTGATGAAGCAGTTTCTGAGGCAGATGCACTTGCTGAGGCTGACGCAGAGACTGAGTTTGAGACAGACTGTAATTCTGAGACTGAGGCACTTGTTGCTGCAGACTCGGAATTAGAGACTAATTGTGATTCACTGATTGAAGCACTTACTGACGCTGACTCGGAGTTTGAGACAGACTGTGATTCAGACACCGATGCACTCTCTGAGGCTGACTCAGAATTAGAAACTGATTGTGAGCCTGAAACAGATGCACTCAATGACGCCGACTCACTCAATGATGCTGAGTTAGATGTTGAAATTGATTCACTAGCTGAAATGAAGCTTGAAGCCGAGTTCGAAATAGATTCTACAGTTGAAATGAAGCTTGAAGCCGAGTTCGAAATAGATTCTACAGTTGAAATGATTGCAGAAATTGAAGCACTGAAGGCTTGAGACTGGCTTTCAAATACAGAAGCACTCAATGAGCTTGATGTACTCAATGATACTGACTCTGAAGCAGACACTGATGTACTTGCACTTCGCGATTCACTCAACGATGCAGACTCACTAGCTGAAATTGACGCACTTACTGACGCTGATTCTGAGTTTGAAGCAGATTGTGATTCAGAGATTGACGCACTTTCTGAAGCTAATTCTGAGTTAGACACTGATTGTGATTCGCTTACTGATGCACTCTCTGAGGCTGATTCTGAGTTTGAAACAGACTGTGATTCAGAAACTGACGCACTTACTGATGCTGACTCTGACGTTGAAGCTGACTGTGATTCTGAGATTGAAGCACTTAAGGATGCTGATTCTGAGTTAGACACTGATTGTGATTCTGATACAGAAGCACTTTCTGACGCTGACTCTGAGTTAGACACGGATTGTGATTCTGAAATTGACGCACTTTCTGACGCTGACTCTGAGTTTGAGACTGACTGTGATTCTGAAACTGAGGCACTTTCTGAAGCTGACTCGGAATTTGAAACTGATTGCGATTCGCTTACTGATGCACTTTCTGACGCTGACTCTGAGTTTGATGCAGACTGTGATTCAGAAATTGACGCACTGACAGATGCTGATTCTGAGTTAGACACTGACTGTGATTCGCTTACTGATGCACTTTCTGAAGATGATTCTGAGTTTGACACTGATTGTGATTCTGAAATTGATGCACTCTCTGAGGCTGATTCGGAATTTGAAACAGACTGTGATTCTGAAATGGATTCACTTACCGATGCTGACTCGGAGTTTGAAACAGACTGTGACTCAGACACTGATGCACTCTCTGAAGCTGATTCTGAGTTTGACACGGATTGTGATTCTGAAACTGACGCACTCTCTGAAGCTGATTCTGAGTTTGAAACAGATTGTGATTCTGAAACTGACGCACTTTCTGAAGCTGACTCGGAATTAGACACTGATTGTGATTCGCTTACTGATGCACTCTCTGAAGCTGATTCGGAATTTGATACAGACTGTGATTCTGAAACTGACGCACTTTCTGACGCTGATTCGGAGTTTGAAACAGACTGTGATTCTGAAATTGACGCACTTACCGATGCTGACTCTGAGTTTGAAGCAGATTGTGATTCAGAAACTGACGCACTCTCTGAGGCTGATTCGGAATTTGATACAGACTGTGATTCTGAAATTGATTCACTTACTGATGCTGATTCTGAGTTAGACACTGATTGTGATTCTGAGACAGACGCACTTTCTGATGTTGACTCGGAATTTGATACTGATTGCGATACCGACGTTGACTCACTTACTGACGCTGATTCTGAATTAGACACTGATTGTGATTCTGAGACAGAAGCACTCTCTGACGCTGATTCTGAATTAGATACAGACTGTGATTCAGAAACTGACGAACTTTCTGACGCTGATTCTGAGTTTGAAACAGACTGTGATTCTGAGATTGATCCACTTACTGACGCTGACTCTGACGTTGAAGCAGATTGTGATTCGCTTACTGATGCACTCTCTGAAGCTGACTCGGAGTTTGAGACAGACTGTGATTCAGACACTGATGCACTCTCTGAAGCTGACTCGGAGTTTGAGACAGACTGTGATTCTGAAACTGACGAACTTGCTGAGGATGATTCTGAGTTTGAAACTGATTGTGAAGCTGAAATTGACGCACTTTCTGAGGCTGACTCTGAGTTTGAAACAGACTGTGATTCTGAAACTGACGCACTTTCTGACGCTGACTCTGAGTTTGAAACAGACTGTGATTCTGAAACTGACGCACTTTCTGACGCTGACTCTGAGTTTGAAACAGACTGTGATTCTGAAACTGACGCACTCTCTGAAGCTGATTCTGAATTAGACACTGATTGTGATTCTGAAATTGAGGCACTGACTGACGCTGATTCTGAGTTTGAAACAGATTGTGATTCTGAAACTGATTCACTTTCTGACGCTGACTCTGAGTTAGACACTGACTGTGATTCTGAAATTGACGCACTTACCGATGCTGACTCTGAGTTTGAAGCAGATTGTGATTCAGAAACTGACGCACTTTCTGACGCTGATTCTGAATTTGAAACTGATTGTGATTCTGAGACAGACGCACTTTCTGACGCTGACTCGGAATTTGATACAGATTGTGATTCGCTTACTGATGCACTCTCTGACGCTGATTCTGAATTAGATACAGATTGTGATTCTGACACAGACGAGCTTGTTGAAGCGGACTCACTCAAGGAACTTGAAACACTCGCTGACTTAACGGTACTCAAAGACACACTCGTTGAAGCGGACTCACTTTGTGAGACACTTGTCTTCAAGGACTCACTCAAGGAACTTGAAACACTCGCTGATTTCTCGGTACTCAAAGAAGCACTCGTTGAGGCTGACTGACTTTGAGAAACGCTAGTCTTCAAAGACTCACTCAAGGAACTTGAGACACTCGCTGACTTCACAGTACTCAAAGACGCACTTGTTGAAGCAGATTCACTTTGTGAAACGCTGGTCTTCAAGGACTCACTCAAGGAACTTGAAACGCTCTCAGATTTCACGGTACTCAAAGACGCACTTGTTGATGCGGATTGACTTTGTGAGAGGCTTGTCTTCAAGGACTCACTCAAGGAACTTGAAACGCTCTCAGATTTCACGGTACTCAAAGACGCACTTGTTGATGCGGATTGACTTTGTGAGAGGCTTGTCTTCAAGGACTCACTCAAGGAACTTGAGACACTCGCTGATTTCACGGCACTCAAAGACACACTTGTTGAAACAGATTGACTTTGTGAGACGCTCGTCTTCAAAGACTCACTCAAGGAACTTGAAACACTCGCTGATTTCACGGTACTCAAAGACGCACTTGTTGAAGCAGACTGGCTTTGCGAAACGCTGGTTTTCAAGGACTCACTCAAGGAACTTGAAACGCTCGCTGACTTCACAGTACTCAAAGACGCACTCGTTGAGGCTGACTGACTTTGTGAAACGCTGGTCTTCAAGGATTCACTCAAGGAACTTGAGACACTCGTTGATTTCTCAGCACTCAAAGATGCACTCGTTGAAGCGGATTGACTTCGAGATTGGCTGGTCTTCAAAGATTCACTCAAAGAACTTGAGACACTTTTTGAGGCTACCGTACTCAATGAAAGGCTAGTCGATGCAGACTGCTTAGCAGACTCACTTCGACTTTGAGAAATCGATTCCTGCTTAGACTGACTGGCACTTTGCGACACTGACTGGCTGTAATCACTATCCGACAATTTCACCGTCACAACATTGGTCGTACTGTCTTTATAAGTAATCGTTACCGTACCATCACTATTAACCGTATAAGACTTAATACGGTTGGCGACCTCTGGATTCAAGGCAGACACTGCTGCAATAATCTTACTCTTATCTGCGTCTGTTAGGGCAGTCAGGCTGGTCACCTGAATAGTGCTTGTCGGCGCCACACCCGGTGTACGATCTGACAAGCGACCCTGAGTAATACGAATCTCACCCAAGCCATTTGGACGGTTCATATTTGATGCATTGTCAATAGCAGCAACATTACGTTGCCATGTGTTTCGGAAAGAATGATAAAGGTCATCCTTCAAATGAATGGTCGTTGTGATGGTTGCAGGATTATCAGTCGTTGCTGTGATATCTCCCGTAATCGGTGCAATATTACCAGTTCCGTACTGGCTACTACCAAAGAAATTGCCGTTCAAGGCATTGTCATTCAAATCGGCTCTTGCAACGACTTTCATTTCTTTAAGCTTGCCACTGTCATCTGTTGCCGTGAAAGTCACAACAGCATCATCACCAGCATAGAGGGTATAGTTTTTCCCACCACCTTCGAGAGGCGTTGACTTAGGTTCCACACCATCGACAGTCAACTTGGCCGTCACTTCAGGACGCGTTCCGTCCGTCACAGCTACGGAATTGCTGGCATCCGAATACACCGCATAATCACCATACATGATACGAGCTTTGGCTGTTACACCACCTGTTTGTAACTTAACTGTCGGCGTCACAATCGCTTGACCTGAAGCATCTGCCACTGCTGTTCCCACTTCGTCGTCATTATTGTATAGAACAACTGTGGAACCTGGCTCAGCTCCCGTCACCGTTACAGGCGTCTGTGTGTAAGCCTTGTCCAATAATCTCGTTTCAACGGTTGGTGCTGCTAGTCGCTTCACTGGAGCCGTCACATCATTTGTGGTGTTATCTTTATAAGTAATAGTCACCACACCAGATGATGAAACCGAATAAGATTTAAAATCCTTTGAAGTGGCAATATTTGGGTTAGCAGTCTTAAAGGCCTCCCAAACCTTATCTTTTTCGGCTTGAGCGAGATTACTTGTGTCATTAACATAGGTCCCCGTTGTCACAGCCGTAATCGGGTTTCGAATGCCATCATTTTGCGGCAAAACCTGAATACGAAGCGTGCGTGTCACTGACTGCTTAGCCGTATTGGTAACTACAAAAGAAACATTATAAATTTTCCCAGGTGTTACGACTTCTGTCTGGCCAACAGTTCCAAAAATATTAAAGGCTACTGCACTATTTTTCAATGCAGAGGTCTGAGGCACGTTGATCCCATTCATACGATCACTACCAGAAGCGTAGCCAATGCTTTTAATACTATTTCGTGTAGGAATGGTTTCAACAACATTATAAGCCTGATTGATGTAGTCAGAGTTATAAACAGAAATCAAGGCATTGTTAGCCAGACCTAAATTATACTGGGGTGCACGGAGGTTGCTATTAGCATCAATGCGAGAACCATTACGAGGATCACGCTGACCAGACGTCGCACGAAGCACCGCATTGGCAAGACTATTTCTAGCCTGACGGGCCTGACTAATCGTAGGAGCCACATCACTATCACGATTAGCCAGACTGACACAAATGGCATCCAAGGCTTTATCTCCCTTGAGAATAGCAGCATCCGTATTTGGCAAATCAACAGCTTGAGCTTTATAGGTATAAATGTCTAAGGCTAAATCTTTGAGTCGCTTTTCTTGCTCTAAACGCTCAGCATCAGCCACAACTGACGCAGCTAGCAAACCAGTCGCCGTATCTGACAATTGGCGATTCGTTTGAACTTCGGATGTCAAGGAAGCCTTTAATAAGGTTGACTCCGAGCTGACAAGAGCCATCCCCACTTTAGAGTCGCTACTACTATCACTTTTGCTAACTGACTGAACAGAGGCACTTGCGCTATGCTCTGAAGTTTTTCCAAGCGCACTCTCAGACTGACTGTGAGCAGAAGAATCCGTCTGACTTACTGATTCCGACTTAGAAGCTAATGAAGCTGACAAGGAAGCAGAAAGCGAGGCACTCAATGACAAGGATGTCGATTTAGAAGCTAATTCAGATGCAGACACCGATTGGCTGAGTGATAAAGACTCACTCAAAGAAGCCTCCGAAGTCTGTCTTGACGCAGTTTCAGATGACTCTTGACTATTTACTTGACTCTCTTGAACACTGGACACAGACTCCATATTTCCAAGAACAACGGAATCAGATGCAGCTAAGAGATCAGTCTTAGCTCCTGCTTCACTTTCCAAAATCGGCTGATCAGTCATTTCATCCGCATGAGCCACGTGAGTCGCAACTGAACCACCAAGCAAGGCCCCAGTTGCAAGCACTCCCTTAAGCACTGTCTGACCTGAAAAGGCAGGTGCTTCCACCTCTACCTGCTGGGCAGCAACAGACGGTGCATCCACACCCCCTCTAAGCACCTTGAAAAGACCAAAATTCGACGTCGCCGCGCGAAGCCAGTGCTTCCCTGACTTAACCAATTTAAACCGTGTCACACGATCGGTTTCACGATATTGACCTTCATTCCTTCTAAAAAACATATATACTCCATTTATATTTTGATTAAAACACTCCTTTCAATTTTATCATAAAATTAAGCAAAAAATCTCATTTCAAGATTGCTTTCTAGCGATTAATCCTTTCATTCATTTCCCAAAAAATACGATAATAATGCTAACCCTAAGACTTATTAAAACTATTTGTATTTTTAGAGTATCAGACTAAAATAATCCCCTACCAATTAGGAAATCACTCTAATCGATAGGGGATATTTGATTATCTTGCTAAAAGATAATGATTAAACTTACTAAGACTTAGAAGTCTTCACTTTCTTCTTCATCTTTCTTACGTTTAGCAAGATAGGCGAGACCTGTTGCAGTTGCCAAAGCACCAAATGCCATTGACAATGATGAGTTTTCCTCACCAGTCTTAGGAAGCGCTTGGCTACCACGTTTATGCTTAGGATCTTTCACTTCAGAAGTTGATTCTGAGGCACTCAATGAGGCAGACACTGAAGCGCTTGTTGAGGCAGAGGTTGAAATACTTGCTGAAGTACTCAATGATGTTGAAATACTTGTTGAAGTACTTGTGCTTTCAGAGGCACTCAAGAATGCTGACGCTGACTCTGAGACAGAAACTGATGTGCTAGCTGATTCTGATGCAGATGCTGACTCAGATGCGCTCGCTGATTCTGATGCAGACACTGAAGCGGATTCAGAGGCGCTTACTGATTCTGACGTAGATACAGAAACTGATGTGCTCGCTGACGCTGAGGCTGATGCAGATTCAGATACGCTTACTGATTCTGACGCAGAGACTGAAGCGGATGCGCTCGCTGACGCTGAGGCTGAAGCGGATGTGCTCGCTGACGCTGATGCAGATGCTGATGCAGATGCTGACTCAGATGCGCTTGCTGATTCTGATGCAGAGACTGAAGCTGATGTGCTTGCTGATTCTGATGCAGATGCTGACTCAGATGCACTTGCTGATTCTGATGCAGAGACTGAAGCGGAGGCGCTCGCTGACGCAGATTCAGATGCGCTTACTGATTCTGATGCAGATACAGAAACTGATGTGCTTGTTGATTCTGACGCAGAGACTGAAGCGGATGTACTTGCTGAAGCTGACGCAGAAGCAGATGTGCTTACTGAGACTGACGCAGATGCCGATTCAGATGCACTTGTTGATTCTGACTCTGATGCTGACTCAGATACACTTGTTGATTCTGACGCAGAGACTGATGCAGATTCGCTCGCTGAGGCTGACGCAGAGACTGATGCAGAGACGCTTGATGATTCTGATGCAGAGACTGAAGCGGAGGCGCTTGCTGATTCTGACTCTGATACTGAAACTGATGCGCTTGCTGATTCTGATGCAGATGCTGACTCAGATGCACTTACTGATTCTGATGCAGATGCTGACTCAGATGCACTTGCTGATTCTGATGCAGATGCTGACTCAGATGCACTTACTGATTCTGATGCAGATGCTGACTCAGATGCACTTGCTGATTCTGATGCAGATGCTGAAGCTGACTCAGATGCACTTGTTGATTCTGACGCAGAGACTGAGTTTGAAACAGACTGTGATTCTGAGATAGAGGCACTTGTTGATGCAGACTCAGAATTTGAAACTGATTGTGATTCACTGATTGAAGTACTTACAGATGTACTTTCAGAATTAGATACTGATTGTGAGCCTGAAACAGATGCACTCAATGACGCCGACTCACTCAATGATGCTGAATTAGATGTCGAAATCGATTCACTTGTTGAAATGAAGCTTGAAGCCGAGTTCGAAATAGACTCAACAGTTGAAATGATTGTAGAAATTGAAGCACTGAAGGCTTGAGACTGACTTTCAAATACAGAAGCACTCAAAGAGCTTGATGTACTTAATGATTCTGATTCAGAAGTCGAAACTGACGCACTTGTACTTCGAGATTCACTCAATGATGCTGACTCACTAGCTGAAATTGAAGCACTTACTGACGCTGATTCTGAAGTTGAAGCAGATTGTGATTCTGAGATTGATTCACTTACTGACGCTGACTCTGAATTTGAGACAGACTGTGATTCTGAAACTGATGCACTTTCTGAAGCTGATTCTGAGTTAGACAATGATTGTGATTCTGAAACTGATTCACTTACTGATGCTGACTCTGAATTAGACACTGATTGTGATTCTGAAACTGATGCACTCTCTGACACTGATTCTGAGTTTGATACAGACTGTGATTCTGAAATTGATTCACTTACTGACGCTGATTCTGAATTTGAAGCAGATTGTGATTCAGAAATTGACGCACTTTCTGAGGCTGACTCTGAATTAGACACCGATTGCGATTCTGATACAGAAGCACTTTCTGAAGCGGATTCTGAATTAGACACTGATTGTGACTCGCTTACTGATGCACTTTCTGAGGCTGATTCTGAATTAGACACTGATTGTGACTCGCTTACTGATGCACTTACTGATGCTGATTCTGAGTTAGACACTGATTGTGATTCTGAAACTGATTCACTTACTGATGCTGACTCTGAATTAGACACTGATTGTGATTCTGAAACTGATGCACTCTCTGACACTGATTCTGAGTTTGATACAGACTGTGATTCTGAAATTGATTCACTTACTGACGCTGATTCTGAATTTGAAGCAGATTGTGATTCAGAAATTGACGCACTTTCTGATGCTGACTCTGAGTTTGAAACAGACTGTGATTCAGAAACTGATGCACTTTCTGACGCTGATTCGGAGTTTGAAACAGACTGTGATTCAGAAACTGATGCACTCTCTGACGCTGATTCGGAGTTTGAAACAGACTGTGATGCTGATGTTGATTCACTTTCTGAAGTTGAAACTGAGTTTGACTCGGATTGTGATGTCGATGTTGACTCACTCTCTGAGGCTGATTCTGAGTTTGATACAGACTGTGATTCTGAGACAGACGCACTTGTTGATGCTGACTCTGAGTTTGAAGCAGACTGTGATTCAGAAACTGATGCACTCTCTGACGCTGACTCGGAGTTTGAAGCAGACTGTGATTCTGAAACTGACGCACTTTCTGATGCTGACTCTGAATTAGATACAGATTGCGATTCTGATACAGAAGCACTTTCTGAGGCTGATTCAGAATTAGACACTGATTGTGATTCGCTTACTGATGCACTTACTGATGCTGACTCTGAATTAGATACAGATTGCGATTCTGATACAGAAGCACTTTCTGAGGCTGATTCAGAATTAGACACTGATTGTGATTCGCTTACTGATGCACTTACTGATGCTGATTCTGAGTTTGAGACAGACTGTGATTCTGAAATAGATTCACTTACTGACGCTGATTCTGAATTTGATACAGACTGTGATTCTGAAACTGATGCACTTTCTGACGCTGACTCGGAATTAGACACTGATTGTGATTCACTTACTGACGCACTTTCTGAGGCTGATTCTGAGTTTGACACTGATTGTGATTCTGAAACTGATGCACTCTCTGATGCTGACTCGGAATTAGACACTGATTGTGATTCTGAAACTGATGCACTCTCTGATGCTGACTCGGAATTAGACACTGATTGTGATTCTGAAACTGATGCACTCTCTGATGCTGACTCGGAATTAGACACTGATTGTGATTCTGAAACTGATGCACTTTCTGAAGCTGAAACTGAGTTTGATTCGGATTGTGAAGCTGACGTCGATTCACTTTCTGAAGTTGAAACTGAGTTTGACTCGGATTGTGATGCTGATGTTGATTCACTTTCTGAAGCTGAAACTGAATTCGATTCGGATTGTGAAGCTGACGTTGACTCACTCTCTGAGGTAGAAACTGAATTTGACTCGGATTGTGATGTCGACGTTGATTCACTCTCTGAAGTTGAAACTGAGTTTGACTCGGATTGCGATGCTGACGTTGATTCACTTTCTGAAGTTGAAACTGAGTTTGACTCGGATTGTGACGCTGATGTTGATTCACTTTCTGAAGTAGAAACTGAGTTTGACTCGGATTGTGATGTCGACGTTGATTCGCTCTCAGAGGTAGAAACTGAGTTTGATTCGGATTGTGACGCTGACGTTGACTCACTCTCTGAGGTTGAAACTGAATTTGATTCGGATTGTGATGCTGACGTTGATTCACTCACTAAAGTAGAAACTGAGTTTGACTCGGATTGTGATGTGCTTACTGATGCACTTTCTGAAGTAGAAACTGAGTTTGACTCGGATTGTGACGCTGACGTTGATTCACTCACTAAAGTAGAAACTGAGTTTGATTCGGATTGTGACGCTGATGTTGATTCACTTTCTGAAGTAGAAACTGAGTTTGACTCGGATTGTGATGCTGATGTTGATTCACTCACTAAAGTAGAAACTGAGTTTGATTCGGATTGTGAAGCTGATGTTGATTCACTCTCTGAAGCTGACTCGTAATTTGAGATTGATTGAGAAATCGATGTTGATGCACTTTCAGATGCTGACTCTGAGTTCGATTCAGATTGTGATTCAGAAACTGACGCACTTTCTGATGCTGATTCTGAGTTTGAAGCAGACTGTGATTCAGAAACTGACGCACTCTCTGACGCTGATTCTGAGTTAGATACTGACTGTGATTCTGATACTGACTCACTTGTTGAGGCTGACTCATAATTTGAGACTGATTGTGAAGCTGAAGTTGACGCACTTACTGACGCTGAAGTTGAGTTCGACTCAGACTGAGATGTTGACGTTGAGGCACTCTCTGAAGCTGAGACTGAATTTGACTCCAACTGTGATGCGCTCACTGAAGCACTTGTTGAGGCACTTTCAAGAAGACTTTCTGAGATACTCTCTGAAAGAGATGCTGATGCTTTCTCTGATACAGAAAGAGAAGATGAAACAACCTCTGACTCAGATGCTGAAACTGATGCAGATTCTACCTTACTTGTTGATACAGATTGTGACTCTACTGTCGAAGCACTTTCTACGAGGCTCTGAGAAGCACTTAGAGATGCACTTGTTGTATCAGCTTGAGATTCAGACTCAATAACCTGACTACCATTAAAGAAGTTAACACTAGTATTATCTGTCTTACCTGCATAAGGTGAGAAGGTGAAGGAAGTATCATCACCTATGATTTTAGCAGTCCAAGTCGATGTTAAACCATAACTATTCTTGGCCTGAAAACCATTCATTTGGAAACCTTGTCCCCAACTGTAGCCACTACTATCCGATGTTACTGGTGTTGGATTAGGCGAAGGTGTTGATCTTTGAGTGCCGTCTGAATTGGTAATATAAGACGTTACAGTTGTCGGAGCTTTAAGTCCCGTACCTAAAGCAAACATCGTTTGATTTGTTGTCCCTGTATTGTAGATAGAATATCCAGGAGACATTCTTGAAATATTTCCAAGGGTTGATGTTGCAGGATTAACATAGGTAACAGTGTAGACAAAATTCAGATTTGACCCGTCATTTGTCACTTTCAATGTATAGTAAATTGGAACATTATAGTTTGTATCTGTTCCAGTTCCTGTATAAACCTTAGTCTCACCAGTCGCAAGGTTAAGGTTTGAAGTGATAGCTGGAGTGCCATTCACTGTAGAATTTCCATTGAAACCAGCATTTGTCAGCTTAGTCATCATGTTATCGACGGCATTACCAAGACGCTCACGCTGTTCTGCGTAAGCTGCACTTGTTGCTGATGCCGCGATCAATGTCGTTGACTTAGTGACTTCTTCTTGAACAGTTGTAATAGCCGTTTGAATTTCAGCCTTAGCAGCTGTGTCTGTCAATTTTGCTTGATAGTTTTTAGCAATATTAACAAGCAATTCTGCTTCTGAAACGTTTTGGTCCAAAACAGATTTTTCATCATCATGGCTTGCAGTTTCTGAAGCAACTGAGCTTGTTGAAGTTGCTGAATCAGAAGCTGATTCTGAGTTTGAACCACTTGTACTTTCAGTTTGTGATTGGCTATTAGAAGTTGAATTCTCTTTGCTGAGTGATGCAGATTCAGAGATAGCTTGTGACAATTGAGCAGAAATTGATTGAGACACAGATTGTGATACTGAAACTGATGCTTCTGTGCTTACTTGAGCATCTACTGAAGAGCTTGTAGACTCTTGGCTTGTTGATGCTACTGCTGAAGTTTCAGAAGCTGGTGCTGCACTCAATACCACTGACTCAGAGTTGACCGCCACATCTTGATTAGCAGTTACTTGACTTTCCAAAGCCGGAGTCGTCGTTTCTTCCGCTTGAGCAGTGTAAGTAGCTACTGCTCCTCCAGCCACTGCACCTGCCGCCGCAATCCCTTTAAGTAGAGCTTGCCCTGAGAGAAGCGGTGTTTTCTCTTCAACACTTTGTGCTGAAACTGATGGTGCGTCTGCCCCACCTTTAACAACCTTGAAAAGTCCAAAGTTAGATGTCGCAGCACGAAGCCATTGCTTACCTGATTTAATCAATTTAAAACGAGTCACGCGATCAGTTTCGCGATATTCCCCTTCGTTCCTTCTAAAAAACATATCTACTCCATTCTTGTTTTATGAATTAAAACTCACTGATAAATTTTATCATATAATTCTTATAAGTTCTAATATAAGACTTTATTTCCCTAAAAAAATAATTGCAAACGCTTTATGCTGTACAAACAATGAAAATACTCATTTCATAGCATTTTCATCCATTTTACATTTTGCAATACGTATCTTAAAGTTGTCTTAAAATTCGAATTCCCCTACTTTCACATCTAACATTTCACCTTGCTAAACTAACCTTTTTACATCGAATGCTAGACCTAAATGAGATTTAAACTAACAATTAAGATAACATCACTTATTTCTTAATCACGACAAAAAGACACATCCCATATCGGAATGTGTCTTTTTTAGAACGAAGCTAATCGGCTTATTCTTACTTAAGAGTAGTTAGTTTTTATTAGGACTAGTCACTCATAAGTTTTAGGGGTAAGTCGAAGGAATATTATTCCTCAGTTTTTTTGCGTTTTGCCGCAAGAGCCAATCCAGATGCAGTTGCAAGCAATCCAAGAGCTGCTGTAGCTGCTACGTTAGACTCTTCACCAGTGTTTGGCAATTGTGTCATTTCTTGTGCAGGTTTAACTGGAGTAGCTTTAGCTGGAGCTTTAGGAGCTGGATCAACTGGTTTACCTGGAGTTGGTTGTTCAGGTTTACCTGGAGTTGGTGTTACTGGTTTTTCTGGAGTTGTATCGACAAGTTTGTAAACGTAAGTTACGTTCTTATCACCTTCGATAACTTTACCAGTTACTGGGTCAGTTGTTGTCAAGTGACCATCACCATCTACAGAACCTACTGGATAGTTACCTTGTGGTACCAATTCGTAAACTTTACCATCAGCAGTAACAATTGTCTTAGGACGGTTATCAATTACTGTATCGTAATCTTTACCTACTGGTTGACCAAATTCATCTGTTACAGATTGTTTGATAGTGTTACCATTTTCATCTACATAGTGAACGTAAACGTTACCCTTAGGTTGTGCTGGTTGTTCTTTAAGTTTGTAGATGTAAGTAACATCTTTACGTCCTTCGATAACTTTACCTGTTGTAGCGTCTGATGACTCAAGGTGACCTTGTCCATCAACTTTACCTACAGTGTAGTTACCTGCTGGTACCAATTCGTAAACTTTACCATCAGTTGTTGTGATAGTCTTAGGACGATTGTCTACTACTGTATCGTAGTCTTTATCGACTGGCTGATCTTTTTCATCAACAACTGAAGTCTTGATTGTGTTACCTTCAGTATCTTTATAGTGAACGTAAACGTCACCTTTCACTTCTTTGTAGACGTAAGTGATGATTGAACGTGGTTTATCAACTTTACCTTTAATTGGATCAGATGATTCCAAGTGTCCATCGCCATCAACTTTACCTACTGGGTAGTCACCTTTCGGTACGATCTTGTATGTCTTACCGTCTGGAGTCTTGATTGTCTTAGGTTTTTCACCTTCCTCAGTTGTGTTATATGGAGTATCATATGGTGAGTTTGGTGTGTCTTGACGAGGTTTCTTGATTTCTTTACCTTTTTCGTCTACGTAAGTGATGATTACGTCACCTTCTTTAGGTTTCGTTGGATCTTCTTTAAGTTTGTAGACGTAAGTTACGTTCTTGTCGCCTTCAACAACTTTACCTGTTGTAGCATCATCACCATTCCAGTGACCTTGTTCGTCAACTTTACCTACTGGGTAGTTACCAGCTGGTACCAATTCGTATGTCTTACCTTGGAATTCGATTTCTTTTGGACGGTTGTCTACTACTGTATCGTAGTCTTTATCAACTGGTTGATCTTTTTCGTCAGTGACATCATCTTTAATTGTGTTACCTTCAGTGTCTTTATAGTGAACGTAAACGTCACCCTTCACTTCTTTATAAACGTAAGTGATTGTTGATTTAGGTTTATCAACTTTACCTTTAATTGGATCAGATGATTCAAGGTGTCCGTCACCGTCAACTTTACCTACTGGGTAATCACCTTTTGGTACGATCTTGTATGTCTTACCATCTGGAGTCTTGATTGTCTTAGGTTTTTCACCTTCCTCAGTTGTGTTATATGGAGTGTCATATGGTGAGTTTGGTGTGTCTTGACGTGGTTTTTGGATTTCTTTACCATCATTCTCACGGATGTAAGTTATGATTACTTCACCAACTTTAGGAGTTTCACTTTCAGACATTGATTCAGAAATTGAAGCTGATGTAGATTCTGAGCTTGAAAGCGATTCTGAAACTGAAGTTGAAGTTGATGTAGATTCTGAAAGGCTAGCAGATGCAGAATATGATTCTGAAGCTGATACTGATTCAGATACAGAAGTTGATTCTGAAGAGCTTGCAGACTCTGATGCAGAAACTGAAGCTGATGTGCTTGCTGATTCTGATGCAGAAACTGAAGCTGATGTGCTTGCAGACTCTGATGCAGAAACTGAAGCTGATGTGCTTGCTGATTCAGATGCAGATACTGAAGCTGATGTGCTTGCTGATTCTGATGCAGATACCGAAGCTGATGCGCTTACTGATTCTGATGCAGATGCTGACTCAGACGCACTTGCTGAAACTGAATCGCTCAATGAAGCTGATGCTGACTCAGATGACGAAGTTGATTCTGATTCAGAGTTATTTGTAACGATTGAAATTGATTCTGAAATAGAAGCTGAAACAGAGATAGATTCAGAAGTTGAAGTGCTCAACGATGCTGATGTACTCAACGATGCTGATTGGCTTGCTGATACTGAAGCTGATTCAGATGCTGATGTACTCAACGATGCTGATTGGCTTGCTGATACTGAAGCTGATGCTGACGCTGATGTACTCAACGATACTGATTGGCTTGCTGATACTGAAGCTGATGCTGACGCTGATGTACTCAACGATGCTGATTGGCTTCCTGATACTGAAGCTGATTCAGATGCTGATGTACTCAACGATGCTGATTGACTTGCTGATACTGAAGCTGATGTAGACGCTGATGTACTCAACGATGCTGATTGGCTTCCTGATACTGAAGCTGATGCTGACGCTGATGTACTCAACGATACTGATTGACTTCCTGACACTGAAGCTGATTCAGACGCCGAAGTTTTCAATGATTCTGATTGGCTTGCTGATACTGAAGCTGATTCAACAGCAGATTTGCTCAATGATGCTGAAAGTGATGCACTCAATGATGCTGATTCAGACGTTGATGAGGTTGAACCTGATGTTGACTCAGAACCACTCAATGATGCTGATTCTGATGTTGATGAGGTTGAACCTGATGTTGAGCCTGAAGCACTCAACGATGCAGAATCTGATGTCGATGATGTTGAGTCTGATGTTGAACCTGAAGCTGAATCAGATGTTGATTCTTCTTTAAGTTTGTAGACGTAAGTAACGTTCTTATCACCTTCGATAACTTTACCAGTTGTAGCATCGGTAGACTTAAGGTGACCTTCATCATCTACGTCACCAACTGTGTAGTTACCTGATGGTACCAATTCGTATGTCTTACCTTCGAATTCGATTTCTTTTGGACGATTGTCTACTACTGTATCGTAGTCTTTATCTACTGGTTGTTTATCTTCATCTGTTACAGATGCTTTGATTGTCTTACCTTCAGTATCTACATAGTGAACGTAAACATTACCCTTAGGTTGTTCTTTAAGTTTGTAGACGTAAGTAACGTTCTTATCACCTTCGATAACTTTACCAGTTGTAGCATCGGTAGACTTAAGGTGACCTTCATCATCTACGTCACCAACTGTGTAGTTACCTGATGGTACCAATTCGTATGTCTTACCTTCGAATTCGATTTCTTTTGGACGATTGTCTACTACTGTATCGTAGTCTTTATCTACTGGTTGTTTATCTTCATCTGTTACAGATGCTTTGATTGTCTTACCTTCAGTATCTACATAGTGAACATAAACATTACCTTCTTTTACTAATTCGTAAATATAAGTAATATTTTTGTCTTCCTTAGCTACTGTTCCAATAATATCATCTGTACCTGTAACTGTAGAAAGATCAGATTTAACTAGATTACTTTCTTCACCAACCTTACCAACAGTATAATCTCCTGCTTGAACACGTTTATATGTCTTACCATTGTACTCAATTGTGTCTGGACGATTATCTACTACTGTGTCATAGTTTTTATTAATAGGTTGGTCTTTCTCATCTGTTACTGATGCTTTGATTTCGTTACCTTCAGTATCTCTATAATGAACGTAAACGTTACCTTTTTCATCTGTCTTACGGTAGTAGTGTACTGTATCACCAGATGGTTTTTCATTTGCTGATGGAATAGAGAATTGGTTACCAAATCCACCAGTAGTCTTCACTGGATTACCTGATGCATCAGTCTTAATTGTCTTACCATCAGCTAACAAGGCATACTTCGTACGTCCACCGATAGCGTTTTGTGTATTACCACCAGGAGTTGAGTTTGCTGTGCCATTTGGTTCAGTGGTATACATGTAATCCGCTTCACCTACGTGGCCAGCCGCATACCAACCTGTGATATAGACAAGACCTTCATCTGGCTTATCTGGGTTGTGCCATGGAGAAACTGTAAGTTGATAATCACCATTTTTACTATTAACAACAACTTTATCAGTATCCATATTTGTTGCAGATGGAATATACTTCTCACCTGATTTAATCACTGGAGTAGTGTAAACAAGTGTATATCCTGTTGTATCAGTGTTATTTGCCATTACTGATTCATTATAAGTAGAAACAGCAGATGGATCCAATACATAGATTTTAGTTACTGTTGAACCATCATTAGCTACGACTTCACGAATACGTTTTACGTAATAATGAGCACGAGTTCCCTTCAACTCAGCAAACTTAGCACCAACCGTGCTTCCAAGTTCACCAGATGTAGTTGAAGCATCTGCTTGTTGGTACAAGACATAACCTTCAAATGAACGTGGATTTGAAGCCGTATAGTTTTGACCTTGGAGACCTGTCTGTGTATATGAAGCAAGTTCAGTTTCATTACCAGTTGGTTTATAACTTTGAGTAGTTGTGTCTGCACTTGAACGTGACGCATCATAAGTCGATGAAGTTGTATCAACTACTTTATAGTGAGTTGTTTGATTCATCTTAGTTGATGGCACACCAATTTCAACGTTAGGTTTAGATTCACCTTGGTTGGCAGGTGTCAAATAGTCATAAACTTGTTCTGTTTTCAATGCAAACGCTTTTTCAGCATTATTTTTGATAATGACATCGACTGTCGCAGCACCACTACTTGAAGTACCATTATTTGTAGAAGCATTATAAACAAAGTAAGGATAGTATTTGTTACCTGAGAGATTACCAAGGTTTACTTCTTTACCTGAGTTAGCTGAAGTCAATGTTGTTGTCGCAACTTCATTACCTGTTGATTTATCAACCAAACGAACATAAACATCTGGATTGTTTGTGCTTGTTGTCTTATCAACTGACAAAGTTACATAGTAATTTGTATTATATGTTTCGTTGTAAGACTTAAGATTCCAAATACCAAATGTCAAACGACCTGAAGCTGGGTCAGCTGAGTATCCTGCAGGAATTGTAGTTGACTTATCAGTAAGTGTCG
>ERZ791834.575-NODE-575-length-24512-cov-6.53682_pt1 | contig 24512 bp, 19 predicted proteins | sample MGYA00510293_ERZ791834 | MGnify/ENA primary metagenome ERZ791834 (study PRJEB30046, sample SAMN00715253) | human gut metagenome | study: EMG produced TPA metagenomics assembly of the A metagenome-wide association study of gut microbiota in type 2...
TTATACTCCGGCAACAACCAGTGTTGCCGATTACACCAGCAATCAGCATACAGCACTCTATCACAGAGCAGTTGAATAAAAAAATGCAATCAAAATGCAATTCTATAAAGGAAAAGCTGTAAAACCCTTGTAGATAAAGGCTTTACAGCTTAGCTCCAACTATTCAAACTCTTCCCCAAGGAAGTATTATCAAATCAAAAATGCTGATTTTATGCGGCATTCCACCGCATCTGTTTCATCTAATGTTACTCTTTTCATATCGTTTTCAAAAACTTTAGTAGCAAATTAGTTGCAATTATTCAATATTGCATCTACGAAATCCACGGCAGATATAATCTACTTTTACTACTAAAAAAGAATAATCAAATGTGGCTTACGGGTACTTCACCGTGCCTGCTGCCACCACCACTATGAAAGGAGCTTTTCTATGAGCAATCAACACAAACACCCAACTATAAGTTTTAGAATCAGCGATGCTGAACGCAAACAAATCGAAGCTCGTATTCTTGCCAGCGGCATGATGAAAAAAGATTACTTTGTCCGTTCCTGCATCTATAACCGCATCTGCGTTGTCGGCAAGAAAGAAACTATATATCCTCTTGTGCAGACTGTTAATGCTCTGTATCTACAATTACTTGAAATGCAGAAATCATTTATTGAATGCTGTGAACATCAAGCTTTAAACAGTCTTCCTAAAAGCGATGAAATCAGAGAACTACAGACCGATTATAACAATCTGCTTACAGCCATCATTGACCTGCTTGATGGTGCTAAGTATCTGTGGGAAGGAGAACATCATGAAACAAAATAATCCTTGTTACCTGTTTGGTATGTATGAACCTGACACAGATTCCGTTATTGTTAATGCCATCAATGATACCTATACCGGCACGCCTCTTACTATCAGTTGTGAAAAATGCAATTCATCTGTCTTGCTTGATACACCGAATGATATTGTGTATCTATATCGTCTGACACAGGACAGTCCTCTGCTGTATGCTGAATTGGCTTGCAAACCTAATGGATTACAGGAATATGCAGATGCTATGAATGAATTTAATTGATTTTCCTCAAGTTGAGGAAGCATTCTATTGGGGTTAGTCTCATCTACCTCTCACCAGCCTCAAGAATATTTTGAGACTGGTGAGACTATGTTAAAATCCCAGTATTTTATTTGAATTACAATTTCTTCTCCACCTTCTCCAATTCATCCAACAATGCTGGTTTTCTTGGATATCTCTGCATCAATTCCTCAATTAAAGATTTAGCAGTATCATTACCCTTCCATTTTATAAGCTGTGCAATATTCTTTGTTATCTTTTTATATTCTCGTCTATCCTTTGCCTGAGCACAACTCTCACTTATTTCCTTATAACATAACTCATATACCTGCTCCGGATAATCCTTTACCAAATATTTTCCATAATAAAACAAATCATACGGATTTTCCATTACATCGTCAAGCAATCTCTTCTTTTCATTTTCAGAAATAAGAACAGTACGATAGCAAACAGTTCGCTTGCTATTCTTTAATTCATCTAATAAGCTTTCGTAATTCTCATTCCATGCGTCGTGCTCTTTATAAATCTGTTTCAAAACATCCCAGAACTTCTCATTTCCCATTAATAACAGTTTTTTTGCCTGTGCGATTTGCTTTTCCGTAATGTTTGCTGTCTTGTATATGTCATATAGCACGTTATTCCAATCTTCCGGATCGCTACTATGATAATGCCATGTCTCTTCTGCGTTTGCTTTCTCTAAACAAAGCTTCTCTGCCTCATCATAGTTCTTGTCTTCCATAGCATCTTTAATAGCTATAATACGGAGTTCATTTATCGAAATATTCTGATATAGTTCCTCATGCGTATTCTTTTTGCCATATAAATGTCTATGTAAAAGGTATCTTACAATCAAATCTTCTTTTTTCGTATATTCCGGGTAATAATCCTCCCGTGAAATTTCCAACAGGGTATCCAAAACCTTTTCAAGTTTCTTTGCACTCTTTTCATCGCATAGGCAAATCCCACATTTCAGCAAGTCATAACGCCAGTCAGTCCAACCATCAAATACACTCTTTTTTGCCTCTTTTATAATCAATGCAAATGCTTGTTCCCGCATTTGTTTGTCCTGTTTTTCGATTTCTTTTGCGCATTTTTCTATTAATTCGTATGTACACATGATAACATCTGTAAGCATTCCCGAACTACTATCTGCATGAGATGCTAACTTAACACCAGATACCAGGATATATGTAGCCGCCTCAAGTGCAACCATATAACCACGCATTTCTAAAGTCTCAGCACACATATCAAGACAGTCATGCATATCCATACAAATATTATCGCAGCTGCTCCAACCAATGTATCCCCGATAGGTGTTACATTTAATTGATGCAGTAATTGTGTTTTTCACTATCGATATAATATCTTCTGTGGGTATCATAGTATCCCCTTTCTTTTATTCAACAATATCAATCTTATATCTTTCACACCATTGCGTTGCGATTTTTTCATAAGCTTCATCACGATATTGGTACCAATGTTTCTCCAGATTTAAGTCATACAATTTATCCTTAAATCTTCTAAAAGCACCTCTACCCTAGATTTCCCCTGCCAATACATCCTGATTCTTTCCCGCCGGAAGCTCGTATATGAACTCTTCCATTATTCGATACTCGTTGATATCGTATTGTCCCGGTAACGGTATATAATCCTCAACAAATCCCTCTTTAATATCTTCAAAGAGTTGCGGATTGTCCTCACCATCCACCATTCCATCAAACAACATCAGAACTTTTTCATTGTGGGTATCATAATAATATTCTGTTTCCATATTGGCAAATTCCATTGCCTCGATTATGTCTTCTAATTTTACTTTCATCTTTTATCCTTTTTCGACTTCTTTATTTCCACTTTCAATAATTTTGCAGCAATAGAGCTATTTATTTCTTTATTTGTATCGAAATAATCTGTTTTCTTGTTCTTTCCAATTCGGACCTTATCTCATTTTCTTCAAAATCTTGAGGAACATCATAGTTCAGGTTCGGCATTACTACAATAAACTCCCAAATGACGTTTATCTCCTTTTATTTACTTTTCAAACTCCCTGAATTTTCTGATGCAGACTTTAATCCTACTTCCAAAATTACACATGCTCTACTGAGACATTCTATATAATTTCCCTGCCAATCTGATAATCTCTCAAAAGGATTTCTAATTCTCATTACTTATTATTTTCTTTGTCTATGATTTTGCATCCAATTATATATCAATTAAATTAAGCTTATTATTTATAACACTTTCTACATCTTCCTGATTCATCAACCACCTAGAAACATCCTCTATCTTCTTAGTTTCAAACCCCGTAAGATACTTTATCTCACTTAGAGTCAGCCCTTTCTGAATAAGTTTTGAAACGCCCTTTAATGCAAGTGTTGTTGTATTTATGTTATTAACTTCTTCTAATTTTTCTTGTATCGTAGCCAGTGCCGAACTGGAGGTAATCTTCTTTCCCTTTGTATTCAAAAAGAAATATTCTCTATTAGGATATCTATGTACCATATTATATTGTCTAATATCAGATACCATTGACTTATCCACACTTAGATTGATTACACTATCTTTATTTCTAATTGTAATAATTCCATCAATGTCATTTACATCATCCTTTTTTAAGTTTACTAATAAGTTTAGTTTAAATCCATATTTTAAGAGAAGGTTGCATAATATCTTCTGACCGAATTTATAAAAATCACTCTTTTTTAGATTATTACAAATTTTTATTATCTCAATTTCAATCTTATCATCTATCGGACAATATATTTCTTGCTTTAATTTTGTATTGAGACATTTTTCAATATCTTCAATCATTTCATTGTTCCTACATCCACCTTCAAGTGCACTACATTCTATCCCACCCATCTTTTTTATATAGTTTTTATAGAACAAATCGATTGCAGACAAAAATCTATTAACTGCCTCTTTTCTATGCGCCTTTGCGCTAGAATTATAATATGACGCACATGCGCACACTATATCCTGCCTTAATAATTTGTTATTGAATAAATCCTTAAGATCACAATCTCCATATATATCACAGTACTTTAAAAAAGCTTGATAACATTGCCAATAATTTTCTCCCTTTCCGCCAACCTTCAGACTTTCAAAATGTGTTTTTAATGCTATTGATAGAAATTGATTCATTTTATCTTCTCCAATCGATAAATCATATAAATTCATTAATCATTTTTAGTCTCAACTGAGTCTCATAATCTCATCTTAAAAATGAGACTCAGTTGAGACTGACTTGAGACTAAGTTTTTCCGACACGCTAAAAGTCCCTATTTTATCACGTTTTTAGATTTTTCTTCAGTCTCATAAAGTGTCAAAATTTATGAGACTTTGTTGAGACTAACTTGAGACTGTCTCATTACAATGTCCATGTTGAAGTCTTTTTATCGTAAACGGCACCTGTTACTTTCTTAATTTCCGCATAATCTCTAAACACCGTTGATCTTGATATATCCAATTCTGCCATTACCTGTTCAACTGATAAATGCAGATTCTCGCAAATCATATTATAAATTTTCTGTTCTCTTTCAGATAATGTTTTCTGTTCTGTTGCTTCATCTGCAGCTATTCTGTCTAATGGTATATTAATTCTAAATACATCATCTTCAATTAGCTCTGGCTTACCACCATCTGAATACATTGGTGTATACTTGTAAAGATTTCTTACTCCCGAACCAATAGTATCTGTTCTACCAATATTAGCAAAAAATTGCTGAATTAAAGGATTCTTTGGATAAGGAGTAAACTCATCACTCATAATATTTCCATGCCGTCTAGGAATGCACCAATTTTCTGTTCTCAGCCAATCCTTTTCGATAATCACCTTTGCTGGATATGCACTTGAATAATCCCTATGCACAAGTATATTACCAATAACCTCTCTTGAAATAATACCTCTAATACTCGTGCTAATATTGTTGATTAAGCAAAATTTATCTGATGTATGCTTTGCAACAAATTCCATTAAAAGATCATATGCCTCTATTAAATTAGTTGTTACCTGCAATCTATCATCATATCTATCTAGATTCTCAACCCTATATAATGCATCGGTAATATATCCAGGACAACAAGACCTTATCACATCATCTTTGCCAAACAATAACACACCTGCAAGATTATATCCTTGAATACCTGATGAAAAATCTTTTTCCCATAATCCGGCACTCTTCATAATTTCATCATCTGACATTTTAAGCCATTGGTGGTCTGGATTTTTACTTTTAGCCAAGTTTCTTACTTTATCCATTAAATCAATACGAAGATCATCCTTAGTAACATATGGAAAAATCTTATGCTCTGCATATGTGTTGCTTTTTCTGTTATACATATTTTGTAATTGAATAGGTGAATCTGTAATATCCATGTCCCCATCTTCATTTCTGTCATATATTCTATTAATACATTTTTCGACAGTTGATGTTGGTGGTACATACACCCATAATAATAATTTACCTTCATATTCAAATTCTTCTATGGAAAGATATAGTGTAGGTGACATTCTATCAGGATTGTTAAGCTGATTAACAAAGTTTTTTCTCATATCTTTACTCATATTTCTATTAATCCCGATTGGTGTTCCATCATCTTCTACGCCCATGATAATATAGCCACCATATCTATTAGAAAATGAGCACACTGTTTCATAAACATCTGCCTGTATCCCATGCTGACATGTCTTGTACTCAATTGTTATTTTCTCATCATTTGTGAGCAAATTTCTCATCAATTCGGTTGTCATTTAATCGCCTCCTGTATTTATTAATCAGCATAATATTCTGCCACAAATTGCATGCCATTTCCTTCATTATTCTGAATATACTGTAATAGTTTCTTATCAAACCTATCATTCATATATTCGACAATTATTGGGCATACCCAATATTGACTTCCCTCCTGGGGTTTCATACCCCTTTCTAAAGCATTAAAATAATCTGATGAATGAAATTTAATGCTATCTATAACTGACAACAAACTCAAAAATATATCCGTAATATTTTGAAGTGTCTCTATAAGCTCTTTATCTTTATCTTCCTTTTTGTTCTGATATATATAATTATCCGTTACAAATCTAATGCCATTCGCATGGACATAATTATTTAACTTTCTGTCCTCTCTCAACCACTTATCTACAAGAAAATTATCAAAAATATATTTGACCTTTTCATTATTACTTACCAAATATGATTTGTATTTTGATGTATCAAAAAATTGTTTTCTATCCTTATTGTTTTCTGAGCTTTCCAATACATTATAAATCCATTTTTCCATAGCTAGTTCTGCGTCTGTTTTTCTTTCACCTGAAACCAATATAGACACATCTAACTCTATCATTTTCATCATAGATTCCGAGTTTATGTTGAATTTTTCTGCTTCTTCATCCGTTAAACCATGTTTGTTCTGTATAACATTCAATACAAATAAATACTGCATTAAATCATCTCTACACTTCCGTAATAAAGTATACGCATCCGAATAGGCATCTCTATTACAACAAAAATCAATAGTCTCTAGGGTTTTACATATTGACATCATTGTCTCTCCGGATAACATATATGGTCCTTTTTTTCCATAAGATACATCTACAGACGAAAATGCTGAATCTGCTAAACAAAAGAATATATACCATATATTTTCAATATCTTGGGAATAAAACTTATAATTAGTGTCTTCTATATCATCCATACGTTCTCCTTCGCATCCATTCAAACAGTTTATTTATATTTGCCACACACCTTCATTCTTACCATTTCCTTCATAACCTCTTCTATCTGCTTTGCCTTATCATGGGATTCAATCAAGAATCCCATTTCAATATTTCCTTGCATTCCGTGATATGAAAGATTAGCTGACGACACCAGTGATTTCTTTACATCTGATACAATAAGTTTCGCATGCAATGCTGCCATCTTGTCATCTTCTTGCTTTTGATATTCATATATCTGTAAGAATCGCGAACGATATGACATCAGTCTGTCAAGCACTTCCTTCTGCTTTTCTGTATCATTCACATATAAACGAACATATACTCCTTGCTGGCTTTTTTTAATAATAACATCGAGCATTTCGGTAAAATAATCTGAGATTGAATAACCAGTTATAGTAAGACTCTTTTCTGTATTCTCTATCAGATTACGCATTGTATCTTTGGTTCTTAATGTTTTCACACGGAATGAATCTGGTGCAGTAAGAACAAGCTCTGCGTGTTCAATTTTCTTTGACGAATACATTTTCATGCAAAGACTGATTATATCTGTTATCTCTTCTTCGGAACAATTAGTAAAATGTTTTCTAAGCTCTTCAATCACACAATAAAACTGTGCATTCTCTCCATTAACAGAATAATTTTCAAGTGCATCTACAATCAGACCTGCGATATATTCGATTTTTACACTTGTATTCCACATAAATCTCTCACCAATTCTCTGAAATATCCCATTTCCTCATGCTCCGGTACCGGTACAACTAATGCTCTATCAAGTAGGCGGTTACCATTTTCACATGCAGTTTCTGATATCATAGTACAAGAATGGCAGGCAGCCCCATTTAATCTCTCACTTGTCGGATTCTTCATAAAGCATTCTGGATCTGTTGTACATGTCAAACCATTCTCTAATGCCCCTTTTAAAAGCGGTAAAAACTTATTCATTCCACCTAGTTCAACAAGTCCACCTAGTGAGCCTTCCTTATCTGCCGCACCTGTATAAATTAAAATTCCACACATATTTTCACTACTATAAATGCGCTCATGTAATGCAGATGACGAATATCCTGACTGCATAGACATTTCCTTAATCAGCATATGTGAAAGTGTATGTAACAACACATACTCTGCATTTCTTGGTTTAAAATTCTCCCATCCTTTTTTCTGACAATATACTGCATAGCATTCCTCATATTTATCGGAACGAGATTTCACAGTCTCTATCTGCATCCACTGATTTATTTTTCCCTTATTTAATTCAATGAATACACCTTCACCATTAATTTCGACTGCCGGAAGCCATTTTTCTCCCGAAGAGCACTTCAATTTTACGATATGTGACTGCTCATCCACTTCTGGTTCTGGTGCTTCCAGTCTTGTAAAACCTGTCAAAACTCGTACTTCACGTAATCTATGTATTTTAATAATCCTAGAAATATACGCTTTTAAGCTTTCGCTCAAAGCAACTTCTTCCGCTTTAAAGTACTTAACATCATGTTGATACTCAACATCCTCATGATGCGTAATAGCTGCATACTCCATTTCTTTAAGTTCAATAAACTCTTTGATATTTTGGCTTAATCTATCATAGGCAGCTTTAAAGTCTTCATAAGAATATTTATCTCCAAAATACTTCTGATAAGCAAATGAAAGACCTGCCTCTTCTCCCATAGCCTCTACCAATGCTTCAATAGTTGCTCTTTGTGCACCCATGATATCATTAATAGGATTTGTCCAAGGCGGAATTGATATTGCATTTCTTGTGACTGTAAAATGCACATTAGATGCACCACGCTGGCTAGGTATTACACTCTTCTTACAAATTTTCGTCTTTGCTCCTGGTCTATGTGGATGGTTTCCTGAACAGCATAGACCTGCAAATTTTTCTTTTTGCATTGCCCCAGACATATCTCTCCTTGCACCGCAATTACACTCAACACGGAGTTCTGCAAGTGATGAAGTATTGCCCGTTGATTTTAGGTACATATCTTCTTTACAACTTGTTTCTCCATGATGTACCCACCATCTCCAAGGGAAATCGTCCATATGCCCATCTTCGCATACTGTTATAAATCTCGAAGGATATGCTGGAAATCCACACTTAGGGCATTTCACTTCACCTTGATTCTTTTTGTACTGATCCAAATCAAAGTAATCTCTCATATCAAATAAAAATTTACAAGTTCCCTTTGAGCACACATGGTAGTATGGGAATGACACAACAGGAATATCCTCTTTTCCACCTGTCTTTGGCATAAAGAATCGTCGAACATTCATATAACTAGCCAATCTTGCATCTCTAATTTCTTTACCAATATTGTTAGTATCCCAGTACTCTATATCTAAAACTGTCAATGAATCATTTACAGCATCCATTATCGAGCCTGGTCCATATGTAGTTATTAACTGATTCGGACGAATCTCGCCCAATTTTTTATAAAAATTCATCAGACACCCTCCCAATAAAATACTGTTGACGACTGCTCAACATCACGCATAGAACTTAGTGTTGGTTTTTCTTTGTCTCCATAATATTCGCCATAATATGTAAGCAGCCTCTTCTTATCATCAGCTATTGTTGGAACAAAATAATATAGCTTTTCGTCTTTTGCAATGTTCTTCCAAGTATTGATAAACTCATCCATTTCTTTCTCCGTATCTACATAAGACGATGGTGCCGTTATCTTAACTCGCTCAAGAATTTTGTCTTTTATATCTTTGATTTGTTCATCAGAAATATCATTAATGTTTGATGCTCCACCATTATCAGCCATCGTCTCTACCTGTAATCTTAGTAAAGAAACTACCAATGCATGTAATACTCTGTCTCTAGCTCTGGCTGCAAATGGCGTTGCTGTAGTTCCTTCTACATATCTATACATCTGAGAGTGGAAACCAACAAAATTCTCATAATTAGACAAATCCCTTGGTCTGTATGGGTTGTAAACAGTAAAAATAATTCCTGGATGCTGTCGCCCCACACGGCTTGTAGCCTGAATATATTCAGAGTTCTGCTTTGGCTGACCTACAACTGACATAAGTCCTAAACGGTCAACATCCATACCTACCGCTATCATATTAGTTGCAATAACAACATCATAACAGCCTTGCTTCTTCTTGTTTTTATCATAAGAAATTGCTAACTTTTCAAGAACCTGCGCAATCTCCCATGAAGGTATACGAGATGTAATTTCCTTCTTTCCCTCAAAACTGAGATACCTCTGTTCTGAGCTATTATATTTATTCTTTACAACACGAATACGGCTTGCTATATCATCGTCAAGAAGGCGCACTGCACCACCCAATTCTCGAATACTATTAAAGTACCCAATCAATGTGTAATATGGATCAATATAATCCTCATATTCCGGATCCTTTGCTATATCTAGTGCTGTTTGCAAAATAATTGAATACAAACGAATAAGAGTTGTTTTTACAGATTGTCCGCTCGCACATATACCAGCATATTGACGAAATGGCTTTTTTCCATCACTAATCATTCTACTGATTTTTTCTTCTGAAGCATCAACTAAATTTTCAGTTGGAAGCGGTACTTCCTTAATAAAAAATGAATCTCTTGTATCAAAGCCACTTGGCGGAAATTGTGCAAATTCATTTCTCCCATAAAGAAACTTAATCTGTTCCCCAGCATTTCTAATAGTTGCTGTTGAAACAATATACTTAGGGCGAATCTTCTTTCCATTCTTCTCAATACAACACATCTCTTCTACAACAGTTTCATATCCACCATAAATAGTTCCAAGAGGACCAGTAATTAAATGAAGCTCATCCTGTATAATTAGCTCAGGAGGATAGAATTGTTTACATGCAACTGTTTCAGCCTTTTCCAATCCCGCTGCGACATCTGCATTATGTCTTCCTGCATGCTTTTCTCCAATAGCAATATGTCCACATCTACTACAATATCTATCTGTTCTGCCAAATAGCAAACCAACTCGTTCAGACCATGGAAGTCTAGCAAATTTATCTACCGTAGAAATAATCACAGTAGGACACTTTGCATAAATTTCCTCATCAACAAGATAAACCGGTATGGTTCTTCCTGTTTTTAACGAAAACATACAATTCTTATCTGCACAATGAATTTTAACATACTTTCCCTTTTCATTGATGTCATATTCATCCCGTGTGATTTCCTTACCGCAATAAGGGCATTTAATAATCTGCTTTGTAAGCTTCCTTATAAATTCTTTCTTCTTAAACTGATCCGAATCACTGTATTCGCTAAATTTATTTGGGGTAACATTACCTCCAACCCAAAATCCAATTGAAATTCTTTCCTTACCATATAGTTCTTGGTTTTCTTCTCGCAGTCGTTCCATCGCAACAATAAGACGCATCAGTCTGTCTCTCTGCTGAGTTGTAAGTAAACGAAGCGTGTACCTTAAAAATACTGTTACTCCACCATCTTTCTCATAATCAGTTTCATCTGAAGCTGTCAGTCTCCTATATGCTATAGTAAAAGCAATCAGCCCTAAATATGCCTCTGTCTTACCACCACCAGTAGGGAAGTATAATAAATCAACAATATTTCGTTCCGGAGACTCACCATCCATAATCCCATACAAATTCAAAAGAACAAATGCAATCTGGAATGGTCTCCACTCACTGTGATCTTTCTTTCTTCCTTTTTCTGGCATATCAGTCATATAATCTCTTAAGCTGCAAGGAATGCCATTACCATAATCTTTTGAAAAAGCTGTAATACTTCTCTGTAAATACATTGCTTGATTCATAAATACAAACGCTTGATATACCTTATCATTGTTTTCAATCAAATCAATTCCAGCATTCATCCTACGATTTGCATCATTGCATTTATCAATAATAGTCTGACCTGTTGCCTTAAATTTATCATCATGCATAGCTTCGTCGTTTGTCAATGCATCTGTAATCCAACTTCCATACATTTCTGTCAATGTACGAAGATTCTGAATAACTTCTGACTTTTTCTTTGGTGAGCCCATCTGAAGCATCGAAAAGGCATGCTCCGTCATATCATCTATCTGTGCACTTACACTTGGAATTTCATAATCTGGAATAAATGATGATTTTATAGCAGTTGCATTTATCTCTTCTGCTTTCTTTTCCCAAGTAGCAGTACAACCTCTTCCTCTTGCATAAACTGGTCTGCCTTTATAATAATATTCATCCTCTAATTCAACTTTTCTACAGAGATATTCTGGTACAAAAATAGGACTCATCAAATCATCTGCTATAAGCATCTCCACTTGGAACATTACCTTTTCATATTCTTTTTCATCGCCATCTGACTTATCATTATTATGCAAATAAACCGATACCATCTTGTATCCATTGTCTAACTGCATCTTCATAACATAGATATAGATGTTTCCATTAGACTCAAGTGGAATCTGCTTCGAACGCCCCACCTGATTAAAATCGATTTCCACAACATCATTCATCTGCTCACGAATATATATGGTATGTTTCTTCTTTTTCTTATTCTCTGCATCTTCTTCTAAGGTTTCATCTATTACTTCACCTTGCACCTGTTCTGCATAATACTTTCCCCAATTAATATAAGCATTAACCTTTTGAACATCATCAGAGACATAGAAAGACACACCTATAGAAGACGGCTTCTGAAAACCACCTTTTACTCTATCCTCTGGTTCCTCTTCTTCAAAAATTCCTGCCTCCAAAGTTTCTCCATCAGCATCGAAATTCTTTTCTGTAAACTCTACATCATTGTAATTTTCATCTTCCGTTACATCTGTATCAGCAGGATATAATAATCCCGTAATATAACTACTCGTTGGTACTTCATTCAATTGTTCACAATCTGATGTTGGTCCTATTAAGTCTTTTCGTACTGCATCTAAAATCTTCTGTCGAACAATAGCATGTTTAAAATCCTTTATATCAGCCATCTACAACCTCCGTTTATTCTCCGTCTACTACAACAGGAATTGCCATACCAATTACATATTTGAATGTATTACCTACTATAATCTTATCCCCTGGCACTAGGCGGTACTCCCAAGTCTTTCCGTCCGCATCCACCTGTGATGCACATTCGCACCACTTAATTGCAGCCTTTGCTTTTTCCTGTACATCTTCATTATCTGTTTGATTTGCAGCCTTCACTTCAATCATATATTTCTTATCAGCCGTCTCTACTAAGAAATCAGGATTATACTGTTTTGCCGCCTTATAAAATAGTCCTAACTGATTCAAAGGCGGCTTTATAAATCTAATAACTTCTGAATCCTCTTCTAATACCACGGACAACCTTCTCTCATCATCACTATCAAATGCATTCTCTGCATAATATGATTTTTTATAGCCTTCAAACAAATATTGCTTAATATTTTTCTTATCTGGCACTTCCTTCTTAAAATTCAGTCGTCCATTTTCCTTCATATTCTTCGCAAATGATTTGAATATAATAAGGTCTTTCTGAACGTTAAATACAAACTCAGTGCTTTCTTCCTTTGACGCATATATCTGTTTTCTTAAGTCCTCTACTATAACAGTTGCATATCTACGGACAATCTTCTTTTTTACTTCATCCGTACCTTCGATTAATGCGAGATACTGATCAACCACATCAAGAATAAATTCTGCATCATCAGAACTAAACTCTGGAATACTCTCCAATAAAGAAACTGCAAGCATATTCTCAGGATTTTCTACAATAAGTGCGTCTGCATCCAGCACTTGCAACAACCTACCATTTACAGCGTCATACCTCTCGATTCTCGATGCCGCAACATCAAAATCCATAATGTTTCGCTTAACAGTAAAAGGTTTAAATATAATTGTTGAACTATAACTAATTCCAATTTTGGGAACAGATATAGCAACTTTCTTTAACTCTTCAACTTTCTTGATAAACTCTTGTTTTGCATATGGCAATACATTCTTACTACCAGATGACTTCTGTAAATCAATCTGCAATGAACCATCCCCCTGATGTACAGTAAATGATGTATCAACTGCATCAGTACCAATGCTCGTCTGTGTCATTTTGTAATCTGATGCTGTGCCATCACTTGTTTCTTTTCCATCATCGTTAGCAAAATAATCAAAAATAGACATCTGTCCACTATCACTTTCGGACTTCTTGGGTGCTACTTTCTTTGCAAATGCTTTCTGATACTCAGCAAACAGATTCTCCACCACATTTTCATTATTCAAATCTTGGTATGATTTCACTTTACTTTCGCATAACGCTTCATCAAATAATGAAATCTGCTGGTTCTCAACTGCTGGCTCTACCATAACTGTTTTTGTGTTCGGTATATCTTCCTCATCAAGATTTCTCTTCTTAAATACAGGGTTATTCTTGATATCATCAACAATTTCTCGATAATGGTCGTGAGCAACAATATCCAGGGTATCTAATTCCTCAATACCCGTTATCTCACCAAAAGGAAGCCTCAATCCTCTACCAATAGTTTGAAGTGCCAATATATCACTCTTTGCAGCATTAAGAGGGATAATTGTAAACAGATTATTTACATCCCAACCTTCTTTCAGCTTATATACATGCAGCACAATCTCAATGGGATTGGTATTTTTCTCAATGGTTAGTAATTTCTGAATGTTCTCTTCTGTCTCTGCACCACTTGTACTTGAGTCAATTTCAATAACCTTGCCAACATAACGGCCTCCAAAAAAAGCATCAGAATCTATTTTTTCTTTTATTTTTCTAGCATGTGTTGTATCTTTACAAGCTATCAAAACAATCGGCTTTACCTGTTCTAACTGATTGTCTATACAATATTTACATACGATGGACTTTCTTCTCTCATGAAGCTTGATTCCATCTTTCAACTTCATTTCCTCTATATCATCATCTGAATATCCTGCTGTATTTGTTCTTCCCATAACAACCGGAATCTTCAAAAACTTCCCAGCTCCATCCTCTAATCCGTAGTGATAAATAATATTCTTATTTGTACTTTTAGGTGTAGCAGTATATTCTAATCCCAACACTGGATTAAGATAATTAATCGCTTTCTTTGATGCTGGGGCATAGTAACGATGCGCTTCATCCATACAAATAACCAAGTCATCAAACGAACGTAACACATCCGCAAAAGAGCCACCCAAATTTTCATTAAACTTGTGAAATTTAAATTCGATAGCTCCCCTAGTAAAAATCTTTGAAATATTAAAGATAAATATCTGAATATCAGATGTTTTTTCTACCACCATTTCCTCTTGGATATATCTTACCGGGTATGATAAATAATTTTCCCCATCATAAACTTTGGGTCTTCCCATCTCTGCTTCAAGTCCCTTAAACATGTATTTTGGATGTCCCGGGACCGCCTCTCGACGCATCTTGTCATAAATCGTATTTCCTGGTGCCAGAATAAAGAAATGTTTGTACCCTTTTGTCTTGTACAAATAATAAATGCATGCACCCATTAAACGTGACTTACCAATACCGGTTGTCATATCAAAGCAGAATGATGGAAAATCAAATTCCTTATCTACAGATATTGTATGTGGAGCTTGGCAATTCTCTGATGCTATTTCCTCTGCTTCAGCTTTTGAACTAGTTCTATATTCAATCTTGGAACTGATTGCATCAAAGTATTGTAGCGCTTCATACTGAGGATCACGCAGGCTCATAGCCCATTTGATTTTATCTACTGAACTCATTATTCCTGCACCTCGCTTTCAAAATTACATTTATCTAATAAATCCTTTGGTATCTTTTTCACTTCAACATTCTCTGGAAGCATCATATCTGCTTGATTTTTCTTACAATAAATCAGTAAACTCTGCTTATCACCTAAGTTCTTCATTATCGACATCACATACTTTGTATTAACAAATTCTTCTGTGATATGTATGAATCGATTCTCTGATGAATGTCCTTGAAACTCCCCAGATGGTTCATAGGTAAATCCTTCTATCTTGCAAATAGCTTCACATACCATATCCCATGTATAAGATGGATTTATTTGATAAACAGGAAGAACTTTGTTCTTTACAAGTAATGGTTCTGCAAGTTCGTAGAATTTATATCCCCCGCCACCTTGCCAACCTACCTCTTTAGAAATTCCTCCCTGTTCACCATCAATTACGTTATCAAGTCTAACTTTACAATGCGAGTAAGCTTGATTTCCCATCTCAATTCCTATCCATCTTCTATTGAGTTTATGTGCTGTAGCTGCCGTAGTTCCTGACCCCAAAAAACTATCTAATACCATATCTCCTTCTGATGTTGTCATTTCAATAATTTGCTTCAGTAGCTTTTCTGGTTTTTTACCATTAGGGAATGTCACATCGCCCTCTTTAGTTAAATTCTTCATCCATGCATTCATGTCCCAATATGTTCCCTGTAAATCCTTTTTATACAGTTTTCCATCTATTATCTCTGAAGTATCTCTTAACCAAACAAATAAATTGCATACATCCCCTTTATAAAACTGTTCATAAACTATGCCTCGATTTTTTCCAGTTTTAGGAATATATTCTATTGATAGATATTCATCTTCAACACCGGCTTCTTTTCTGTAATCCATAACTCTTGTCCTTATTGAAGTCTGAGCGTTGGTAGTTCTAAATACATTTATTCCGTATTTTTTATAAGCCTCTTGTGTAGTTAATCCCTCTCTTTTAGCAACTTGATTAATAGATAATGTTTCAACTCCACTTCTTTTATATATTTTAATTTCATTTCCATCACCATCAACAGTTGATCCGATATATTCTTTTTCTCCAGGATTAACCAAAACACTTGTATATTTCCAGCTCTTACCTTCGTCTATGTACTGCTGTATCAATTCAGACATTTCAGTATATTTATATGGTCCATTAAATAGAGGTAGCAAATCATAATTTTTAGCATACACTAGTATATATTCACAATTTTTCTTTAATCGCTTATCTTCGCCTCCACCAGATGCCCCTGCAACATTTTTCATATTTACGGAAATCATATTAACAAAATTACTTCTTCCAAAAATTTCATCACACAATACCTTTAAATATGCCTGTTCTTCATCATCTATCTGAATCCAAATAGTTCCATCTTCGGCAAGTAAATTACGAAGGATTTCTAATCTTTTTTTCATTATTCCTAACCAAATAGAATGCTCTAAATTATCATCATAATGTTCAAACGCCGCTCCAGTATTATATGGTGGATCAATATAAATACACTTTATCATCCCCGTATACTTATTTTCCAAAGCTTTGAGTGCCAACAGATTATCCCCATGAATCAGCATGTTTTCTGTATTCGATTCACCATATGATTTTGATTTATCTTCAATTAATATTCTCGGTTCTAGTTTCTCTTCCTCATATTTACCAACCCATGTCAATTCTAACTTTCCTTTTTTATCCATGGTAGCCTCCTAAAACTTAATCACTATCTTTGTTACCAGTTGTGTTTTTACCAATATATCTTCTGCAAACTGCTTCTGCATATTTACAGCCTCTTCTTCCAATGTCGACATTTCATCATGAAATGCCCGTACCATTTTTTGTTTCTGTTCTTCTAAAATTTCTATTTGTTTTTTTAATGCAATCTTCTGTCTAAAATCGCCTTCAATTGCATATTTTTCTTTAAGCTCGTCTAATTCTGATGTATCCTTGACTCTAAGCAAATATTCCTCTTTTCTTGATTGCAGCCAATTATCCAATTTTTTCTGATTAGCAATCAAAACTGTTCTTTTAGATTCTGCATATTTCTGTTGCATAAATTCATCCACTTTATCAATATATAAAAGGATTTCTTGATTATTAGGAGTCTCTTCTTCTAAGCACTGCTCATTCAATTTTTCACAAAGCTCTCTAGCCAACACATCTGAAGCGCCATATATTTTTCCTGTTATATCAATAATTTCAAATACTGCATCTTCAATAATCTCTCCAACATAAGAACTACCAATAAGTAAATATCCGTGTTGAATTTCCGGAATTTCCAAGTCTATATTAGTTTCATAGTACTTTGGAAATATCTCATTTTCCTCTTTACTTCTACTATTCCAATACTTAAACTGTGAATCATATTCAGCAATTTCTTTCATGATAATATTAAAATGAGACTTATGTTGTTCCTCTGTTTTATATGTAAATATGGATTTCAGTTCATCCATTTTCTTGTTTCTTTTCTTTTCTAATTCCTTTTCCAAATCCTTAAATTGCTTTGTAAAATCTGATGTTGTTTTACATTCCTGATATATAAGTGTAACTCTTTTTTCAAAATCTGCTCCACTTTCTAATAATCCAATAGCTTTATCTGATGCACCAAATACGCCTTGAAATAGCTCAAATTTTTCAGAAAGGATTTCATATACTCTCTTATCTGCTACATTCTGAGTATTAAGCAAATTAATAACCACAACATCGTTCTTTTGTCCATAACGATGACAGCGACCAATTCGCTGCTCTATCTTCTGCGGATTCCAAGGAAGGTCATAGTTTATAATCGTATTACAAAACTGAAGATTCAATCCTTCCGAACCGGAATCTGTTACAAGCAAAATTTTGTATTCATCCCTAAATGCTTCTACGATGGCATTCTTCAATTCAACATTTCTACTACCCACATACTTTCCATAGTTTCTAGCTTTCCATGCCTTATAAATCTGTTTAGTAACAGGATCATTTGTACTACCATTAAACTTAAGTATCTGACCTTCATATCCGGCATGAGATAATTCTTCAAACATGTATTGTTGCGTTCTAATAGATTCCGTAAACACAACAATTCTTTGTTTTATGCCAGCTTCATTTTGAAATACAAAAGCTTTCTCCACTGCCTGTTTCAAGGCTGTCATCTTCGCATTTCTTTTTATACTTTCAGCTTTATTAATAATGGCTGTTACCTCATCTATTTCATGCTGAATAAATTCATTTACCTTTTCTCTTGTGTATAATTCATCCTGCTTACTATCATCATCCGTCTCTATTTCATCATCATCAAAAAAACTAAGGAAAAAATCAATACTTTCATCCGCTGATTCAGTTCTAGTTGTTTCCTTCAAAGTTTCAAGTCTGCCTTTTAATACCTTGAAGGTTTCTGCAACTGCCATACTTGATGATGCAAGCAATTTTCTAATAACAGATGTAATAAGTGTTCTGTGTGAATTGGGCAAAGCATACAAGATTTCCTTTTTCAGATAATTATTTATCATCACATAAAGTTCTATCTCCATTGGCGATAGTTCAAAATCAATTGTCATTTCTTTACGCTCTGAAAATTGGATATAATCTGCTACTTCTTTTCGTAAAGTTCTTTGCACAACAGGTTCTAAACAAGCCTTCAAATCATTGTAATCTTCTCCCCGCAAATATCTTTCGGAAAATATCTGCTTACTATAAAAAACTCTATCATCGATAAACTGAACAAGTCCATATATATCAAGTAAAGTATTCTGCATAGGAGTCGCAGTTAATAGAATCTTTGGAATTCCCTTTGTTAATTCATATAATGAGTTAGCCATCTTTGAACCATTCTTATATACATTCCTAAGCCGATGTGCTTCATCAAATACACAAAAATCCCAAGCTATCTTTCCGAACTCTGCTTTTCTTTTTGAGGCAAAGTGGTAGGAAACAATAATTACTGCTTGTTTACTCCTTACCTTTGCGAGATAATCCTCCCAGTTAGAACTATCCACAATTAATGAATCAATATCAAATTTCTCTTCTAATTCAACTTGCCATTGCTTTCGCAGATTTGATGGCATAATAAGTAGTATTTTATTTTTTCCACTGCATAGCAAATACTTGATGACCAAGCCAGCCTCAATAGTTTTTCCAAGACCTACCTCATCTGCAAGAATTGCTCCACCAAGCTCTAATGAAGATAGTGCAAATGTGAATGCTTCAACCTGATGAGGATTGATGTCAATATCAGCCATATGCAAACAACTATATGAATTATTTTTCAATTCTTGTTGCTTTAACTCAGCATATGTACTTTCAACAATACCCATTTGCAAAACCTCCAATTTTATTTTCTTAATTGTTCTTTTATTTTATCTGCTATTACCTTTGCCATCATTGGCGGAACCGCATTCCCCACCTGAACAAATTGTGCTGTCCTTGGTCCTTCAAAATAATAATTATCTGGAAACGACTGTATTCTTGCTGCTTCCCGCACTGTAATTGATCTATGTTGCTCTATATCTGGATGAATGAAATAATGTCCATCTTTCGATAAATGAGCAAGTATTGTGTGACAATGATCCATATCACCCTCAACAACTTTAAATCGATCTACAAATGAAGTTCTATTTTTATGTGTTTTCAAATCTTCTGGTAAATCATCATATTTCAAACGTTCATGCTGTTCGTTTTCAAACCACATATCAATTGTTCTCTTATAGATTTCAATGTCTTGTGCAGTATGTGGTCTTGCAATATGTCCTGTTAACACATCCGATTTCACACGAATGTCATTATCTTTTACATATTTTTTTAATCTGCGCATATCTGTCATTGTATGCTCTATAGCCTCTTCGCCAGGCTTTAACACTGGCAAATCGTTAAGTAAATCCCATACTTCTGCTTTACTATGAATTACATCAAATGATGGGTATTCATATCCTGTGCCTTTAAGCCAACCCACTATAATTACTCTTTTTCTACTTTGTAATACTCCAAAATCCTGAGCATTCAACTCATGATAATCAATTTCATAACCTACACGTTTCATATATGTCTGAAGATTTTTAAATGCTGCCCCACCTCTTGCAGTCTTTATTCCGGCTACATTCTCAAACACAAACATTCTTGGCTTATACTTTCTAAGAAATTGAACATACATCTTATATAATTCATTTCTTGGATCATCTTCCATCGGAACAATCATATGACTGCTCTGCGCTCTTCCCACTAAAGAATATGCTTGGCATGGAGGACCACCTATAATTACATCAATCTTATCAATTTCTTTTTCCCTTTTGATATCATCAATTGTGTTGAAAATCCCTTTAATCGTGGATTCTGACATTTCTTTATTAATTACAGTCTTAAGTTCCTCTTTTGGTATTTTCTCCAAAAGTTGTTCTCTGGTTATTTTTCCTTTTTCATAATCATAATAACTTTTAATTTTGCCATTATCTTTTAAGTAATAATATGCTATTCTTGTTTCTATTGTCTTTGCTGCATGCTCATTCATTTCCACATGTGCTACTGGTCTATAGCCACTTTGAATAAATCCTTCTGAAAGTCCACCGGCACCAGCAAAGAGATCAATATAATTTAATCCATTTTCATTCATGGTTGTTCTACCTCATTATCTCACATTTACTGTCCCATTATCTGGACTTGTATTCTCATTATGGATTTTTTTCTTTACTTCAGCTAAATCAGTAAACTCCATAATATCAGATATATCACATTCCAATTCGGCACATATTTTTTCTAATACGGTCATAGCAACCATCTCTTCATTTGTCATTTTAGCCATAGTACTACTGCTAATTTTTATCTTTTTACACAACTTGCTCTTATTTATTTTTTTATCGATCATTAATTTCCATAATTTATTGTATGATACAGCCATATTATCCTCCGTGCTTTTAGGAATATAATTTCACTATTTTATTATATATTATCTCAATTTCGTTGTAAAATACTTTATTTGATTTCTCGAACATTTTTTTCAAGTTTTGAAATAAGTCAGCAGAGGAATCATCTCCCTCTGCCCCTATTCCACATCTTATCTTCTGCTTTATCTTTACCAACATCTCTGCTAACTGCTTCATCATAAATCCTCTGAAACTCCTCATAAAGCTCATCCCCATCAAGCTTCATCCCCAGCCTTTTCATTACATCTGAGAACAACCTTATGCTTCCACTCACATCAGCAATATCGAATCCGAATACATCTGCCTTAACTGAATCACTGATATTTTCATAACCGCCAAGCTCTAATATTCTCCTGACAATCCAACCAACTTTGTCCACAGGCTCAGTTTCTTTAGTTTCCACAAATTCACTTTTACCTGTTACATCAGTTGTACTTTCGTCCAGTCTTGCCACATTCACATAAGACGAATTATGAACCTCTGGTATTCCTATACCCTCTAAACCAGTCTGTTGTTTTCTCGCACTATCTGTTTGCTCTTTCTGTCTGCCTATTTCATTCTGATTATTATTAAGATTCATTACCTCAACACTTGCATCAGGCTTAACAACTGCTGCCGCCACTTTCTCAACCTCAGTATTCTCTTCCATCCCCGGTATCTCAACATCCCTGTCAGCAACAATCTCCTCATTCCCCGACACCGCATAATAAACTGTATACAAATCTTCTTTTATAATGTCATCCGCAAGCTGTATCTGCCTCTTAATTTCCCTTTTCTCCTGCTTCAGTTCGTCCAGTTCTTCCTGCACTTCCACATGCCATATCTGATATTCCCGGTACTGCTCTTCATTCTTTATACTGCGTTTCCGACTAGAGCTTTCTCTGTATATCTCATGCTGTCTGTCCTCAATCTGCTGGATTTTTTCTTCCTGCTCACCTATGAAATCCACAAGATCCACAACACTTTTGATGTCATTATTTACAAGTAGCAGATATTCGTCCTGCAACCGATGAAACCTCTTCAAATCCTCTGTATACTTTGCTCCGCCAACTACAAAGCGCTTCTGCTCTACAATCCTTAACCTGTACAGCTTTGCATAAAACTTCTTCTGGAATGGTGACAGCTTCGCTCGGTGCAATCCTCTGATATCCGACGAATAAAAGTAAGGCTTTGCCATCCAGGGCATATCCACATGATGCCTTAACGTCTCCTCTGAAAACATTTCGTCCAGCTTTGCCAGTTTATGATAATACCGAAATCCCGGTGCCTGCACCTCCATCCATGCGTCTTTCTTAAATACATATCCAAGTCTTTTCATCAGATATTTAAAATGCTCCACATTTCCGGCTGCATATGCACACATCTTGGCATCACGAAGAATTATTTCTTTCATGGACATTTCCTTTTCCCACTTGTCCCTTCTGATATTCTTTGGATTCTTGCTGTACTCTGCCGGCATTATGGAAAGTCCAAGTTCATCACAATATTTATTTGTGATAGGCTGGAGATGATTCTTCCAGTTGCTTTTCGGTGAATTGTATTTCTTGCCGGTTGTCATGCTGACACTGTTCCAGATAAGATGTCCATGCATATGCTCTCTGTCTGTGTGGACTGCATACACAGCCTCATAATCATCACTAAGCACATCCTTCGCAAAGTGCTCCAGCACATACATTGCCTGCTCTGCCGTCACTTTTTCTTCCGGTGAAAATGATATGATCACATGATACCCCTGCCTTTTACCCGTCTTATGAAAAATGTTCTTTGTCTCTTCCATCTGCTCAAATGCTGTATCCGGCAGGCAGTTAATACCGCCCACCAGTACACATTCTTCTGTCTTATCTGGATTCTGAATATATTCCAAAGCATTCTTTAGGTGTGATGCTGGATTTCTACCTTCCGATTCCATGATATTTAGGATCTTTGTAATCGCCATACTTCCATCACCTCCCCGAATGTTTTCTTTACCTCATCCATACTGCTCTGCAATTTATCAATATCGCTGTAATACAATCTTCCCTGTGAATTGCCAAGCTTAACCACCTGATTAATATTATTTGCAATACCTGCAATAACACGAATTATTTTTGCCCTGTCCTCTGGATAACTTGTATCAATGTTGCCTCCTGTCCGAATTAATTCTCTTATATAGGCACTTGCTGTCATTCCTGTTCGCTTAAGTGCCGCTTTCAGAATATCCATATCTTTCTCTGACAGCTTCACCGATATCTTATAATCTTTCCTGTCAGACTTGTATCTTCTCTTTCCATCTGCCATACGTTTTTCCCCTTTCGTAATTTCCAAATTCTGTATCAAACCAATCTCTTTTTATCTGTACCATTGCTTTTTTCATCCTTTCTAAAAGTTCTGCTTATAGGTTTTGCAAGATGCGGAAAAGGTCGGACCTTTTCCCGAAAAAATATAAACGCATCAGCGTTTACATAATTTTTCGTCTTGGCAGGAGCACCTGCACCCTGTATATGATATGTGGTGGTTAATGTACCACCACAATTACTGATATGGTGGTTGAAGTTCCACCTGATTTAAAAGTGGTGGCACTTTTTGCCATCACTTTGCTTATTTGGTGGCATTTTCCGCCACCGCTTTTCCATTTTAATGGCACTTTCCGCCACCATGACTTTTTTCTCGCTTATCTGAGTGGTGGCGCTTTTTGCCGTCACTTTGCTGTTTTGACGGCGCTTTTTGCCCCCACTTTTGCATTTTGACGGCACTTTTTGCCTCCACACTTTTTCGGCTCTGATTTGTGCGGGGGCGCTTTCTGCCCCCACTTTGTGGTTTTGGGGGCGCTTTCTGCCCCCATTTGCACGTTTTGGGGGCGCTTTTTGCCCCCACTCGCTGGATTCACCTATTCAGTTGTCTCTTTCACCATTACATCTGCATCCAACATCACATTTTCTGCTATCTCAGCACCATCTTCCGACAATTCATTTGTTTCAGGCGGTATATCCACTTCATCCTGTTCACTTATCACAGAATCCCCAACTGCCGCTTCATAATCCATTTCTTCTGCAACCTTGCTTCGTTTACGCTGTGGCTCATAATCCAGATTGTAATAATCTTCGTAACCATAGATTTTCTGTTCAAAGTACTTCCTTGGACATTTACCCCACGACAAACGCATGAATGAATAAATTATGAACACCCTGTCCGGATTTTTTGATA
>ERZ791834.585-NODE-585-length-24313-cov-10.8947_pt1 | contig 24313 bp, 28 predicted proteins | sample MGYA00510293_ERZ791834 | MGnify/ENA primary metagenome ERZ791834 (study PRJEB30046, sample SAMN00715253) | human gut metagenome | study: EMG produced TPA metagenomics assembly of the A metagenome-wide association study of gut microbiota in type 2...
TGGATAATAAGGTATTATCTAATATCATTCAGATACCGGATAACTACTAATTATCATTTTAATTATAACAAATACTTACTTTTTTTTCCATATTTTTCTTCATAATCTCCAGATTAGTTTTTAAATAGTACAGATAAATCTCTATTTTACCTGTACTATAAATATAACCATTACCCAATCTGCTTTTTGTGCACACAAAAAAGACCACCTTAAATCAAGCTGATCGTAATCTATAGCTGTAATGAATTAAAAGAAATATTTTTATGCTACTCTAAGTATATTCATGTATTTTCTGGGATGCATCTCTCTTAAAATCTCCGCCTGCTTTTTTGCTGCAATATGAATATATATCTGAGTAGTTTTTATTGAACTATGTCCTAGAATTTGTTGTACACAACTAACATCAACGCCTTCTTCTATGAGATATGTAGCAAATGAGTGACGGAACATATGGGGAGTTATGTTTCTTTCAATACCTGCTAATTTTGCATACTTTTTAAGCATTAACCTAATAGAATACTCCGTATATCTATTCCCCCGGCTGTTTACAAAGAAAAATCCACTTTTCTTGATTGCTTCTGAATTATGTTTGTAATATTTTTTTAGAATATTCAAAATCTCAGCGGAAGCAATCTGAATATATCTTTCCTTACCGCCTTTTCCCATGATCTTGATTAGACCTGTATTCAAATTTATACAGTCTATTTTTATATTTGATACTTCATACACTCTGGCTCCTGTGGCAAACAAAGTTTCTATTACAGATATATCTCTCAGCCAGTATTTGTACATCTTTTCATTACTATTTCTATGCTCATGCGAATACATATAGTTCAAGAGAGATTCAATTTCTTCACGCGGGATTATTTTAGGTAAAATTGTCGTTTCCTTGAATTTTACTTTGATTTTTCTAAACGGATTATCATCGATAATTTCGCACTCTTCCAAATAATTATAATATGCTTTGATGGATGCAATTTTACGTTTTATTGTTTTCTGCTTGTATTTTTTATGTAATTCCACTATATAACCTTCTATTTTGCTTTTTTCTGGGACATCTTCCTGTGCAAACTCAAAAAACTGTCTTAAATCAATTCTGTATGCCTTCAGCGTATTCCAATCCAATTCTTTCCTATATTCGCAATATTCAAGATACTTCTTTACTTGATCTTTATAATTCATTCTACTGTCCTCCATGCCTTTTTCGCTAGTGTAGCATATTTCTTCACAAGATACATTCGATATTCCCTATGTTTCTCATTGGAACTAAGGAATTTTCTCTTCATTTCAGTGCACAAAAAACGCATTCGTAGAACCTATTCTGCATCTCCTTCATGCTTTACTTTTTATTGAAATAGCACAAGGTATCTTTATGACATCTAAAAAGCAACTCACCATTTTGCAAGCAAAACACTTATGGTATGTAAGATACTGTGATATCTCCTATTATTTGTATCATATTTTTTGTAACTGTTATATATAAAAGACGGGCAGAAAGCTGATTTTACTCAAGCTTTCTGCCCACACTCATCATAAAAAAACCTATATTAATTCATCTGAATATTTCGTTTTTTCTTCTTCAGGAATCTTCAGGCTTTCCATTGCCTGTTCTACTGACCACCCCATTGTTTCCATAAGGTTTCTAATTGAAAGAAGAATTCCTTTCTGAATTCCTTTTTCTTCAACGCCTTTACTCAGATTACACATAATAGGCACCTCTTTCTAATGTCTTTGCGTTTCAGACAAACCATGCGATAAGGTGAACAACAATAATACTGCTCACCTCTATTTTCAAAATTTATATATTTTGTACTTTTACATTTTTTTCAATTCATCTAAATACTTGCTCTTTTCTTCTTCAGGAATTTTCAGGACTTCCATTGCCTGTTCTACCGACCACCCCATTGTTTCCATAAGGTTTCTAATTGAAAGAAGAATTCCCTTCTCAATTCCTTGTTCAATTCCTTGTTCAATACCCTTCTGAATTCCTTGTTCAATACCCTTCTGAATTCCTTTTTCTTCAACGCCTTTACTCAGATTACACATAGTAGACACCTCTCTTTCTAATGTCTTTGTCATTTCAATTGAAAAATCATTCTGTAATATCTCTTTCTTTTCCTTTACTTCACGATCCGAAGAAAGCAAAACTTCCAGTAACTTTAAGATACCTGAAGCATTTTCATCATCAGAGTCCCCTAAACATATCATAATTGCCGTTAGTAAATCATAATTTTCTTTTCTTTCCGAACAACTACCAATTAACTGTTCTTCTGTAATAGAATATCTGTTTATACTATTTTCCCGATATTTCGGTGGATTCATACAAATCCAAATGCTATAGACTTTCTTTATCTTCTCATAATGTGCATCTGAAAATTCAACACCATACTGCGAAGATATCAATCTGCTGCAATAGTAAATTCCTCTGCTTATAATCGGGTAGCCTGGATAAAAATCATTTTGCGCTTCAATATTTATGATCAATCGAATTTTTTCTTTCGACACCGGAGCCTTCGCACAAAAGCGAATATCGTATGTAACCACCCCTTCATAAATAGAAGCGTCTTCGGTTGCTCCATTTTGTATTTGTTCTTCTGATACCTGTTCATCTATATTTACGGGTACGTCTGCAACATCTGCCTCTCCTTCTATATAGTTCTCTACAATTTCCTGAATCTCACAATCTCTATATTCCTCTATACAACTTTTCATAATCCATGCCAAGATCACCTTATTTGCCAGAAGGCGTTTGCATGCTGCATCATAGGAGGCTTTCTCTCCTGCAGAACTAATATTCTTTGCCAGTATATTTTCAACTTTCAACCTATATTCACCTGCCTATTCCTCTTTTTCTTATTTTATCACACACGAAAAAAAGATGCCACTTATTTTTCTCACCAGATTATCCTCCTTCCGTATGATAAGGAAGAATTGTTTATGTTCTTTTCGCATTAAAACTCTTTCTGCTTTTATAAGCAGTTTACCACTATTTTCTTATGCCGCTTCATTCTTATCCAAAACCTCCGTAAATGCTTTTTTTAACCGATAAGATAACAACGTATTTCTTTTTTTGGATCTTCCCGCCCGTATTGCCTGGGAAAATGCCTGTTTGCTTCCCACAAGAATGACTTTTCTTTTTGCCCTTGTAATTGCCGTATAATATAGATTTCGCTTTAAGGTATGCCGCCGAAAACATGACAAAATCGGAATGATGACTACCGGATACTCGGAGCCTTGTCCTTTATGTGCAGTAATTGCATACGCATGAACAAGGTTCCAAGATTCTCCTTCCTGATATCGCATAACCCGCTCTTCTCCAAAATCTACTTCCATATATTTCTTACCGCTCACCTTTCCTATTTTTCGTACAATCCCGATATCTCCGTTGGAAATTTCATCTTCATTTTTCGTCTGCATTACTTTATCCTGTATACGAAAAATTTTGTTTCCATTTTTGATTTCCTGTTGTCCTATCTGGTAAGGATTGATTCTGTCTTTGATTTTTAGATTCAAAGCATTTGCGCTTACCTTCGTATCTTCCCTTAAAGGTGTTAATACCTGCACTGCATTTACATTTTTCCTTTGCAACTTCCACTCCATATCAAAAAGTTTCATAATCTTTTTCGCGGCTTCTTCATCATCATGTGCTGCTACAAAGGAAAAACTGTTATCATATACCAAATTTTGTTTGCCACAGTTGATTTTTATCGCATTCTCCAAAATAGTAGGGTTTTCCTGCCGGAAACATTGATCTAAAACAGTAACTGGAATGACTCTGGAGTCAATGAGTTCTTTAAATACATTTCCAGGACCTACTGATTCCAGCTGGTCTTTATCTCCCACAAAAACAATCCGGCTTCCAGCCTTTATTTTCATCATCAGGCTGGTAAACAGATGCATATCTACCATACTGCACTCGTCAATGATAATCAAATCATCACTAAGCATCTCTCCAGCATTCCATGCCTCTTCCCCTTCTGCTCCTGTAAGCCCGATACTTTTATGTATCGTCAGTGCCGGATACCCCGTTGCCTCATACATTCTCTGTCTTGCCCTTCCGGTAGGGGCCGCCAGTAAAATCATACTATCCATATTCAATTTTTCCTGTATCATAACAATAAAACGCAGCAGGGTTGTTTTACCACTTCCAGGTCCTCCTGTTATAATGGAAACTGGATTTTGAAAAACCATTTCAACCCCTTTTCTTTGCTTTTCCGCTAATTGTATGTTTTCTTTCGATTCCAAACCGGAAATCCATTTTTCTACATCATATCTTTTTATCGGATATCGGCTGAGCGCCGCAAGTTGTATAACAGCTTTTTGTTCCGACTCATAATTTTTCTTAGAATAAATTTTCGTATAGCTGCAGACAAGTTCCTTGTCATCTTTAATGAGCGAATTCCCTGCATCACGTATTTTCCGTTCTGTGACATGACCTCTTTTATCTCCTCGAAACAATAATGATTTTGTTCTTGTCAAAATTTCAGGCACCTCTAAATAGAGATGCCCTTCCCCTTCTGCTTCTTTTAAAACATATAATATAGCTGCTTTTATCCGTAAAGGATTATCTGCCTGAAAATGTTTGACCTTCCTGGCTATCGGATCAACCGTTTTAAATCCAAAACCTTCCATTTCACACAAACGAAAGGGATCTTTTTTGATAATGCTGACTGCCTTGTGTCCAAAATGTTCCTGAATTTTTTCTATTTTCTTTGGTGTTACACCCGCAGAAGATAAAAAAAGAGAAAGCTGACGGATATTTTCGCTTTTATGGTACCCCTCTAAAATACTATCCAGCTTTCTTTGTGTAATTCCTGGAATTTCAAGCAAACGTTCTGGACATTGTTCAAAGACATAGAAGGTATTTTTCCCGAACCGGTCTACAATCCTTTCTGCGATAATAGGTCCAACCCCTTTGATCAATCCGGAAGAAAGGTACGCTTTCACCCCTTCTCCCGTTGTTGGCATCTGAATCTCAAAAGAAGCCACATGGTACTGTTTTCCATACCGTTCTGATTCTTTCCATTGTCCTTTTAAGGATATATCCAACCCTTCATTTCTTGGCAGTTCGCAGCCAACTGCTATAAACTGCTGTTTCCCAATCTCCTTCTTCCCTTCTGGAATTTCATCTTCTGTTTCATATACCGCCACAGTATATCCGTTTTCCTGATTATAATAGATGGAAGAAGCGTATCTACACTCTAACAAGCTATTCCCTCCTTGTAACCCACATATAGCGTCCAGAAAGTTTTACATAGTAAATCCCTTCTTTTTCCAGTTCTTTTTTGATGACCAACATTTTTTGAGCTGGAAAATCCCGAATTGCTGCAACTCTGCGAAACCCTTTTTCGGTTCGGATACTGCACAACCCGTCTTTTCCTATGGAAAAAGAGTTGACTCCTTCTGATGCCAGCTTCATGGAAATATGATGAAATTTTTCTCTTCCTTCCATGATATACCAGTTTCTTGCTACTTTCTCTGCTTCATTCAATTCTTCGGAAACACTTGGGCTCCGTTCTTTTTCCATTTTCTTTTTCACCGTCTGTTCCTGTTTGGGAGCTTTCACAACCGGAGCCGCCCTTTTCAAAGACTGTTCTTCAGGTACCTCTGCTTTTTCTTTCCTATTTTCAGCTACCTCTTTAAATGTTTCTTTTTCTGCTCCTTCTGGCCTCTTTTTCAGCTGGCGAATCACCAAGTACACCAGCAGAACTGGTACTGTCAGGGACAAGGTATTCACCAGAATTGCGAGGAAAAACGGCCATAAAAATGGGGCTAACAGAAATCCTACAATCCCCGAAGCAATACAAAAATTTTGATACTTTTTGACAAAGTATTTCCATTTACTACTCATAACAGCACAAGTTCCTTTCTGTTAAAAATGCTTCTATTTTTAGTCAAATCCATAATTGTTATACTCTGATTCCTGTACACGCTCAAATTCTTCATCTACCAGGTTACGTTTTCTACTATCACCGCGTTTTCGCTCCGGTGCACTTCTCTTTCCTTGTCGCTTCCTTCTTTCTGAATTTTCTTTCGCTCTTTTTCTCTGCTCAGATCTTTTTTTAGGCGCTGTTTTCTTTTGCCTGCTGCTTCTCTTATACGAGGTTGTCGTATTTCTATTGGGTTTTCTTACACTTCTGCGATATCCTTTTTCTTCCTCTTCGTACTCTTCTTCCTCCAATTCCTCTTCTTCATACTCATCATCTTCATAGTCATTCTCGTAGTCGTCTTCTTCATATTCTTCATCATCATAATCGTTGTCCTCTGGCTCTTCCTCGTAATCATATCCTTCCTCTTCGTCATTTCGTTTTCTAAGCAGTTCAATCCGGAGCACTGTAATCTTATCCTTATACACCATATCTCCATCGTCATTTTCGTAATTGTCATTTAAAAGTGTTCCATGTATTCCAATATAATCGCCTTCTTCAATGTACTCTTCAATATATTCAGCGGATTTATCAAAAGCTGAACAGGAAAAATAGTCATATTTTTTCCCATCCTTTTTCTTAAAAGAACGCTTTACAGAAATACGAAAATTTGCAGCCAGACCATATTGAGGTGTTTTCTTATTCCTGCGCCGTTTTCTCTTAAATTCATTGATTTCAGGCTCTGTAGCAACATATCCTGTCATAATAAGTTCGTTCATAATTGGTCTCCTTCTTTAAATTCTGGCAGGAAAATTCTTTCCTGCCAAATAGGTACAAAAAAAGACACTTGGAATTTTCATTCTAAATGTCACATCCTAAATCCGCATTGTTTCCAAATCATACTGAAAATCAGAACCAATGCATTTCACAATTCTTTTTAAAATTTCGTATAAGTTCAGGCTGTTCTCTTGTGCCGGTCTTTTGCCTCTTATGTAATTTGGCCAGAAACAATATTCGTAAAACCGTTTCACCTGCATACGCGGTGAAATATAAAGCCCCTGAAACTCATCTTGCTGTACCTTTTCATTTCCTTCTTTTGAAAGCAGTTTTAAATGCAGTGCCTCGCTGTTACCTTTCTTGTCCATCTGAAGCCAGACAGTATGATCTGCCAGACGGATACTGCTGTGCAGCATATAAACATCTTCTCCACTTCGGCACCAGATAATCTCTCCGCAAAGCCCATTTTCAAATTGTGACGTAATACACACTCCATTTTCCGGAATATCTGCAAAGCAAATCTCATCATCAACTATTGGCATGGTTCTTCTCGCTTTTTTAGAATCGCCTACATCTTTTCGACACGCTTCAAACATTTGTTTTGTATTCTCATAATTTTTATTCTGTTCATCTTGATAGTTTCTCATCCTGATTCCTCCTGTTCTCTGATAACATCTCTACTATGCAGCCTTTTTATGTTTCTTCAAATTTTATTTTATATCTCTGGTAACCTTCGGGATCACAATCCTTTAATTTTTCCGGATAAAAACGTATTTTCTCATAAGTACAGTATCCACTCCTATTTCTTTGTCCTGTCACTTCCCCTAATCCATTTTCTATAATCCATGACAATATTTTTCTTCCATGATGGTTTGTATCAACATAAGAACAATCTTTTTCACACACCTCATTCAAATCAACTGTCAAAGCAGCCCATGATGATGGATACCTGTGTTTCCAGTTCACCATCTCAATCGCCAGATTTCCAGTCATTGAATACTTATCCACCTTTAACTGTATTGGAAATTTCTCTCCGAAAGCCTCATACATAACTGTTTTTGGTTTCTGCTGCTTTCTGAAGTTCTCGTATTCTTCATCACTGCACCCTAGCCAGAAAAAATAGTTCCAATCCGGTATCGGCGGACGATATCCTTCTAATTGTTCTACCTTGATCTGTTTTAATGGAAGTAGCATTTTTCGCCCTTCCTTCACAGCTAAAATCAGCGGTTTTAACTTTTCTTCCAGATAAATTCTATCAGGACAGATATCGATCCATTTTCCTTTTATCGTCGTTAAAAACCGTTTTCCGTCCAGTGTCCTGATTTCAGAACGTTCTGCAAATAAACTGTTCTTCAGGAAACTGATAATGTTATTTTCCGTAGCCTGAAAAATAATTGCCTCTCTGCTGCACATCTCACTGTGGATTCCTTTTAAATACTCTTGGTTCATGATTTTCCTCCTATTCTTCTTTCTTTTGTGGCGTAATACTATCCTCCTTTTTATTTAATTGAAATAAAAAAAGGCACCTAGAATATCTTCATTCTAAATGCCTGATAACTCTTTATTTCTTGCCGAAACAGCCACCTGTTTCAAAACTTGCTTCCGATTCTGTATCGGAAAAAATTTTTGTACTCATCTTTCACTTACATGAGTATAAATGTTAATTCATTTTCACTTTACCACAATATATAGCATGTGTCAATATTTGCGTACTATATTTAGATATATGAATTTTAATAAAAGAAATCTCATGGGGCATGATCATTCTTACTCTGCTACTGCCTGTGAAAAAATTTCCCAACGTCCTCTTACATTTTCGCCTTTATCTGTACTTCTTCCGCAATATTCCAGGTATTTTTCCTGCTTATCATAATTATCAAAAAACTCTTTCACCCATAACAGATACGCATCTTCTTTTGCTTCGTCTCCGTACACCATATCCATTGCTGCAACTACCATTGGAATGGACAGCTTTTTCATCTTATCAATTTTATCTGTAACCTTTTCGTCTAACTTATCAAGTACGTCTAATGCATGTCCAATGAGATGTATGCTTTCCTTTGAATCGCTATTCAATACTTCAACATATTTTTCAATATTTTTCTGATCAAAAGCAGTATATTCATATCCGGAAATAAGCATCAAAATCTGGCAGGCCACTTTGCGCATATTATCTGACTTAATATCACCTTTTGTAATTCCTGTCTTTGCCCAAAATGGGTGCTCCATAATTTTATAAAGTTCTGTACTCACATCAATATTTAAAAGACCTGTCAGGATCTGGGCTCCATTTAAACGCTTTCCACTGTTCAGACGCACAAACATATCTCTTACTTCTTTTTCCGTACAATCCCACATTTCAAAAATCAGAACTTCTGAATTCAACAGTTTATCTTGTACAACTTCATCTAATTGTGAAAATCTTTTCCCTGCAATTTCATATGTTTCTCCATCAACTATAACCGGATCAAGTTTTTTAGAAAGTGGGAATTTATCCCCTTTATATTTCTGCAATGTAGTAATTCTCTGCTTGCCCTCTATCACATAGTTTTTGTTGTCTTTCTTCCAAACATATACCAAATTAATAGAATATCCTCTTAGCAGAGAATCCACTTCCAATGATTCCATATATCTGGTCCATTGTCCTTCTTTTCGCTGAAAGGGATGTGAAAAATCAAGTTTTCCCTTTCCGGACTCTCTCAATAACGATGAAACAATTTTAGGCTTACACGTAGATTCCATTTTCAAACACCACTCCTTTATTTTTTTATTATTCTATCACGATATACAGTGCATTGCAAACATACGGAACCATTTGAACAATTATTTCTATAAAAATCAGAATATTTACCTATTTTCTATCCACTGTATCGTTTTTTGGACAATAGCCGATCTTTGTTCAAAATGTAAATAATGAGATCCTTCTAGTAAAATCACTTCTCCATTTTCTTTATCTGCTATAATATCCCTATGTAGCTGTTCCCACTGCGGCATAGTTCTGCAATTCTCTTTTGAAACAAACTGCAGTATTGGTATTTCTTTTGGAATCTTCATATTTTCTACTGCTTCCATACTCTTTTCAAGATTTTTCATTTTCCATAATTCGATTGCCTCTTAGATTAACACCTCCAAAGTCCTGGCTCTGATCCATATCCGGATCTTCAATTCTTTTAAAATTCACAGGATTTACTACTGTTGCTACTGTAATCAGGTTGTATTCTTCAATTCCTTTTACTTTTGCTATCTGCTCTGCATCTTTAGGAATAACTGTTTCAAAAGAATTATCTGTTGAAACTCCATAAGCTCCATTTTCTAAACGATAATTGTGAACGCCTTCATAGTCTCCTTCTGCTCCTGTTATTTTTGATGCCTCTTCAAGCCGGGTATGTCGATTAGCCTCATTCAGTTCCAGTCTAAATGTAGCCCCAACTGCTTGCCGCGTAGAATCTTGTACATTGACACTTGCAGACCGACTTGCCAATCCTGCCATAAAAAAACTGCTAATCACTACAACTACTAACAGGAGAAGAAGACTTTTTACAGGTTTTCGAGTAATGGAACACATTCCCCGTCGTAAGATACTCATATTTTATTCTTCTCCTTCTATAAAGCTTTTTATATTTCGATTCAATAATTCCTCATATCATTTGTTCGCATATAAATGCTATTTACTGCAATAATTTTCCATCTATAATAAATCTTAACAGGATATCAACTCATTTCTGATAAAATTTCTTTTGGTTTTTTCCTCATGATCATAATCCCTGCTACTGAAACTGAAATGAATAGCAATCCACCGATTGCAATTGTATCTTTTATCAACATATCTGACGTAACTTCTATTTCTATGTTCTGTAATTTCAAATCCGGTGCGGTATATCCGTCTGCAAATACCTGATTTTCCGTTGCTTCTTTCTGCTCTTCTGCCTGACTCTGGGATTGCTGTGCCATATAAGATGCTGTCATTTTGGAAAGTGCAGGCGATATCATAAATGACAATACTAATCCCAAAACTCCAATCAGCATAGCTTCCCAAAGAAATTGACTCCAAATTTTCTTCTTGCTTTCTCCTAACGCCATAAAAATACCAATTTCCTGTGTCCGGTTCTTCATCCAGAACAAAAAGATCAGACTTAATATAATGAAACTCGCTGCCGAAACTACAATTAACAGCATTTCACTTAACTGCTTCATATTATTAAAGTTCTCAGCCATACTCTGAATATTTCCATTGCTATCAATTAAATCATATCTTTCCCAGTTAATGTCTACTTTTTCAATTTCCTTTCTTACCGCATCATATTGGTCTACATTCCCCACTTTAAAAATCGCATATCGGAACAACGGATTTCCCTCTTCACCAGATGGTTTCTCTGGAAAATTCATGTCGGTAAAAATTGTATTTTCTGACCGATACGTATCTCCTGACATAACCGGTTCCAACTTCTGCACCGCTTCATAGATTCCTACAATCTTCGCACTATAGACTTTCGAATTCTCCTTGTCATCCCACTGATTGAACTGTAGACTGTCGCCTACTTGCAGTCCGTTTAATTCTGCCAGTTCTTTTGAAATAACACAAACATCTTTATCCTCTTTGGTTGTCATTCGTCCATCTACCAGCTTAATTTTTCCTGCTGCAACATCCATATCCATTTCCATAATTCGATTGCCTCTTAGATTAACACCTCCAAAGTCCTGGCTCTGATCCATATCCGGATCTTCAATTCTTTTAAAATTCACAGGATTTACTACTGTTGCTACTGTAATCAGGTTGTATTCTTCAATTCCTTTTACTTTTGCTATCTGCTCTGCATCTTTAGGAATAACTGTTTCAAAAGAATTATCTACAAATGACATCCAAGATCCATCTTCAAATTTTTTTGTCGTTACTCCTCCGTAAGTCCCTTCCTTTCCTTCTCCAATTTTTTCTGTTGCTTCTTCAAGTCGTGTATGCCGATTTGCTTCACTTAATTCCAGCCTAAAGGTTGCTCCTACCGCTTGCCGCGTAGAGTCCTGTACATTGACACTTGCAGACTGACCTGCCAATCCTGCCATGAAAAAACTGCTAATCACTACAACTACTAATAGGAGAAGAATGCTTTTTATGGGTTTTCTAACTACAGAATAAGCACCACGTCTTAACACATTCATTTATGAAACCTCTCCTTTTTCTCTTATATTTTCTTCGTGTATTTTCCCTTTTTCTATTTTAATAACAACATCTGCTGTTTCTGCCATACTTCTACTATGGGTTACTACAATTACACATTTCCCTAATTTATGTGCTGTTTCCTGAAGAAGCTCAGTAACTTCTCTGCCAATATGTTCATCAAGATTTCCTGTTGGTTCATCTGCCAATAATACTTTAGCTGGACTCGCTAAAGCTCTTGCAATAGCCACTCTTTGCTGCTGTCCTCCAGAAAGTTGTAAAACTTTCCGATCCCAATCTTCCTTTTGGATCCCAACAGCAGTTAATAGTTCTTCAGGATTTCCATTTCCTCCAAGCATAACATTTTCCTTTGGAGTTAAATAATCAATCAAATTATAGTTCTGAAACACTAAGGAAACATGTTCTTTTCGATGATGATTCAATCCGCCCTTTAGAATGTCCTCTTCTTCATACAAAATAGTTCCAAGAACAGGAACATCCAAACCTGCAAGCAATGATAAAAATGTTGTCTTTCCTGATCCACTTGCACCTAAAATGGCATAAACCTTACCTTCTTCAAATTTATAACTAATCCCATTCAAAACATTTTTACTTTTATTTGTTTTATAATAATAAACTATATTCTTTACTTCTAAAACCACATTATCGCCTCCTAATCAATCTACATTTTCAAATCCAATTTCTACTTCATCTGGTAATTTTTCTTCTCTCAAAAAAATACCTTTTGTTTTTAAATATCCCCTTATCACATCCATCTCTGAATTATGAATAGGTGTTTGCCTTTTGGATCTGTACTTTTCTTCTGCACTTCTAAAAATTATCCATATCCTTTCCTCATAAGATTTTAAGCTTATTTCTAAAACAGAAAGTTCTGGACGTTTGTCGATAAAATAATACAAAATACTTGTTAAACATAATTTAAGTGCATTTTTATTTGCATATATACAGTTGTCCATTCCATCATACAAATCCAATCTAATTCGAATCCCTATCTTTCTTAAATCATCCTCTACAGATTCATATAGTTCTAATATTGGTACAACAATTTCTATCTTATTTTCCATACTATCCCTCCATATCTGATAATGTATCTTTAGGATTTGTCCGCAAAACAGGTATCACTGATATACCAATTCCAATGAAAAGTATCATAGCGCCACTCATAATAAGCATTCCAATATCTGATAAGTGTGGACTAATTTCTATTGCCAGTGTAGAAATACTTTTTCCTGCAAATAATACTCCCTTCAATTTTTCTGCCAAAATATTCCCTATAACAACAGCAGATACAGATGAAACTGCAAATACCAAAAAACTCTCTAATAATAACTGTGATAATATCGAGCATTTATTTTTTCCCAAACTGATATAAACTGCTATTTCTTTCTTTCTCCCCCTCATCCACATACATAGAAGGAGCGTTATAACAATTGCAGATGTTCCTAATGTCAAATATAACATTAAACTTACAACCTGCATAACCTGTTCGAGTGGTTGTTTCATTTGACGAAATAGCATATCAGACTTTGTCAGTTCAACTTTTTCTCCTAATATATTTGCCATTTCTCCCTCTATCTTTTCTAAATTTTCTGGATTTTTCAAATATACGGAAATACGTTCATATCCGCTTATTTCCTGTAATGCTGCTATAGATTCTGTTTTTGTGTAAATAGTATTTTCAATCCTATAAACAGATGCCATTTCTTTCGACTGATTTCTTTCCGAACCAGACAAATAATATCCTGATATCACTCCATCCATTTTCTTCCCGCCATCTGTTTCGAAAGTAACCGTATCTCCAATCTCTAACTTGTTAGTCTCTGCTAATATTTGATTGATAACAACTTCATTTTTCTCTTTTGGATACTTTCCTTTTACTATCCGGATTTCACTTTCCGCAAAAGCACCGTCTAATTTTAAATCATCATAACCAACCAATCGAACCTGAAGATTTTCTGTATTTGTATTTTGGTTTTCCGTTACTGTTTGGAAATTTGTAGGATATGCAGATAATGTTGCATTTTTATTAATCTTATCTATTCCCTTCAATTTCTGTATTTTATTTATATCCTCCGTTGTGATCGGGTTGTTATTTTCCATAATTCCTGCCAATATTTTTGTCTTTGTTTTTTTCTGCAGTTCGCTTTTTGCCTCATTTGATGCTTTTAAAATAATCCCTGTACTTAAAATCATCGCTTCTGAAATCAAGAGTACCAAAAACAAAATTACTGTTTTTGATTTTTTTCTTATCAAGTAACGCACTGCTCTTTTCGCACTTCCCAATTTATCTCCTCCTACTATTTTTGAAAACGATCTATAATTACACGCGTAGCCAAGAATGTTCCATCTTCCTGATATTCCCCATACAGAAAGACTGCTGATGATTTTTTTACATCTTCTTTTGTTCCCGCCTCTAAAGTTACATTCGTACTTGTAGAATTCGAAATTTGAAATTGTGTATTATCAGCATACTGTACAGAAATTTTTTCTACACCTTCTGTATCCTCTCCAGTTGCTGGTGCAGTCATAGTATCTTCTGTAACACTTCCTTTTCCGAGTGTGCATCCTGTTTCTGTAAAATCAATTACTGTTCCAACCAAATTAGCATTGCTTAAAGCACTTATTCCTTCGCTCTTCTCCGTGCTATTTTCAGTTTGATTTACACTATTTGTTGAATTTTCTGTTGAAGGAACTTCTGGTTTATTACTACTATCCTTCTCACAGCCTGCTAAAGTTCCAAATAAACAAGTTGCCAATATCACCATTGCAATTTTTTTCTTCATAATTGATACCTCCAATATTTTTATGTCTTTATTATAAAAATATCACTTATGTTTATCACGTTTTTTATGTGTAATTTATGTGTAGAATTAAAAAAGTGTTGTAAAGCTCCACAAATTATTGATTTGTCCTTCTAAAGTTTCATAGTCCCATAATTTTTCGCTTCTTTTTTTACTATTGGGATCATGGACACAAATCTTTCCATCTTTCATTCCTGTCAAGACAATAAAATGTCCGGTTGTTGTAAAATCTCCTGGACGCATGGCACAAATAATCGGATGTCCTGATTCTAATTCTGTCTGAATATTATCTTTATCCAAAGAAATTTCTCTTCCCTGAATCCCAAAATGGCTTCCTATATCTGTTATCATACTCCAACTGCTTCCTACCCCTTCTACATAATACCCATTTTGTTCTGCATACTGTGCTACTTGATAAGGTGTCGCCTGCTTATTCCCCGTGAGACCTACAATAACCATAGAGAGTGCTGTTGGACCACACCCATTTACTGCCAACATGCCGTCTCCATAATTCTGATATCCCCATCTTTCATCCCATTGCAATAGTAATGGGATTTCTCCACTTTTTGCTTCTTCTACTATTGTAGCTGGTAAGTTATCTTTCTTTTCAGGATAATCAAACACAAACTCTATAGTCTCTATATTTGCTGTTAACAATTCTAAAAGTTCTTTGGGATACTGATCTTGATTTTCTATTATATCTTTTATACGAGAATCGTAATTTGACATCTTTTGTAATGTTCCCATCATATCTCCATTTTCCACAGTTTGATCCACCATATTTTGTAATTGTGTATCCTTGTATATTCTATAGAAATACACCCCCATACAGCTTATAAAAACAATAATTCCCAAAAAAACTATACATTTTAATACTTGTATCTTTCTCCTCCTTCTCCTTCTTCTTCTCTTTTGTACCATTCTTATCTAACCTTCCTTCATCTTTAATATCAATCTTGTAATACATAGTTTAAATTGTTTTTTTATGATTTCTTTGTTTTTATTGTATGTTTTTTGTGTAGATAGCATCTCCTACATTTATTCAAAAAAAGAACATCCGCCTGTAATCACAACAAACGGATGTTTTTCTAGTCTTTACATATTATTTTCACTTCTATACCTTGATCAGTATTTTTTAATTCACACTCATAGTGATGTAACTCTACAATCATTTTTACAATATAGAGACCTAAACCACTTCCTCCAGCCTTTCTATTTCTAGATTTTTCTCGTCTATAAAATGCATCAAATAATTTTGGAATTTCCTGTTCCGAAATATGCTCAGCATTATTCTCAACGGAAAATATTACATCTCCTCCTTTTTTATACACCTTACACCAAATATTTCCATTATCCGGCGTATACTTTACCGCATTGCTAATTAAATTGCCAATTACTTTCTGAAAAAGAACTCTGTCCGCATGAATATCTGTGTGCTCTTCTATTTCTATGTGGAAAGTCACCCCTCTATCTGTCGCAACATCTTCCCATTCTTGTATACAATTTCTTACAATGTTATCCAAGGATACATTAGAAAAATTGACTAAAAATCCTGCTGACTTTATACGCGAAACATCAAGTATCTCCTGAATCAGTCCTTCCATTGAAAAGACTACTTCGTATGATCTTTTCAGATATTTATCTCTGTCTTTATATCCACCAATCCCTGAAATCATCCCTTGAATTTGTCCTTTTAATATAGTGACTGGGGTTTTCAATTCATGCGAAACTGCTGCAAAAAATGACAATTGCTTCTGTTCCATTTCCTGCTCTCTTTGGATTTCATCTTGCAATATTTTATTTTTTTCTTTTAACTCTTGTAATGTCTCTTCCAAATGTTCCGCCAATCGATTCAAATTTTCTCCCAAAATACCAATCTCATCGCTTCGTGTTTCGGGATACGGTCTACGAAAATCTAATTTCACCATCCTTTTAGATGCTTCATTTACTTTTAAAATTGGTCGAGTGATATATTGAGCGAAAAAAACCGCAATTAAAATAGATACAGCAAAAGTAATTACTCCGAGAACTGGCAAAATTCGGTTTAACACTTTTAACCCTATATTTACAGACTCTTTCGTTCCAAATATCTGAAGTTTATAAATCGTGCCTTCATTAGATTTCACGATATAATTTTTTGTAATGCCCTTGCTATTTTGTGCTTTTGAACTATCTGCATCTGGAGCTAAAAAATAGGATATCTCTCCATAATTTCCTATCTCCTCTCCTTCTTGATTTTTCACAATGATAGAGACTCCATACTCTATCGCAAACCGTTCCAATATCTTCTGAGTTTCATCATTAGTCATATCCTTTATTTGTGAAATCGTAGTGTCTAATTCTTTCTCAAGACTTTTATTTAATTCTGTTAAATAAAAGTTCGACATGCCAAATGTGACCATTCCGTAGATTGCCGCACTCAATGTCAATAATAGCATTATAGTTACTAAAAATACCTTGACAGTTAAGTGTTCTTTAATGTACTTTCTCAAGGCGATATCCCACTCCTCTTACTGTTTCAATATAATTTCCCAGACTGCCTAATTTCTTTCTTAAATTTTTAATATGATTATCTACAGCACGTTCATCACCATAAAATTCATATTTCCACAATCGATTCAGGAAGCTCTCTCTTGAGATCACAGCTCCAGGATGCTCCATTAGCTCCTTTAATATTTCATACTCCTTTTGTGTCAGATCAATACTTTCTCCATTTATAATTACCCGATAATTACCAATAATAAGACAGATTTCACGATACCACATCTGATTATTTTCTGTTTCCTCTTTTTTATTATATCTTCTAAATACAGCTTCTATTTTTTTAATCATCAGCGGTAACGAAATTGGCTTTGGAATATAATCATCTATTTGTAATTCAAATCCTTTAATCTGATCTGTTTCACTGCTTAATGCACTAATCATAATAATTGGCACATTTGAACTTTGCCTGATGATTTCACAAACGGCATATCCGTCCATCTTAGGCAACATAATATCCAAAAGTACCATATCCGGATGTTCTTTATTGAAAATCGCCACCCCCTCTACACCATCATCAGCAACACATACTTGATAGTTTTGGTCTTCCAAAAAAAATTGTATCATTTCTTGTATATCCAAATCATCTTCTACAATCAAAATTTTCTTCATACTATCATCTCCTAAATAATTTTATTTTATCATCTTAGTTTGTAATTTGTGTGTAGTTTTCATATCTTCTAGCTCTTTTATATTCTTTTTTTACCTATGAACCTCCAACTCAAAAGGCAGCAGCATATTAAAACTAATACACTGCCACCCACACGTTCCTATTTACTTAAATCCCATCAATCCTATAACTCTACACTATATGCTGTTTTCAAAAGACTTAATATTTTGTAACGTCTCCAAAAGTATTCAATAACACACGCCTTTTTATTACTCAATATACTTTATACTCTTGGTATCACTTTCATTTCATTCGTGTTTGCTTTTGGACATGTTATTTCTTGTTTCTTTGGAAGAAATTGCTTCATTATCTTTTCTATTTTAGACTCTTCTGCATAAAAACAAATAGTTTTATTCTTCTCAGCAGAAACCTCCTTCAATTCTGGAAAAATCTTAAAAATTTCTGCATCAGAATAAATATCCGACAAGTGCATTTGCATTGCGTAAATATTGAAATCGTGATAATATACAACCTTCATAGACAGAAGATTATTTGCTGCCAGAAATTCTTCTGTAATGGATTCTGTTTCTTCATTTTTATATAATAAATGATATTTTTCAAAATCCATTTCTGAAACTTCACCTATAATTTTTTCAGTATCCACATTAATTATAATTCCGATTTTTGGCAAAGGATCTCCAGAACTTTTCCGATACCCGATTTTTTCTAAAATGACGCAGACACAGTTATTTTGCTGATATAAACATGGTATTATCTGTTCTTCTGCAATCTGGTAATCCTGGAGATATTCTTCCAAAATTCTTTTACAGTCCACTTTCTTTTGAACAGTTCCTCTATCTATATCATAAAACAAAAGTTTACAGGTTTCTAATTCTGTATATCGTTCAATGTAGGTTTTGAATTCATTTTGAGTTTCGATTTCAATATCTACAACATACTTTCCTGGAAACACAAAGGGAACCACATCTCTATCTACATCCATAGGCATAAAATAGGACCATTCGCTATTTTCATTGTAACTATTCCATTCTTGTCCAGTTTTCTTTGTAGAGCAGCCCGACAGCAGAAAAGCAAACACAAGAGTCAATGCTATAAATTATATTCTATTTTTTAACATTTTTTCTTATCTTTTCTCTGTAACTCAATCTGATGTTTCATCAGTTCTAAAGTCTGTTCCACTAATTTTTCAGAAGGTTTATTCTTATCCATTCTTTCTTTATATTTTTCTACCCAGTTCTCTGTATTCTCCATCACTATCACCTTCCCATCTAATTAACATCATAGTACACATATCCGTTTTCATCTTTTGCATTTTTCAAAACTCTTGCCATTTCAAACAAAAGTCCAAACGTATATGTGAATGGTTCTGAATTATTTTTTAAATTCTCAATATTTACTATTTTATTCGTTTCTACACTCACATATTTTTTTCCATCAAATCTATATCTTTCAAGAACTTCAGAAATATCAATAACCGTATTTACAATTATTTCTCCTTCATCATAGATAATAGCCGCATTCACAGAATGATTTCCATTATCAACGACTACCAGACCTAATGGTTCTATTAAAACTGCCTGAATATTATATGCAAACGAAATCCCATTAAAGGGATTCTTATTTATCTCTCCCAGTCCTATCAATCCGTCAATCATACGAGAATGATTCCAAACACATGATATAATAGGAGTATTTTGAACCTTTAAACATATGTTACATTTTTGCCAAAAATCAAACGACAAATCCAGTAAAAAACTATTCAAAATAGCTCTCATATAATCTATTTCCTGATAATTCCTATCATTATACATACATTTCGTAAGTAATTCACTTTGTATAGAATTTGCCATAAATTTAATTACCGAACGCACAGATTCCTTTTTACCTTCATTTACCAATTTTTTAAAATCTTCGATGAATATCTGTGTATTCTCCTCAATCGTAACCTCTTGTTGTTTTTTCTTCTGTTTTTTTAAAAACATACTACCTCCTGTTAAATTGTTTATTACTTTTTTATATTATATCGGAAAATTTTACTGTTTACACATATCATTTATAAGTTGTATTTTTTCGATAGGAATATTGTATATCCTAGAAAATTCATTAATGGTCCAATTATTATAGACTAGAAAACTTCTAGTTACATATACATCGGAATTTGATTCCTTAATTAAGTGATAAATACTCAATTTGTCATGACAATTAAAACTATAAGAAGGCGTGCTCTTCAAATTTCCATTTGTTATTTTCTTATCATATTGTTCTTTTATATTCTTCACTTCGTTTATATAAACTGTTATATTGCTTATATATTCCTTTCTTCCTTTTTTCTTTGTATAAAAATATGGTTCAGTTAAACCAATATTATAGATTCCTCTTGGTGTAGTTGAAAGTGTAAAAATCAGCGTATTAATATCTTTATATAGTATGTTTTTTTTTCTAACACCATAAACCAATTTTTGTTCTAATAATCTATATCGCCGTTGACTAAGAAAGCAATAAAAAATAAAAAGAAGTACAATTAGACTGCCTATAAAAAATATTATTTTTTTAGGATATATTTTAAAATCAAATGAAAAAATAAGTTCACTTAAACAAAAAGAAAATAATATACATATAATTATTCCTGATATAAAATCAAACAAATTGGAAAATTTACTACCCCCCATGATATAATCATAACTTTTATTCATTATAGCACCCTCCCATCGTTATATCTAAAAGGAAATTGTCTAATATTCCAAAAAAATTATTCAACTGGTCACCAAATCTTTTCGTGTAGTTTACCATTAACTCTTCAAGAATATTTTCATTCAATGTACCAACTTATCCCTTTTTAATATCACTCTAACTTGGAAATGCACCATTCAAAGCACCAATACCATTGGTGCTTTGAAGCAGTAACTACATCGTTTCATTCTGAATGATAGACCTATAAGCCTGCAATCAAATCCTATTCTATATATCTTCTATGTTCTGATACTGGTCTTTCCAAAGAATCCGTATCCATAACTCGCCTTAAGGTTTCCGGCACTGTCCTCAATCCGGAGCGGGCTTCCCAGTTCATATGGTAGGTGTAGTTCCTTTCCCCACTTTCTTCTTTCCATGTCCGTTTTCCAAAAGTATCATACCCATACCAGGTTTGCATCTGCCCATCCTTTTAGATTTCAGACAGCCTTCCAAGTGCATCGTAATCATAGCGGTAGTGTCTGTTCTCCTGTTTCCTTGGTTCTGATATAGATCTCCGTATCCATAACTTTGAAAAAGCGTTCCAGAACTGACTTCAATCTTCAGAGGGATTCACACTTCATCCTAAAGATAATAATGTCGTAACGACTGTGGTCATATTGATAATGCTCTTTCGGAAACATATTCTCCAAAGAAATTTCTTATATTTACTACTGTTTCCACTTTGTAATTGTTGCATATTTGGTGAATGGTAAATATATTATGTTAACTGCATCCCCCTCTTTTAGCCAATCAACTCTTCCAACACGGTATTTTTTATTATTATCATTAACACAAATAAACATACCTTTTTTTTCACTAACTACTCCTTGTACAGTTTTATAATTCTTTGATAAAACATACGGTAAATCTAACGTAGATGGCACTATTATCAACAACGAATATATTATACATATTAATAGCAAAAATCTTTTACATAATTTATCAATTTTTTCTTCATTTCTTTTTGCCCATTCCTGTTGTCCTGGATAAAAAAATTGCCATCGTACAATTTTTACTTTTTTTAATATAAACGCCAAACAAACAACTACAAATATACTAATAATATAATACATCCAAAACATTAATATTCTATTTGCATTCATATATATTTTTCCTCTCCTATTCTGAGCATGGCTGACTTATGACATCATAATTTTTGATAGCTGCTAGACCTGATAAACTTGAACCCATCGAAAAAATAGTTGATCCACTAAATAATGCCCATTTTTCAAAACCAACTACATTGCCGCTTATTTTGACTCCGTAATTGAATGGACCTCCTATTGTTAATTGAATTCCTCCTGAAATCAATGCATGTCCTAGCATAGTTATTCCATCATATAATCCTGGATTATCCATATTTTCAAAACCATCTGCAACTACGCTGCCTGCTACACCACCTAAAAAATCATTTATAAATGGAATTGGGATGAAAGAAGAAATTGCTCCATTTATTGCCCCACTACAAAATCCATTTAATGCATTTCCACCTGTTGCTGCATTAATTCCAGCACCTATACCACCACCGATTAAAGCTGTAGCTCCCACAAGAGTTGCAATACCTGTACCTGCTGTCACTGCGGAAATAGCGACTGCAGCTGTTACAACAGTGGCTGTTATGAAAACTTTTCCAATATCTTTTTTATGATCATCTATCCATTCATCAACTCTACCTATTGCATCTCCTACATTTTGAATCCCTTTATTGATTGTGAATCTTGAAAAAACTATATGCTAACAAAAATTTTCTATTCTCTTATTTCATAAGATAATGTATCTCCTGAATGATTACTAGTAAGATTTAAATAATACCACAAATAAAAATCTTGTCCCAATAATTCAAAATGTACAATTTCATCAGGTTGTTGTTCTTCTATTTTCAAACTATATATATTATCATCTGGCACCACACCATATACAAATCTTGTATTCTTGGGATTTACATTTAAATCTTGCAACGTATCACTAAGAGTAAGTTGAAGTTTAATGCCTTTACTTGTCTTTAATCCGTATTTTGTATCTTTTGTAACTTTATCGGATACTTTTGTTAAAAAAACATATTTTTGTTTTCCTTCGAGTTCCTTGATTTTAAATTTAGCAAATGTTGTTGCTGCTTCCGTTTTTCCTTTTTCTGATATAAAATAGATAGCAATATATTCTTCGCTTTTGAATTCCTTTATAATTTTATCTATATTTCGCATGTAATCATCTTCAGGCGGAATATCAATATTAGGATTCTTCATTGCCTGTTCCAATGTATCAGAATATTCCTCATCAGGGATGCTTTCTTCATCTACTTTTGTCCCCATTGGATTTACAATATCTAGCGGAACATATTCTTTTGTTTCTTCCGGTTTATATGTGTAAATCCTATCTTGTTTTTTTTCCCTACAACCCCTTGAAAAAATTCCAATAATAAAAAGTATCAAAAATACAAATACTACTAAAAAAATAATAACCTTTAAAATTTTTATTATCTTTTTCATTTTAATCTCCATTCCGCCGCCTTTCAGTTGGCGACTTAATTATTAAGGCATCCCAGCATCAGTATCAGATGCACCCACCCGTTTGTTTATTGATGTGCAGGTGCGCCTCTCTGCTTAGATGGGAATACTCTTAAAATCGGTTCACTTTGTGCGCCTATTTTTTGTATCCATTCCACGATTTTGGCTTAACATACATTCTTTCACACTAATGCCTCCTTATCCAGTACATAATTCTCCAAGTTTAGGAAATAATCTTTGTAACATATCTCCTAAAGCAGGTAGCTTACTAGTCACATATGCAAATAAAGGTGCTAAAGCTCCATCGTCAGCAAAACCTACTCCTGTTGTATTGTCCGCTATAAGTAATATAATTGCAATTATAGCAGCTAACGATACCACACCCTCTCCAATTTGTTTCCAGTTTGCAATGTGACGCTCTAAAGAGTAAGACCACTTTAAATTTGCATGGTTTGTGATTACTATGTCATTCGGAAGTTCAAAAGGCATATTCTCCTACGTCCCATTAAATCCTCCTTGCATTCCTAAACCTGAACTATTAATATATAGTCCTCCTGATGCTGAAATTTTTCTATCATTATCTGTATACTTTATCCCTGATTTCAATTTCCATGTGGAAATATTTGCATTTTCCCCTGACAATGAAAGGTTTGAGTTAGGAATAAGTTGTCCTAAATTTAGTGTCCAACTTTGGGTACCCGTCCCAGCACCATGTTTAAACACAAGCAAATTTCCTCCTTCATGTGCAGTTACTTCATATGTTCCTCCGTATAAATCTGTTTTATATATCGTAATATCATTACCTATAATATATTTATGTATTACACTTTCATCTATCCAATGCCACGCATCCTTAACTGCTTCTATTCCATCATTTACAATGCTTCCAATCTCTTTAACCCATTTCGGTAATGCACCATCCAAATCTACCAATACCATCGGTGCATTATAACAGTAACTGTAACGGTTCATACTGAACGGCAGATTCAGAAAGCCTGCAATCAAATCCTGTCCTGCGAACCTGCCACTCTCTGCCAGATATTCCCTCGCCTGGGCATAATACGTCCCTGCAGTCTCATCTCTCTGGTATCCCGTATAGCCAAACGGCTGTATCTTCCCCTGGTTCTGATACAGGTCTTCCCCGAAGGCTCCGTATCCATAACTCTCTTTGAGAATTCCGGCACTGTCTTCAATCCGAAGCGGACTTCCCAGTTCGTCCTGAAGGTAATAGTTCCGTTCCCCATTTTCTTCATACGCTGCCACGTTCCCGTCCCAGAAGTATCTCTGGT
>ERZ791834.593-NODE-593-length-24076-cov-26.8089_pt1 | contig 24076 bp, 17 predicted proteins | sample MGYA00510293_ERZ791834 | MGnify/ENA primary metagenome ERZ791834 (study PRJEB30046, sample SAMN00715253) | human gut metagenome | study: EMG produced TPA metagenomics assembly of the A metagenome-wide association study of gut microbiota in type 2...
GAACCGCCCCTTCTGCTACTGCTTGCAACAGATCATGGCGATTCTTTTCTGTTCCCTCTACCCTCTGACTCTCTCCATTTTTCTGGGCGAAATAATAAACTGGCTGAGAGATAGGAAGGGTGAGAACCTTGTGTTGTTTTTGAAGGCTCTGCTCGTCTTTTTTTCGCTCGATAAAACTCACCTCTAAGGAAACTCCAAAATCAGCTGCATCTCCATAAAGCCTCAATGCAAACATGGGCTCTGCCATCGTCCCTTCTCCTTTTAGATAGGCCCAAAAATGAGGCCGCAAGACCTGGGCCTGGTTCATCCATTGGCTAGTCCGATCCTGCTCCAAGTAAGGGTGGCGCTGCTGAAAGGCTGAGACTAAATCGGTGAATTCCTTACGAGCTGCTTGAGCTAGGGCACGATACTGCTCCATCTCTGGGGCTAGCACCCCAGCCTTTGCTGGGGCCTGGTAGTGAATTCCTTGAAGCTTTAAAAACTCTCGAATCGCTGCAAATGCCATTTGCTTCCTTTCTAAACCTAAAAAAGGAGAGATCGGCTCAATCCCGTCTCTCCCTTATGGGAAATAATAGCTAGATTATCCTTCGATGTCTACCACCACGTAACGGTTTGGTTCTTCCCCTTCAGAGTAGCTAGTGACTCCTTCCATCTTAGAGACGATCCGGTGAATGATTTTCCGTTCACTGTTTGACATTGGATCTGTCTGTTGAGCTTGCCCATCTTCGAGAGCACGTGTTGCTAACTTCTGAGCATAGCTTTGAAGAACTTCTGCCCGGTGTTCTACATAGTCATTAACATTAATGGTAATGTAAAAATTCTTTGAGTAGCGGTTATAGAGGTAATTTTGCGCCAAAAGTTGAAGAGCCTTCAAGACTTTTCCGTGGTAACCAATGACACGCCCTGGCTCATTGGTATCAATTTGCATATTGACCGTACGGCGGTTGTGACTACTTGAGATGGTCGCATCCACATCCATTTCATCGACCACGGTTTGGACATAGGCTGTCACATCAGCTACGACTTCTTCGATGTTGTAGTTTTCCTCTACCTCGATACCAAGGTTTGAGAAATCAGATTCGCTTGATTCTTTTGTCGCTGGTTCTTTAACTTTTTCAAGGATATGTTCATGCCCTTTTTCTTCAAGAACGGTATCTGCTTCTTTGTCATGTTTCAGGATTTCTGTCTTGATTTCTTCAGAGACAACTTCTCCTTCTTCTTCGACCTTTTTGATCGCTGCTACGACGCGTCCGAGATCAACCGTTGCTTCGCTCACCGTCTTCACCGGTTCGTTTTGCGCATTGATCTCATCTGGGACACCTTTGACAGCTTTTTGATTAGCTTTCACAACAGTTGTTTCTGCAATGGGCTCAATCTCTACTTGGGCTGGTTTTTTCCCAAACAAGCCAAGAAAACCTTTCTTTTCACGCGCTACAACCGTAATATGTGCCTTCATACGAGGAATATCTAAATCGTTCAGACCTTTTTGAATCGCTTCTTCAACAGTTGCTCCAGTATATAGGACCATATGTCCACCTCTTTCTTATTTTTTCTTTTTCTGTGCTTTGTTTAGGGCACGGCGTTTTTGTTTTTCCATGTCGCGCGAAGCTTGTTCTTTTGCTTCACGCTCTGCAATAATCTTGAAGGGGTTGTTCAAGAGATAGGTTTGCCCGACTTGGTAAGCATTGGAAGTCACCCAGTATAGTGCGACCCCGCTGGCTGAGAACAAGGCAAAGAAGAAGATCATCACAGGCATCACATACATCATGGTTGTCGCACTACCATTACGCTCTGGCATGGCTTTATTGGTCAACCAACTGCTGAAAAATGTGAAGAGTGCTGCAAGAACCGGCAAGATATAAGTCGGGTCGATCGCGCCAAGGTCCAACCAGAGGAAGTGACCGACTTTAAGGAATTCGACACGGCTCAGCGCTTGGAACAAGGCCATCAAGACCGGCATCTGGATTAAGAGAGGAAGGAAGGCTGAAGACGTTTTGACGCCTTTTTCCTTGTAAAGGGCCCGCATCTCTTCAGAAAGTTTGGTCCGACTATCAAGATCCTTCCCAGGATACTTAGCTTGTAATTCCTTGAGGAGGGGTTGAATTTCCTGCATTTTGCGGGTTGAATTCATTTGATACTGGAAGAGAGGCAAGAGGACCGTCCGGATGACAATGGTAAAGACGATAATCCCTACACCGATACTTCCGCCAAAGGACAAGAAGCGGATGGCTTCTGCAAAGAAGTAGACGAAGCGTTCCCAACCACCTGTCGACTGAGCTGTCACTTGAGAGGTTCCACAAGCTGTCAAGACCAATAAGGCCGCTCCTAATAATCCAGTTAACTTCAGTTTCTTTTTCACATTATTCCCTTTCTTGGTAGACATGCGCTAATTTTAAGACATGTACAAGATTTTTCTCTACTTGATGAAAGTCGAGCTCCTCCACTCCTTTACGAGCAATGACAACAAAATCATCGGTCGTAAGGAAGGCTTGGTGTTTGATCAAAACATGGCGAATCAAACGTTTGATGCGATTTCTGGTCACAGCATTTCCCAGTTTCTTACTAACAGACAGGCCGACTCGAAAATGCGGTTGGTCTTTGCGCAAGCGGTAAACAACGAATTTCCGATTGGCAACATTTTGACCACTTTTAAAAATAGCATTAAAATCTTTGTCACGTTTGACGCGGTAGCTTTTTTTCAAACCTCAACTCCCTCTATTAAATTTATTCTATTATACCATATTTTCAAAAAAAACCAATCTCACTCAGGAAATCGGTTGCTACTTAAATACAGATAAAAGTAAAGGCAAGGTGTAGTAGAGATTGAGCAAGATATGAGCTAAAATTGGAGAAAGGAGCGTCTTACTCCGATAATACAGGATCCCAAAAATCACACTCGGCAGAAGATAGATGATAGAAGCTCCTAGCGAAAAGGGATTGTGGAGAAAATGTAAGCCACTGTAGATGAGGGCTGGAAGCCAAATCTCAGCATAGAGTTTCCAGCCTTTGAAGTAGGCATTCACCAAGGCTCCACGAAAAATCAGCTCTTCTGTCACTGGCCGGATGACGACCATTGCGATCACCAGGATAAGCACCCCTGTGGGGCTAATTTCCCGTGGAAACAGACTCAAAACGGCTGCCCGTCCTTGAACAAAACCACTGATGAAGTAGTCCAACCAGTAAACCAAACAGGCCGCAAAAACGGCTTCTATCAGAGCTTGAAGAGGGTTCTTCCCCAGCTTAAACTGCGCTTTTTTAGAAAAACGATAGACCAAAAATCCTGTAAAGACTGCATAGAGACCTTCTAGGCCAAATAAGGTCCAATAATAGCTATTGGCGCTTGCTACACTATTGGAGACATACTGAGCCAAAGGGCGAAATTGAGGCCGAACATAAAAATAAAACAAGAGCAGAAAGAGGGGATAAAGCAGTGAGAGCTTTCCTTTGATAAATTTCATAGATACCTTTCCTATAAAGTATGACAAATCGTATAGTGCATCTTACCATAATCGTGACAAGGTTTCAATGAAAAAGGATGCCTTTCTACTCTCTGAGATAGGCCACATAACCAGCTAAGACAGCGACTAAAATCAAGAGACAAAGAAGAGTTTCCAGCCATACGAGAGCTGTCAAGAAAGGTAGTTGCAACAAGCCTTGGGCCATTTTCAAAGAGGTCGCTGTGATGACCGTTGGAAAGGTCAGGGCTGAAAAAGCAGGTTGAAAACCTTCTTTGATCATTCTCGGTAGGCGCGTCAAAACAAAGAAATAAAAACCTTGCGAGGCCACTACCATGATCAGTAAGAACCAGACAGGAAGGCTTGCTCCACCCACACGAACCAGGGCTGCTAAAAGAAGGGAAAATGGAGCACAATAGATGCCTTCTTGCCCCAACAGATGACTGGGTAAGGGGGACTGCTTCAAATCATGATAGATAAGGGGATAAAGAAGAAAGGTCAAACCAAAACCAATCACTAAAGCGAGATAAGCAATCTCCCTTATTCCCACAACGGGATAGGTCAAAGCTGCTACTGCAATGCCCACATAGAGAACGGTCCAACTGGGAGTGGCATTGGCTCTTGGTCGCGCTAGGACATGGGCCTTGGTAAAATAGAGAATTAAGCCCAGATCCAAGAGAAAGGCAGACCACCAGACCAACTGTGATAGACCCCCAAAGGCGGGAAAGAGGCGCAAAAGATAGGTGGATAGAATCATCCCTGCCATGGGAAAAGTCGCCATCCCAGATAAAAGGGCTGGTTGTTGGAATTCTATCTTGGTTTCTTGCCAGCGAATCGCATGATAAACTACAAAGAAAAACCAGAAGAACAAACCTGTCAGACTAAAGGCGTGAGCAAGGAAGGGTAGCGAGTCTGCAAGAAGGTTTCCAGCGCCAACCAGTCCTAACAGACAGCCTGAAAATACTAAGGGGATCTTTTTCATCGGGAGCTCCAATCATGTTGTCGCTTTCAGTATACCATAAAAGAGAAGGAAGCAGGATAAAAAAAGAGAGTGGGACAGAAATCGGTAATTCGTTAGAATTCGATTTCATCGTCCCACCTCCGCACAGTTGAGTAGGGCATCTTTGGAACTTGAAAAGCGAACAACTACTTAGGAAACTTGCTTAGCAAGTCCTATCTACCACCTCAAAGCAGTGCTTTGAGCACTCAACCACTGCATCTTGCTCGACAATCCAAAAATAATTGAGAGGCTAGGACTTTTGTCCCAGCCTCTTCAAATTGTAGATATCTCTTTAATTTTTAAGTATCATTTAGGTTGCATTATGTAAGAAACAGATGGATTACATTCTAAAAGAAGTTGGAGAATACCAACTTCTTTTTTTATCCATTCTATTAAAGACTAGGCCTGTACGACCATCATATAAAGAAATAAGGATACGAGAAAGACGATACTAACAACGAGGGTCGCTAGCTTGAGTCCACGGTGAGACCGCCAGTAACTTGGTTTTCCTAGGTTACTGGTCGCATCTGTTGAGAGCGATTGTTGTTGGCGAGGCTGCAGGGTGATCAGAACTACAAGAGCGAGGGATAAGATCGAGATCCCGATTGCAAATACCATTTCCATCTTAGGATCCTCCTAACACTCTGAAGAGGGTAAAAATAACTCCCAGCAGAATCACCAAACCAATGATCACATTAAAAGTGACATTGATCTTTTCAGAACGTGTCGTCTTTTCTTTTTCGGCAGGACGGCGTTTGAGAGACTCCATCCGTCCTTCTACTTCTTTGTAAAATAAATCTTTCTTACGATCACTCACTGTATCCACCTATCCCTTCTTGCAAGCGAGCTTTGAAAACAGCTGGCTCAACGCTACTTGATTGGGCAATTTGTTGCGCGACAGCTTCTCTGTAGTTATCCACAGATTGGTAGATTTCCTGGATACGGGCCACCATATCTGCTTCTTTTCCTTGATCAAAGATATTGGCTTGTGCGAGGAAGTGGCGGTCATGCAGGGTATGGCTAAAGGCAAGGATGACTTGCTGGTGTTCGAAGGCCTTGCGAACAATGCCTTGCACCTCTGCATAGTGGTTGATATCCAGATAAATACTAGAGACCTTAAGCAACTCTTTGATCCGCTCTTGACTGATATTTTGGTACAAGACTACATTTGGATAGCGAACCATAGACAAGAGGCTCGCAGACATCTCCGTCAAAGCTGCTACACGGAAGGTCACATTCGGCAAGTTCTCTACTAGGTAGGTCAAGGCTTCGATCTGATCCGAATTGGTCAAGACAAAGGCGTCTTTACGGATATCGTCTTTCACCTTGAAATCATACAGGTAGCCAAGAGGTCCAAAATAGCTATGCTGGTCTTGGGAGGTCAATTGCAAAGCGCGATGATAGGTCGCGTTTTGCGGAATCAAGATCTTCTTGGTCCGGATTTCTGGGCTCTTTAGAATCAACTGCATGTTGCCCGGAAGGCTGTCGTGAAGAGGCTCTTGCCACACCAAGACGTCGCGTCCTTTGATGCCTTTATTGCCCAGCTGGAGACTAATGCTAAAGGAGGTAGCCAGCGTATTGTAGACCAAACCATCTAGATCAAAACCACGATACTCTAGATAAAAGACAAAGTAATCTAAGCGATTCTTGAAAATCCGCATGGGTTGATGGTCCAAGGTCAAGATCAAATCCCCTGTTTGGTGATTTTCTGTCAAGCGCTCGGTATCCCCTTCAAAATAAGTAGTCACCAAATACTGTCCCTGATCGCCACAAGTCGTTACGGCAATCTTACGACCGTATTGGTCGTAGTGCTCAATCATGACCACTTGTCCCTTGTCATCTAACCACTCTAAGCGCTCGACGATGCGTTTGTAGGAAGCAGCGTGGTACACAATTCGAGCCTTTTCTTGACCATAGTAGGTCACTTTTCCCGAACTATTATCCCCAGAAACTTCCCAGAAATCAGGAACTGGAACTTCATTAAAGTAGCGTCCCCGCTTCTCTCCTTTTGCTTGTCCTAAGAAATAAATAAAGGGAGACTCGACACCGTCTGGTAAGAAACCATTTGGCTCCAAAACAACGGTCGGATGGTCAAAACCAGACTCTTTCATGGAGTGGAGCAGGTCTTGGCTTTCACGAGAATAACTATCAAATACGTTCAGCATGTGTCACCTCTTCTATCAATTGTGCCCAAGCTTCTTCTACTCGGCTGGTCAAAAAGTCTTCTGCACGCGCATAAGATGCTTGACGCATGCTGGCTAGATCATCTTTTTTGTATAGCTGGATCATTTTTTCCGCAAAGGCAGAAGCAATCTGGTCGACCACTTGATCTGCTGAAGGCGGAATGAGATAGCCATTTTTACCTTCTGTGACAAAGGTCTGATTGCCATAAGGAACGTCAAAACCGATAATCGGTAGACCCGAACCAATCGCCTCCATCAAGGTCAACCCAAAGCCTTCACTGGTCGATGCTGACAGGTAAACCTCATAATTCTTATAAATTTCCTCTAGATTGGCATGCCCTTTGAGATGGATATAGTCTGCCGCCCCCAATTCATCAATTAGAGAACGCAACTTGCCTTCTTCTCCACCTTTTCCATAGATGTCAAAAGACAGTTCTGGCAATTCTTTTTTGGCGCGAACCACTGCTCGCACCAACCAATCAATATGCTTTTCTGTCGCCAAACGAGAGGCAGTAATCATAGAAAACGGGGTACGATTTTCGTTTTGTGGCAAGCTTGCAAGGCTTCCAACTGGAATGGTATAGATAGCTGGCCGATGGTTGGTGTATTTGGCAAACTGCTCGGCTAAGATTTCTTTTTGGCGGTCCGTCGCAACAATAAAGAAGTCCACCTTGTCTGCATTGGTAAATTGGTACTCGTAATAGTTGTTCCACAAGATATACTGATCATCGACATTATTGGCACTGAAGTGCTCGGCATGGACGACCACACCCAGGCGGGCTTTTTGCGCTTCTTCAAAAATAGGCTGACCGATATTGGTTTCCCGATCCAAAATCACCAGATCTTGTTTGGTCAATTGAAGGGTTTGCATAAAGTAGCGGATCAATTCTTGGCGACCAACCAGGTAGCGATCTGGAAAACGATAAATTTCACGGCCATCCGCCATCTGCATGCTGTAGGCAACCGTCCCGTCTTCATTGTAAAAGCGGCGCTCAATCAAGTTGGCTTGGTTGTTCTTAGGAATGAAGTACTCGGTACAATAGCGGGTATAGGAGAAATAATCCTTTCTCACCAAAATCCCTCTAGACACGTACTCGCAACGTTCGACATAGGGACTGTTTTCTGCGCGCAAGTAGCAGGTCAAAAAGTTGTCCTGGTCCTCATAAAAGAAGCGCTTGATCTTACCGTCAACTTCTTCACGAGTCGGTTTTCCGGCAAATCCTGCTAAGACCTGATCAATGGTATAGGTCGTTGGCGCAATTTTTATATCTGTAAAATGGCTATAGAGCCAGATGATTTCATCATTTTTAAAACCGATATTTTCTGTTAAATGCTGGATATTATCGGCTAGGATCATATCCATAAAGACAAACTTGGCTGGTTGATGGATATTGCGTAACAACTGGGCACGATAGGCCTGGGCATACTCAACACCACTGCTGGCCCAACCGATTCCAAGGTTGATATTGTATACTGTCATAATGTCCTCTTTTATGGGAAATGCAAGACAATTTCCCCTTTTTTATTGATTTCTACTCGACTCAGTAAGAGATTGCGGACCATTTGTTCTTTGGCCGCCTCTTTCATTCGTTCAAAGGATTGGTAGGCTTCTTGGAAAAATTCTACCAAAGGGTTTTTCTGACTGGTGTACTGACCAGAGAGCGCCATGCGCAATTGTTGCAGATAGTCTACCTGCTCGACCCAGTTTTCATCGATAGCTTTTAGGATGGCCATGCGCTGAAATTGGGCGATCACCTCATCGGTGCCTAAGATCTCATACTTAGCTTCTAACTCACTTTTAGCGATTTCCCATAAGAAATTCTCTTTGGTTTTCTTGCTACGGAAGGTTTGGTGGGCCTTTTCAGGATCCACTTGGTAGCTAACATTGTCTAACATATAGCGATAAAAAGCTACTGGTTCCTTGTATTCTTTTTTACGGACTACGCTTGAAAAGACGGAACGAAGCACTTTTTCAACGATGTCGTCCAAGCGTCCTTCTTGTTTGATCAAGCGGTCGCGCTCTTCGTAGACGATGGCACGCTGAATGTTCATGCTTTCCGCAAATTCTAGCGTCATCCGACGACTGGCTTGACCAGAACTTTCACTAGCATTTTGAGCCCGTTCCACCAAGTTTCTATACTTTCGCTTGGTCAGAGCTTTGGCTGAACCAATCCGCTCATCCACATCATAGTCTTGATAGGTATCCTGGATCCAGTCTGGCCCCCAGTTTTTCATCAAATCGTCTTCCAAAGAGACGAAGAACTTGGTCAAACCGGGATCTCCTTGGCGACCTGAACGTCCACGAATTTGAAGGTCAATCCGCTGGTTCATCATCCGCTCAGTCCCAACAACCACCAAGCCACCTAACTCAGCGACTCCTGGTCCCAACTTGATATCGGTTCCCCGACCGGCCATGGAAGTCGCTACGGTCACGGCTCCTTTTCGACCTGATTCCTTAATGATCTGGGCCTCTCGAGGAGCATTGTTGGCATTGAGAAGATTGTGTGGAATCCCTTCGCGCAAAAGAAGATTCGAATAAAGAATCGACATTTCAACCGATCCGGCAAAGACCAGAATCGGATTGCCCTTTTCGTGGACCTTCTTCACATAATCCAAGGAAGCCACGATTTTTTCCGGCAAGGTCTGATAGATTTCATCCGGCAAATCCTTGCGGATCTTCTTACGATTGGTTGGGATCTTAATCACTGACATGGCATAGGTATCAAGAAACTCTGCCTCAGCGACCTTCCCAGTCCCAGTCATGCCACCCAACTTCCGAAACATCTTAAAGAGGTTTTGGTAAGTAATAGAAGCCATGGCCCGTGTTTCTTGGGTGAGCTTGAGACCCTCTTTAGCTTCAATCGCCTGGTGGAGTCCTCCTTGCAAACGGGTCATTTCCATCAAGCGCCCCGTCGCCTGGTCTAGTAAGACAATCTCCGGTTGCCCTTCGACATTGGGATGGATGACATAATCCTTATCCTTAATAAAGTTTTTATTGGCCTGCAGGGCTAAGCTGATATGGCGGACCAAGTCACGGTATTGGGGATCATAGAGGTTGGGAATGGCTAGAAAGGCTTCTGCTGCATGAGCTCCTTTTCGAGTCAACCAAACTCGTTTCTTTTCTTCATCAAACTTGAAGTCTTCCCCCTCTTTGAAGGTTTGGATCAGGGTATCAATAATCCCATAAAGGTTGGACTGGACCCGAGGAGAACCAGAAATAATCAAGGGAGTCTGAGCACTATCTAAAAGCACCGAATCAATCTCATCGACAATGGCGTAATTGAAGTCTGCCAAAAACTGACCATCTGCCGAAGCCGTCAGGTTCTCTGTTAAATAGTCAAATCCTAGACTGGTATTGGTCGTATAAATGACATCTGACCGGTAAATCTCCCGTTTGACTTCTGGATCTAATTCTTCGTCTTCTGATTGTTTCAAGGGAACTCCAACAGTCAAGCCCAAAAAGCGGTAGACCTGTCCCATCTCTTCTGCATCCCGAGTTGCCAGATAGGTATTGGTCGTGATAACCATGACCCCTTTGCCCTCTAAGGCATTGAGATAAACCGGCATAGTTGCCGTCAAGGTCTTCCCTTCACCGGTATTCATTTCAGCGACATTGCCTTGGTGGAGGACAATCCCTCCCATGACTTGCACGTCATAAGGAAACATGCCCAAGACCCGTTTATCAGCTTCCCGCGCAACCGCAAATGCTTCCGGCAAGAGATCATCCAAGGTCTCACCCTTAGCTAGACGTTCCCGAAATTCCACAGTCTTCTCCTGTAGTTGTCGATCCGTCAAGCGGGCCATGTCATCCTTCCAGCTATTGACTTCTTTTAAGATTTTTTTGATGTTTCTTAATTTAACGTAATCCAATGTAATCCTCTTTTTTTGCAGTGATGTTCGTCTATTCGAGAACTTCTGCTCCCTCAGACGATATTGGTTGAATCGTGAAATAGTGGAAGGTAAACTCTTGCAAACCTGCACTGAGCAATCGCACTTCATAGGCGTATGCTTGATCTGGATAGGTAAACGGCAAGCGACCTTCTGCGGTTACTCGACGTCCAACGACCTCTCCAAAGCGATCTTTGAAGACGATTTCTACCATAACGGTATGAGCCGGAGTCGCTTCCATCGTGATAACCAATTCATAATCTTGCTCTCTTTTGAGCAGAGGCAGACTAGGAATTTGACGAGTTGCGCCAAAATTTGTCTGCGAATGCCAAGTTTTCAGCACTTGACCAGATGGCATGAGGGGGTTCTGAAACTGAACGCTTCCTTGGTCAGTCGCCTGAATGGTCGACCCCCAAAGATAATCTGCTAGAACGGTATCGCCCCAGTAGATTCGTCTGCTTTCATTTTCTTTTATTTTTATCATTGGTTTCTTCCAAAGTCTCTTTCCATGATTTCTTTGTACTGGGTCACAAACCACTCAATGATCGGACCACTCGCATCATTGTGTCGACCGGCACGGCTAGTACTGATAATACGAACCGGCAATTCATACAAGGCCTCTAAAATATCTGGATAAGCCTGCTGGTCGTAGTCATCATCCCTCATATAGGCAAGGGCTAAAATCGTATCCTTGAAATCTGCCTGGTCAAACCGGTCCCAGAAGCGTTGATTGAGCTGACCGATCCCTTCTTGCGACACTTGACCAATGATCAACTGCATTATGTCTAGGGATGTTCCAAACTCATCTGGACGTTTAAATTTCAGGTTGGCAGCGACATCCCCCAGGTTGACAATGGGTTTTCCGACCAAGATCGCATGAGGAGAATAAAGAGCACCATAGTAAAGGGCACCAAAGGTCCCCATGGACAAGCCTGAGAAATTCATATCTTTTGGCTCAAAGCCGAGCAAGTCCAAGTGCTGATCAATAAAGGCAGTGACTTGATTTTCCAATTCTTCTGAGCCCATATAGAAGGATCCACCTTCCAGTCTTGGGTCAGAAAAGAGAATAAAGGGACTCCCCATCGCACGCAACATCCCAAACCCTTCAAAACCTTCGGCCGGGCGATACCCAGAGAAGTATATGTTTAAAGGCGGCTTCATATCGCCAGGATGGAAATAAGCAAAAATTTCTTGGCGTTTGTGGTCCCGTAGCGTCTTAGCTCCTACGGTCATCTCTCCTAAAGGACCATGTGACAAGCGCTTATGTAAGGCTCCGATCGTAAGCGTCCCCTCTCCTCTTGCTTCCAGCGAAAAGGCTAAGTAATAAGGTTCTGCTCCGTCCAATTCTAGTGGTTGCTCCATCTCTTCTTCTGAAAAGACTGCATCTTTGACCCACTCTCCCAGAGCACCAAAGCGGTAAAATTGAATCCGCAATTGCAGCTGACAGCTTGGATCTTTTTCATATTCCAACCAAAAATTGATGGGACGACTAGCATCATACACGTAGTTGTAGACCCACTGAGCAATCGGTGTAAACTCTTCACCGTATGATCCATCTAGCTGAAGAAAATGTTGCCCCAGCACCGTTTGCCGGCCAGCAAAATCAGGTCTCACTCGCAGGTCACGAACCGTAAAGGCATCTCCATATTGATTGTCGTATAAAAAGCGCTCTAAGACATAGAGAAATTGATGCTTGTTTGAGAAATCCCAGGGTCTTGCTTGCTTGAGTCTTAAGAGGTGGGCCAATTCGTCAGAAGGCGCCTCTAGTTCATGGCTTTGATCATAAAAAACGGTATAAGGCTGAAAATAAGCCAGATCTTCCCCTAAAGCTAATAAATCTTCTGGCTTTTCCAGGATCAAGGCTTTGAATTTTGAGATTTCCTCTTCTTCCATATATTCTTTGAGCGATGGAAGATCCGTCACTTGAAAAAAGTGCCAGCCTAGACCAGCAGGAAGCTCCACTTGATCCTGCCAACTGCTTGAGCCGATTTGGAGAATATGGGGTATTTGTAATTTTTTATCCATGACGTTCTTTCATCCATCCTTCCCATTTCTCGATCAAGCGTTGACCGGTGTATTCTTGAATTTTTTCGATCGAGTAGACCAAGGCTTCATTCCAAGGCTTTAATTCCAATAAAAAGTGAGTAATCGCCTTCTCTAATTCCTTGTCTCCCTTTGATAAGACATAGCCATTTTTCAAATGATCGACATATTCTGTCTGGACGCGGTTGACTTGAGGAATCCCAGCAGAGATCCCTGCAATCTGCGTGTAGAGGTTGGGTTCCTCGCTTAAATCTACAATCAAGCGGGTTTTTTCCAATTCTTGAATAATGTCATTTTCATTTGAAAAATTCTTAACTACAAAGCGATAGTCCGGTGCGTCTTGTACGGACTCTTCATCGATAATCTGGTTTTCCCCAAGCCCTTCCATTTGGGCTGGTGATTGAACTAGATGCAATTCCTGCTCGCTAGCGATCAATTCCTCGAGTTGCCCTTCTAATTCCTTAACACGCTCCGGCGATCCATTGTAAAATGCAAAAACAACTTCAAATAAAGGATGTTGTGCCAAGACCTCCAGAACCTTCTTGAGCTGGCTCTTACTTGGAAGCTCAGCTTCATTGACATAAAAGTAAATCTTTGATTCCTTGCGTTCCTGACTAGAGCCCAAACGGAGGCGGGAGTCAAAAGAGGTAATCCGGTGTGTCTTTTGAGCTAAGCTAGGAGAAAAGACCCCAATCGCTTCTTTGGTTTTTTCACTATCTGTGATCAAGAGCTGGGCATCAATCATATCAAAATAGAGGGCAAAGTTTTCGGCAGACAAGGGCTGGCGATCCCCATAGAAAGACAAGACTTTCTTGACACTACTTGCTGTATCTTGTAAAAAAGCCAAATTCGCTGGATGAGCTGCCAAAACCAACTGATCTCGTCCTGGAACCAAGGTTGCTAGCTGTTCCTTCATTTTTTCAGCGACAACGTCTCCCATATTGGCATAGCTTTCTTTTTTGAAGGCATGAAAGAAAGCTTCATTGACCATGACAGAGTGGTTCTCTTCGATCAACATCTCTCTCAAAACCCATTGCCCATCAAAACTCAGATACTCTTGGAAATAGGGTTTTCCCTCATTGTAGTAGATTCTACTAGAGATAAAGCCACGATCATCTAAGTACTCGATGTAGCTGATCTCGTCATTCTTATAACGGGTCAAAGAGAGAAGGTTTCCATCCACTCCCATATCAATTTTCGCTAGGTGGTGGCCCTTTCGAAACGCCATCACCAAAAAGGGAGTATAGGAAAAAGTGGTCTCACTCGGCCATTCGATGTCCTGAAGCTGAACTGGGCGCATAGCCAAATCAGACGGAACCTGTTGGATCTTATCAAAAATCGAGAGTACATCTGTCTCTAACAAATCTTGGCGGTGTAAAAAATAGCGCAGTTGTGGACTATATTGAGGCAACAATAAGATCCGATCCATTTCTGCTTCTTGAAAAATACGAACTTGATTAATGGTATCGTCAAATTCAATGGACTCTCGCATCCAGTACCAAGGGGTAGCTGTTTGCTGCCAGATGCGGTCCGTTCCATACCAGGCTGGTACAAAATAATACATGGTTACTCCTAGAATATTCTTGTATAACGTTGATTCACACGAAGGGCACGAATTTCTTCTCGGATATTGTAAATCATTCCGACAAACATGAGGAAGGTTCCTGGAATCATGGTCAAGCGCAAGAGATCCTTATCCCATAACAAGAGAGAAAAAGGAAGCGCCGTGAAGAGGATCAGATACAAGGTCCCAAAAACCGTCAAGCGTAGCACAATTTTATTGATATAGCGACGTGTATCTGCTCCAGGATAGACATGATCGATATACTCGGAAGCCTTCATCATCTTATCTGCAATTTCTTCTCCGTTTACATTGACAAAGGCAAAAGCAAAAGAGAGAAGGGCGATCATCAGAATGTAAAGAAGAATCCAAATCGGATCTCCCATCACCAAGTGTTTGGCTAAACGAGCAGCCCACTTGGCATTGGAATCCATTGACAAGATCAAGAGCATAGCATACTGAGGAATGGACACCAAGGTCATGGCGTACATGAAGGGCATCCCTCCTGCCGGGTTAAGCTTGATATCCAAAAAAGTATAACTTTTCAAGTTGTTGTGGATCCCTAATTTATTGACAGGAATCTGGTACTTGGAATATTCCACCAAGACTGCCACATAGACAAAAATCAAGATGAAAATCACGCCCAGAACATAAGCGATTTCTGGGATATTATTGACATTTGAAAGGGTCTGCATCACGTCTTCTGGCAGATACATAACCATCCCAGCCATCATGATCACAACAGAACTTCCAAGCCCCAAAGCGGCATTTAGATCGGAGAGCCAAACTAAAAAGAAGGCTCCGGCCACCATAATCATGGTATTGACCGCAATGACAAGTCCGGGGTTCAACCCTGTCTTCAAGGGGAGATACATGGCCACTGCCAAAGACTGGACAATAGCGAGCGCCAAGGTCACGTACATCTTTCGCCGCTCCACTATCTCCGTGCTGGTTTTTTCAAGGTTAAAGCGTTTTGAAACGGTAAACATCCGCCACAAAATCATGGAAGACATCCATGGCGATAGACCGATCGAAAAGATAGACATTCCGCGGAGGTTTCCCCCCATCACAGCGCTTGAGAGCTGCAAACCCGTTGTCGTTCCCTCATTGAGTCTCAGGGCCTTTGATAAGTCAACAAAAGGCAGGGAAATTTTACTTCCCAAAACATAAATAAAGACGAAAAATATCGTCCAACAAAATCTCTTTCCTACTTCAGATCGTTTTAACATTTCTTTTAAACTTTCTCTTACTCATTTTGACTCTTTCACCTGGGAAACAGCCTTTAAATATGTGCCTTTAGAGCATTTTATCTCAACTTATTTTACCATAATTTGCGACTTTTCCAAACTCATTTGTCACTAATATTTGATAATATTTCAATTTCCCCATTTGGTACCGTATTCAACAAAAAATCCTTCAGATGTTTATCTGAAGAATCTTGTTTACTTGGATATTATTCACCTAAAGCCATGATGGTATCGACAAATAATTTCTTTGTAAAATAGCCATTGCGGATCAAATAAGAAGTATAGTGAGCCTTTCGGACCATTTGGGCATACTCTTCTTCTGTACAGTCTTGGACCAAACGATTGGCTTCTTCAAGACTGGAGGCTACAAAGCCCAGCCCTTTTTCTCGAATATAGTCTGCATTTGACAAATAGTCTGGCACTACTACCGGAAGACCAGCAGATAGATAAGTCGATAGTTTGTAGGAAATATTTTCTTTGTAGTAATCCCGCTCATCCTCAGGATTCTTAGAATTTCCCCAGACAAGCCCAAAACCACCCTTGGAAAGCTCGAGAAGCAACTCTTGCTTAGTCCGCCAGCCTTCTATATGGACCTTAGAATAATCGACTCCTTCAACTGCTTCGGTATAGACATGAAGGGGTGTCTCATATTTCCAATCGATGATATGTGGGAAACGCGACGGATTCCCTGAGAAGATCAGTTTTTTCTCAAATTGCGGAGTATAGAGATCCAAACTGTGGGTCAAATCCCACAACTTTTGGACCACATATTTTTTCACTGTGAGCCCTTCTGATACTAGACGATGGTACATTTGCTCTGACGGAACAACGACCAGATCACTCTGATTGTACATGTCGATATAGTTAGGCATTAGGTAATAATTGCTCTCAAACATGAGTGGTGGAACATCATGGATAAACATGACCAGCTTGGTTTGAAGGAGTTTTAACTTATCAACCAAACGGCGGTCCCACTCAATTCCATTCCAAGAAGGAGATTGAACGAAGACGATATCCCCAAAAGCAACGCCTGCTAAAATCCCATCCATCCGCGAATTCAATTCGCTAGCCGGCTCATTGCTATGATCATAAAAGTAGATCCCTAGTTCATTAACCCCAAGTTCACGAACGACATTCATAATATCGTTTTGTGCCATCAGGGCAACACTTTTCGAAGATTGACCAAATAAATTTGTAAAATGGATTTTCATCTCTTTCCTCTGACTCTTCTTTTTTAATCCCATATTTCCTGAAGATATGAAGGCAAACAGAGCTTTTCACAAAGTAACCTTTTTCATATCCCTCAACGAAAACTTCCTCATTCATTATAACATATTTCCCAACTTCTTAGACATTCTAGATCAATAAAAGACCGGTTCATTCCGGTCTTTTAAGGTTTTATTTGCCATCTTTTTTCCGAATTCCTAAAAGGGCTAATCCAGACAGAAGAATGGAAGCTCCTGTAGCAAGAATATTAGATGAAGGATGGGCACCTGTCTCTGGAAGAGCAGGTCCTGAAGAATGTTTCGCACTTCGCGAGCTTGCATCTGATGGAGATTCTGAGTAAGAGGTGCCTGACGAAGACACGACAGACTCCGAAGAACTTGTCACAGCAGAGAAACTTGACGCATAAGACACACTGATCCATTCAGAAATTTCCTGCGATAAGGATTGACTCTCTGTCGATGATGCGCTTATAGAATCTGAAACACTCGTCAAAGGAAATTCAGATACTGGCATGGACGTTGAAGCCGATTCGCTTGAAGAAAGGAGTGAAGCTGATTGGCTATAGGAGTCAGACTTCGATAGCGAGGCTGACGCTAGAGATTCTGAATGGGAGGTCCATTGTGAAGCAGATAGACTCTCAGAAACGGATCGAGAGAACGATCCAGACTCTGAAACCTGCGATGCAGCTACAACATGAGAAGTTGAAACTGATTCGCTTGTCGAAGCAGAAGCTTGAACTAATGAATCTGATTGACTTGCAGAGACTGATTCTTGAACCAACGATTCAGATTGACTTGAAGAAACTGACTCTTTAATCAATGTCTCTGACTGACTTGCTGAAACTGACGCTTGTACTAAGGAGTCGGATTGAATTGCCGAAACGGATGCTTGGGCCAAGGAGTCGGATTGACTGGCAGAGATAGATTCTTGAGCCAATGAATTTGATTCACTTGCCGAAACGGATGCTTGAATCAGCGAGTCTGACTGACTGGCAGATACAGATTCCTGAACCAATGACTCGGATTGGCTAGCCGATACTGAAGCTTGAACCTGCGACTCTGATTGACTAGCTGAAACGGATTCCTGAACCAAGGATTCTGATTGGCTTGCCGATACCGATACTTGAGCCAACGAGTCTGATTGGCTGGCAGAAACTGATTCTTGTACCAGCGACTCTGATTGACTGGCTGAAATCGACCCTTGAACTAGCGAATCGGATTGACTCGATGAAACGGAGTCCTGAATCAACGATTCGGACTGACTAGTAGAAACGGACGCTTGAACCAAAGACTCGGATTGACTAGTTGAGATCGACTCTTGGATTAGCGATTCTGATTCACTTGCCGAAACGGATGCTTGGGCCAAGGAGTCGGATTGAATTGCCGAAACGGATTCTTGTACTAACGAGTCTGATTGACTAGCTGAAATCGACTCTTGAACTAACGATTCTGATTGGCTGGTCAATACAGATGCTTGAACCAACGAATCCGATTGGCTAGCAGATACTGAGGCTTGAACCTGCGACTCTGATTGACTGGCCGATACAGACTCCTGAACCAATGATTCCGATTCACTCGCAGAAACTGACTCTCGCACCAACGATTCTGATTGACTCAATGATGTTGATTGCAAATCAGTCGATACTTGCGATTCCGACTGACTCATTGAATCAGAACGAGAAAAGGACATAGATTCTGTAATTTGAGACTTAGATTCGATATCAGAAGTAGATTGCGATTGACTTTCGGAAACTGATGCTTGAATCAAGGACTCAGATTGACTCGCGGAAACTGACTCTTGAACTAGCGAATCGGATTGACTCGCGGAAACTGATTCTTGAATCAGCGAGTCTGACTGACTGACAGATACGGATTCCTGAACCAATGACTCGGACTGACTTGCGGAAACCGACGATTGAACCAAGGAATCAGATTGACTAGCTGATACGGATTCTTTGAGCAACGAATCGGATTGGCTAGACGATACAGATGCCTGAACCAACGAGTCGGATTGGCTTGCAGAAACGGAGGCTTGTACCAATGAGTCTGATTGACTAGCCGATACGGATTCCTGAACCAAGGAATCTGACTGACTCAACGAAACGGATTCTGACAGCTTTTTGCTCATCGAAATAGATTGTGACAAGGAAATCAGTTGAGAAACCACTTCCTCCGATCCAACCGCTGATGTCGACTGCGATTGAGATACAGAAATTGATCCAGATGCTAAATTAGATAAGGATACCGACTGACTCAACGAAACAGATTTAGAGGCTTTTTCAGACTCACTCTTAGATGCTGATGCTGCTTTTGATTGTGAGTCGGATTGACTTGCCGATACAGATTCTTTAATCAATGACTCTGATTGACTCGCTGAAATCGACTCTTGAACCAGCGACTCTGATTGGCTTGAAGAAACTGATTCTTGAACCAAGGAATCAGACTGGCTGGCCGATAAGGATTCCTGAACCAAGGAATCTGACTGACTTGCAGAAACTGAGGCTTGAACCAACGAGTCGGATTGACTCGCCGATACTGATTCTTTAACCAGAGACTCAGACTGGCTCGCAGAAACTGACGCTTGGACCAGCGAATCTGATTGACTGGCAGATACTGACTCCTTAATCAAGGACTCTGACTGACTTGCTGAAACCGATTCTTTAATCAGCGACTCTGAATGGCTGGCCGATACAGATGCCTGAACCAGCGAGTCTGATTGACTGGCGGATACAGATTCTTTAATCAAGGACTCTGACTGACTTGCGGAAACCGATTCCTGAAGCAACGATTCAGACTGACTGGCAGATACGGATTCTTGAACCAAGGAATCGGATTGACTAGCTGATACAGATTCTTGAATCAAGGAATCGGATTGACTAGCAGAAACGGACGATTGAACCAACGACTCCGACTGGCTGGCTGAAACTGATGCCTGAACCAACGAGTCTGATTGACTGACGGATACTGATTCTTTAACCAGCGACTCTGATTGACTAGCTGAGACTGATGCCTGAATCAACGAGTCTGACTGACTTGCGGAAACCGAGGATTGAACCAAGGATTCTGATTGACTTGCGGAGACTGATGCCTGAACCAACGACTCCGACTGGCTCGCAGAAACTGACGCTTGAACCAGTGATTCAGACTGGCTGGCTGAGACTGATGCCTGAATCAACGAATCTGATTGACTGGCGGAGCTAGATGCTTGTGACAAGGAAACGGACTCGCTAGCCGATACAGATTGAGACAATGAAATTGAATCTGAAACTAGAGATGCTGACGTTGAAGCTGAGAAACTTTGAGACTGCGATGCAGATTCTGACGACGTCATTCTCCGATAATAATAGTTCACGCTCGTCAGTGGATTTGAAACAACCATTTTTTGAATGGTTTGTTTAAAGTTAGAAAAGCCTTCTGCTCCTTGAGGTGTCGCATCTTTCCCAACAATCATAGTCTGATTGTTACCGAGAAAAGCTGATTTTGGAAGCTCTGTGAATGGTTTTGGAACCGTGTATTCTTTCCCTGTATTTTCATCAGTATAGGTGACAGTTTCCTTAGCCGAAAACCATCCGGTAATCTCTAACTCAAAATGACGATCATCCACCCGTTTTGGCGTAACATTCAAGAAATAATCTTTGTTCTTACTTTCAACTTTATTCGTTCCACCTAAATCAGAAAGGGCATCTGAAACATCTTGTTTAAACTCTTTTTCATAAACAAGGGTATACTTATCAAATACCGCCTCATTCCCGACATCGAGATTCGAAACGTTATAGACTTTGGAAGGATCCAGAACGTAGTAACGAAGGATGTAGTCACCGTTTTGACTGGTTGTAACAACTTCACTTCTTATAAAATGCTCACGCGCATTTCCATATAATTCCACTCGGCGTGTGCCAACCGTACTATTGTCAAAGATCCCAGTTGTTGCTTTTTGAGCCGAGTTCACTACCGGAACCTTGACATATCCTGCAATATCACGAGCATTGGAGGCCGTATAATGCTGACCTTCAATCCCGTATTGGGTATACTCTGCTAAGACTTCTTCCTTCCCAGTTGGCGTGTATTCTCCATCGACCCATTTGCCTGCTGGATCTACCACTTTGTAGAAAGTCGACTGGTGCCCCCACATAGATGGAACCTTGATTTCAGCTCTCGAAGTCAATAGTTCCCCTTGTTTCGAAGGGTTCATTACATCATATACATCACGTACAAGGAAACTTGTCTCAGGACTAGCGTAGGTACCTAGATAAACATTCCCAGGTTTCCCATCATCAGCCTTACTATAGGCAAACATATTCCCCAAAGGAGCTTTCTTAATCAACACTTCGTTAGGTAGTTGGAACTGCGTGCCCCCAATGACATTTGCAGAGAAGGTTTGAGAGAAAATCTCAGAACCATCTGATTTTTTTACAATACGGAAATATACATCATTTCCCACATGGGTATTCGGATCGGTATCGGTACGATTGACAGACAAGGTCGCATAATAGCCGAGTGATTCTCCTGTTTTATTAACAAAATCCCAAATCCCAAAGGTATAGCGAGTCGCATCCGTATCCTTCTTATAAGCAGCAATTTCTTCAGGTGTTTGGTTAACATAGCGCTTATCGATATGAGGATCTTTGGCAACATCTGTAGCTGTTAGAGGGGCATCTTCAACACTAGCACCGTTGCGATCATCCATGTTTGGTGTAATCTCTAGATCTTTGCTACTACTCTTAGCCACCTCAGCAATGGGAGCCAACTGAGCAGAGATCGCAGGTTTCCCATCTACATTTGTATTTCCCACAAAACCTGCAGCTGTCAAGGTCGTCATCATCTCATCGACAGCTTTCTCCAAGCGATCGCGCTGGTCAGCATAAGCTTGAGCGCTGGCATTGGTGTGGATCAAGTTATTGCTTGCAGTCACTTCGGCCTGCACTTTGTTAATGACCGCTTCGACCACTGCTCGGCGATCGGTGTCCGTCATTTTAGATGCGTAATTCCCTGCAATTTCTTGAAGCAATTCAGCTTCAGAGGTATTTTGTTCTAAAACAGTAGCTTCTTCTAAACTAGTCGGCTCTTCAACAACTACCTCTGACTCTAGAGCTTGAGCAGACTCGCTAATTGCCGTTGATAATGCAGTTGATCCAACTTCGCTCAAGGACAAAGAGGTGGATTCACTGATCGAAGCAGACGCACTCTCAGATGTAGAAAAACTAGTTGATTCTGAAACAGAGATGGATTCTGAAGGCTGGCTTGAGGTTTTCGCTAAGACCACACTATCCACTTCTGCCAAGGTTTCCTCTTTTGTCTCGGAAACCGTTGGTGCAAGTGATGTTGCATCCTCCGCCTTAGCAGTCGTAGCAAGTACAGCACCACCAAATACAGTCCCTACCGTAATCAAACCTTTTAAGAAGGCATGGTTATGCTTTTGACTTTCTATTTGATCTTGCTGTACGTTGGCAATGATGGTCTCCTCCACTTGCCCACGCACCACGCGAAAGAGGCCTAGAGCAGCCGTTGATGCCCGAAGCCAATTTTTTCCTGATTTAATTAATTTGAAGCGTACGACACGATCTGTTTCACGAAAGTTTCCTTTTGAACGCTTAAATTGCATGATATTCCCCTTACATTGTAGTCATTATTCATTATACAGGAATACTACGTAGATTCAAGTAATTTGCTACAAAAAACTTATATATTATCGTTTAATTTTCAAATTTTTTTGTAACACATAAAAAATAATTCATTCTACTAGTAAAAAAGTGAATCTCCTATGAGATTCACTCGAAAAAATGATTTTTCCTACTAGATCAGTTCCCCTTCTTTTTACGTCGGGTAAGTCCAGCAATTCCAGCTAACCCTGTAACAACCCCAAGAAGGGCTGATGTTACAGATCCTGTTTCGCCAGTATTTGGAAGGGCCACAGATTGGCTGTGTTTTTGTGATCCACTTGCTGATTCTGATGCAGACAATGACTCTGAATGAGAAATTGATTGGCTCATTGAATTAGAGTATGAACCGCTACCAGATGTTGATCCTGATTGTGATTGACTCACTGAAACTGAAGTACTTACTGATGTTGAAGTTGATTCAGGGACAGAGGTACTCAATGATGCTGACTCAGATGCAGAGACTGATGTCGAAACTGAAAGCGAAGTAGAGACTGACTGGCTTTCTGATACTGAACTGCTCAACGATGCTGACAATGATTCGGAGGTCGAGATTGATTCAGATGTTGAGACTGATTCTGAGGTAGACGCTGACACAGACGTTGATACTGATTCCGACGCTGATACTGACTCTGAGGTTGAAACTGACTCTGACGTTGATGCTGATTCTGATGTTGACGCTGAATCGGACGCAGAGGCTGATTCTGAGGTTGAGACTGATTCGGACGTCGAAACAGATCCTGAGGTTGAAACCGACTCTGATGCAGACACTGATTCAGAGGTTGATGCTGATTCAGATACAGAAACCGATTCGGACGTAGACAATGATTCAGACGTTGATGCTGACTCAGAGGTTGAAACTGACTCAGACGCCGATACTGATTCAGATGTTGAAACTGACTCAGACGCCGATACTGATTCAGATGTTGAAACTGACTCTGAGGCTGACAATGATTCGGATGTTGATTCAGACTCAGATGTCGAAACTGATTCTGAAGTTGAAACCGACTCAGACGTTGATGCCGATTCAGACGCTGACAATGACTCAGATGTCGAGATTGATTCAGACGTTGAAACTGACTCAGATGTTGATGCCGATTCTGATGTCGATGCTGATTCAGAAGTTGACGCTGACTCAGATGCTGAAACCGACTCAGACGCTGAAACTGATTCAGATGTAGACATTGATTCAGACACAGATGCTGACTCAGACGCTGACTCGGATGTCGAAACTGACTCTGAAGCAGAGACTGACTGACTTTCTGAGACTGAGCTACTCAACGATGCTGACAATGACTCAGAGGCTGATGCTGACTCAGAGGTTGAGACCGATTCAGAAGTTGACGCTGACTCAGACGTTGAAACTGATTCTGATGTAGACGCAGATTCGGACGTTGAAACTGAATCAGACGCTGAGACTGATTCAGAGGTTGATGCTGACTCAGATGTAGATACTGATTCAGAGGCTGATGCTGACTCAGACGCTGACAATGACTCTGATGCAGACACTGATTCGGATGTCGATGCTGATTCAGATGCAGACACTGATTCAGATGTAGATACAGATTCTGAGGCTGATACTGATTCAGAAATAGACACCGATTCAGATACAGAAACCGATTCGGACGTTGACACTGATTCAGATACAGAAACCGATTCGAACGCAGATACTGATTCAGAGACTGAAACTGACTCAGACGCAGAAGCTGATTCAGAAGTTGACGCTGACTCAGATGCAGAGGCTGACGCTGATTCAGATGTAGAAACCGACTCAGACGTCGATACCGATTCAGAGACTGAAACTGACTCTGATGTC
>ERZ791834.595-NODE-595-length-24036-cov-3.19574_pt1 | contig 24036 bp, 18 predicted proteins | sample MGYA00510293_ERZ791834 | MGnify/ENA primary metagenome ERZ791834 (study PRJEB30046, sample SAMN00715253) | human gut metagenome | study: EMG produced TPA metagenomics assembly of the A metagenome-wide association study of gut microbiota in type 2...
TAAAACCCGTTTCATGTTTTTCTCCTCCATGGTCATAACATATCAATATATTATACTCCAATTTACTGTGAATTATCAATTCTTTCACAATTATTGTTATACTTACAATCAATCTTAGTTGCGGTAAATATTACTTCTCATATTTTACCATATTTTACAATTAGAATTTGACGAATATTTGACGAAACAAAAAAAGAGGGTAGCAATTACGCTACCCTCTAATACGTTTAGTCTAATTCAATTAATCGGTGTAGTTCGCCGTTTACAAACCACATTTCACACGTTACGTTATCGCCGTCTTTCAAGGTGGCCATATATAACCCCTCTTTGTTTGGTTGAATATCTTCTGCGAATTGATGTGTTTTTCCTTCAAATGTAAATACTTGTGCCATTGTGTTATTCCTTTCAGTTATAAAGTAATGCTTTCCAACTGTCAATTAACAGTTGATTGTTGCAATCCGTGCAACTCGGAGATATTTAGATCACCATTCCTTTACTGTGTAAAGTGCGCTAGCGCCCTCTAAATGTTGTCCATTGAAATGTGTTAACACTTCAAATTTACCTGCTTGATAGCCTATGGTTTCATAGGCTTTATTATCTATCAAAGTAACACCAGCTTTTATCTTATGCACTTTGTTTAGATTGATTTTGTAAACATCGACTTTTTGTTCATTGGTGTTAGCAACTACTGCGGTTCTATCAGATTTTTCAGTAACAGCTTTAGGTACATTAGGGTTGCTATGTGCAATATCCTGTTTTACCTGTTCTGCTGCAACTTCAACTGTTGGTGCTTGCGTGTAATATGTCGCTATCGGTTGAGTTCTTTCCTTTTTGGAAATTACTTCCTGTGCTTCCTGTTCAGTAACATGAATTGCTTTTGACAATTCTGTAGGTGATTCAGCCTGCTCTTGTGTAATTACAACAGGCTTTTCTAATTCTTTTTGTTTGTGATGATATATTACTACACCTACAATAGCGATAAAAACGCATAGGGCAATCGCTACGGCTATTTTGTAGTGTTCCTTGATAGTTTGTACCAACTTACTAATTAACATGGCTTACACCTCATTTAATTCATTTTGTAGCATTTCCAACGCTCTAAACTTTTCATCGGCGAAACGTTCATTCAAGTTATCACGTAACGCACTATTATTCCATGTAGTAGTCATACATACATCATAGATACAAGCGATGATGTCATAGTCAAAGCGTTTATCATCTACGTAGGATAGGTTAGGCAATTCTAAATTCAAGGCCTTTTCCATTAACTTCAATGCATCGTTGAACATGTCAATGATATTGCCTACACCATATTGTACTGTTCTACTCCATATCACATCTTTCAATGTGTCGGAGTGTTTATCTACATGGAACAGGTTATCTTGTAACAATTTACACGCTACATCATAATATTTAGCCTTGATGTAGTCATGTTGCATCTGTGCAAACCCTTGTCTATCAATCGTTCCGAGTTCTTTCCATTGGTCGATAAACTCATCACGATTGATTTCGCCACTATCTACCAATGCTCTTGCGTAGTCTGTATAAAATCCGCCTTGCCGTAATCCCCAACCCAGAAATTCATCAACGCTACCACAATTACTAGCTAATTGATATGTGCCATAGGAAATACCACCTGCATCATTAACCCCACTTGAAACACAAGCAGGGTCGCCATTACTTTCATATACTGCACTTAAACTCCCTAATTCATTCATTTTTCTAACTCCTTTTTTTCAACAACACTACCCCCATTAATATATTGGGAACGCTTAACACCACCAATATAACCACCTAACACACCGACTATTGCACTTGCTAAATCCCTTTGTTCGAGGTAAATAGTCATGATTAGTGCAGCGGATAATGCTATCAATGTTATGATGTCCTCATAGTTAATCTTCATTTAATCGCTTCCTTTACCGATTTAACGAAATCAATCACTTGTTTAAATAGCCCTATCGCACGTTTGAACCACCTCGTTTCTACTAATTCGAGTTCTATCATATTTTCTACACACGATGCTAATTCGATAAATATAGGTATCAAATACATCAACGTGCTTAGAAATACATCCACCTTGCCTATTACAGGTCCTTCTACATCAGGCAATGTTAGCAATATACATGACAATAAAAAAAGCCACGGATAGGATTTGACTAATTTCTTAGTCATATCCGCTCGTAGCTTGCCACTTACTAAAAATCGTTTAGGTTTTCCGTCAATTTCTACTACCGCCCAACCTCTCCATAGGATAGCTAGTATAGTATTTTTAATTGTAACTTCTCTCTTTGTTGCTAGGTTGTAATTCCTTGCTTCAACCAGCACTCGTAATACTGTATCTATAAACACAAGAATAACTGTTGTGAATATAGCCAATGATATGCGTACCGCTTCACTCACATTAAACACCTCGTTAAATATTGGAATAAAGATTTCTACCATACTAATCTCCCTGTCTTGATAATGTAAACCAAGTTTTATTTCTCCCTGCTTCTCTTGTTTTAGAAAATATTCCCCAACCCTCAGTTGTTACGTATAAAAGAACAGGACTTCCTTTCCTATAGTTATGTACAATCGTAGCATTTACACCACTTGGTATTGTGAAAGTATCTGTTGTTGTATTTGTGGTATTAAATTCAACCAAATATTTCCCTTTTGGTAGCCATACAGTAAAACGTTGTTCAAAGTTGTCGTAACCATGTTCATAATGTATTGGCTCAAATAATATAGGATTGGCTTGTACAAAATACTTGGTATTATCAATGATTACGAACATATTATTATCAGATGGCTTTTCTGTAGATAACCTAGCGTAATAAGACTTGTCGCTCATTGCAACTTTTAAATATTTACTATTCCCTAAATCTCGAATTTCATCAGTCATATTAAATGATCCTGTACTAGCACCACTTATTGTAATATTAGCCATTTACACCCACCTCAATCGTACCTTTGTTACTCCACAATTGAACACGGCTATTTAACGATGTTTGTACTCTTCCCCAGCTCCCCCATTTATTAGCCATGAAAGTACGATGATAAGTTTCGCCATTTAACGTATGTAACGTATGGTCGATTAATTTGCCATCTCCAAAGTTAAAGACAATCAACATACCTTGCTTATGACTTCGTGGCGGATTGTTAGCACCACCATCGAAATTAATTTCATAGCACCCTTGCGTTGTGAGTGTATTCCAATCTGTTGCGGTATCTAATTTAGAGTATGGAAAACCAAACGAACCTGCATCACCTTTTTTAACAAACACTTCATCAGCTTTGGTTTTGCTATAAATGGCGGTGTCATAATGTTTGGTAGTTAATACTGTGCTACTATCTGTGCCGTCATAGTGTTTCAAAGTAGTACCTGTCAAATATACAGGAACAGTAGGGTCTCCCAATTCCACCGCATCAGCTGTAGATACTTTACCAATACGCACACCATGTCCATCGGTTTTTTTGCCCTCTAACAATATATTGTTGTTAAGCACAATAGAACCGCTTACATTACCGCCAGTAAGTTTTAGGTAGTCAAGATTCGCTAATCGTGCAGTATTGATTGAATTTGCATAATCCCTGTTTGGATCACCAACATAAATATCGACCTTATGTCGTTTATTAGGTTGTATCGTCAATACCGCAAAATAGAATTTACCATTGCAATATGCTATATCCTCGATTTCAGTAGTTCTGTTAATCTCAATAATCTGTTTAACTGTTCCAAATGGTGTGCATTCTACTAAACTACCGAGCGTTGCACTCATGATGCATCCGTTAAGCATTAATGCCCCATTGTTGTTAAAGTCATCATATTGGTAGTCAATTTGATACGTTTTCATTTTCTTGAAATCATCATTATACAAGTTGACTTCACGTAATCGTTGTTGACCGCTAATTGGTACGATGCTCACATAAGTTCGTGTGATAGGATCATATCCAATATTAAATACACGCTCATCCAATGTAATAGTCTTTTCAAATGTCATTGTATCCGCATTAAATACAGATAAGTTATTACCATTCTTCAAACCATTGGCAAGATAAATTTTGTTCGTGTATTTGTTGTAGCACATGGTGTTACAATGCCCCATTCGTTCTTGGTCGCTAAACTTATACGTACCTACGATTTCAAATGTATCTGGATTGAGTTCATATATATTTTGCTTTGTGCCATCGCTATTAATACAAGCTAACACAAACACATTCTTTTTATCGTTGTAGGTAAATCCTTGACATTGGTTGACCTCATCACCATATTGGATGTTTTTAACAAAGGCGATATTAGATGCCCCTTTTAACATTGGTGTTTCAGTAGGATAGAACGGCTTAATATTGTTGTATGTACCCATATCCATAACACTATCTACTGTATCAAATGAAACATGCTCATTTACTTTGTAGATGCCATTAGGAATTAATAGTATCTTATTTTTAAGATTATCATTAGCACGTTTAAACGCTGCCGTATCATCTGCTACACCATCGCCAACCGCTCCAAAGTCTTTAACAGATACGATGCCATATAGGCTATCTTTAGGAATAAACTTTGTATCGGCTTCGGTTTTAGTGATTAAACCACCGCCATTAGGTAAGGCGATTTGCTCTGCTTTATTAGCTGCCGTTTCTGCACGTTTTGCCGCATCAGCTGCCTTAATAGCATTACTTGAGATTGATGTTTGTTTATTATCAATGTCGGTTTTTAAATTACGTGCTTGACTGACTAACTCATTAATATCACGCTTATCAACTGTGGTTTGTCCTGCATACGCTTTCGCATCTGCTACTAGCTTTTCTGCTTTCGTTACATTAGCACTAGATGTATCAAGTGCTGTATTGCTACTTGCTAATTTATCATCAACTGTACGGCTTAATTCTGTGATTTCACCGCCTAATGTTTTTATCGTTTCTGCATTAGCATTGATAACATCACTTTCGGCTTTGATTTTTTCATATGCATTGATAGCATCATTTGCTGCCTTTGTCGATGTATCTACAATTTTACGTGCAACTGTTGTTGCATCATCATCGCTGCCTACACGAATTAATAAGGCCCTGTTCATCTTCTCTTGCATTTCTTGCAAAATCAATGTTACCTTATCTGTCATGTGTTCGATATTTTGGAAAGGATACTCATCTGGCAAATCCGTGTCTTGAGTGATTGGTGTTCTACGTTCAAGAATAATCTTGTGAGTATTGTCTAACGGATCACCATCAGCAGGATATGTTAAAGTTTTGTTTTCTTTGTCATAATCGATATTGCCTGTTTGTACGCTTTCTGTGCCGTCAGCATCAACAATGATTAAGGCTATATCTTCAACCCTATTGAAATCATACGGCCATATCCATTTCTTGTTCGCTCCATCACATTGATAAACTACACTAGGTTTATTGACCTCTGGTATCATATTTGTTCCCCTTTCTAATTAAACAGGACTACCCATAATTGAGTAGTCCTTATTTATTAATGTTTATCTTTTTTAGATTTTTTATCTTTCAATCGTCTATCAAACATGATAGCCATAATGACATCTTCTAGTTTTGCATCCGTGTCCGTTAGTGCAAATTTAGCTAATGTCCATAGTCCATCTGTTGCAGTATCACTGAACCCTGTAATTCGGTTAGATACTTGTGATAGGCTTCTACCTACATCTATAGCACCTTTATTAGGCGATACAATTGCACTGCCTACATCATATAGTTTTTCAACGATTGATGCGGCCATTACTGTATTCCCTTTATTGAATACCTTTTCACCTAGAATATATTTCATAGCCATGTTGGAAATATCACGCACAATAGGTACACCCATAGTAGCTTGTGATACTAATTCTTCCCCAAAGGATTTCGCCAAATCTTCAGGGCTATCATCATCTCCATTTGTCATGGCTTTGTATACCATCATGCCTAGTGCTTGTGCGGTCAAAGTCCACCATAGCATACGCACGAATTGTCCATAGTTTCCTTGGTCTTTCCGTGCATAGTTACCCTCAGCAATGATATTGTACAAAGTGTTAGCGTAGGAATAGAACGGTACAAATAGTTGAGTGAGTGCATTTCTTGAACGTTGGATGCCTGCACTGTCTTTTGTATCGCCGCTACCGAATATATCTCTTACGGCTCTATCGCCAGCACTAATAGCTTCCTGTTCTACAAATTCTGCCGTTACTCCCTCAACACTTTGTAATTCTAGTACTTTGTTATCGTATGCAAATTTCCATATAGGAATAGACAAGGCAAAATCAGTTTCTGTTAACAGTCTAAATCCCATTTGGTTAATATCATCACGGATATTAGCTAATTGTTCAGCCTTATAACCACCAACATTTGTATCACCTATGCGTAATCCTTTACCCTCAATGGATAGCCCTCGTTTCAAATCCTTATCTAAAGTTTGAACACGTTCCCTCATGAATATAGATTGAGATAATACAAAATCACGTGTTGTGTTGTACTTGGCTGTGCCTACACCATAGAACCCAATACCAGCATCACTAATTGCTTTGAGTGTATTTCCTACACCGATACGATACATAGCTACAGGAATATTTAACGCATTTTGTAACGCTACCGATACACGGCCAGCCATAACTGCGGTAGAGGTATTTTTCTTAAGTGTCATTACCAATCTGCCCCATGCATCAAGTTTCGCCGCTTCATCTTTCCAGTTATCCCTAACCCATGTTCGCAAGAATTGGTAGGTTTCCATACCAAATTTATCAACGATATATTCTTGGAAACGGCTATTACCAACTAGCTTATTTACATCGGTTACTGCTTTTCGCATAGTAACGTGGTTAATAGCTTCCGTAATAGCATTAGGAATAACATCGAAATCAAGCATTAAGGATTTACCTTTAACTACATCCAAACGTGATTTAGTAGCACCCATACCTGTACCAAAGATTGCATTACTAGCAATCATTGTCTTGGCTATATCCTCTGTTTGGAAATCGGATACTTTAGCACTTACTTTAGGATTGTACACAATAGGGAAATATTGGCCTTGAATTTCTCTACCACCGATTGTAAATGTAATTCCTTTTTCTTTCTTTAAAGGGTTTCCATAAAGTTCTTCTTGAACCTTGCTACGCTCTTCATAGAATGAATTGATATGTTCCCATGTGCGGATAACAAATTCCCAGTCCTTATCCGTCATGTATTCTTGGAACGCTCTCTCCATTTCTACTTCATTACTTTGAATAGTTTCTAATGCACGTTGTCTATTCTTTTCTGTACCCCAGTTTAAAGCAAGCATGATAATTTGCTCTTTGGTAACGTTGCGTAATTCGCCTATGCTATAAAGATGATCATTACGAACATCAAATAGTTGTTTCTTGGAATATACCGCTTTTACATCTCTGGCCAATCTATACATAGATTTTTCTTTGTACTCGTTAAATTTCTGAGTAGCTTTATTAATTGGCTCGTAAATATATCTAACTGCAGGGCCATTCTTTCCACCATCCAATCTGCGTAAGAATGTTTCGGCTTTCAACAATGATAAGTTAAAGTTATTCAATGTGTTAGACAATGCATCTGCACGGCTGCGGTTGTTTAACTCATTGAATACATTCCCATTATCTCTACCAAATGTTTCTGATGCCTTATCAATGATTTGGAATATAGCGTCATCAATTGTAACGTTATTCCCTTTTTCATCAATTAACGTACTTCCCTCATATTGAGTTCTACCGCTCTTGTACATTCCTGTCATGAGTTCCTCTAACTGTTCGAGTTCGCTCATTTTAAGAGTACTAAACGTTCTAGGTGATTTAGCATCGAACATTTCATATATCCATGGTTCGAGTTGTACAGTCGCTTCCTTATCACCCATGATGTCAGCATCTGCATCTAACGCTTTAATCACTGCCATCATATCAAATCCATCAACAGGTTTTAATCCGTCATACTTAGTCAATCCCATTTGATATGCCATATGCGTATAAAAATATCGCATATTAGGTTCAATCACGATAGGATTTTGACTGCGTGTCATTCTGCCTAGTTGGTCTAATAGTTTAGTGCGTAGTTTCTTGATAGCTTTTGAATTTTCAAACGCTACTCTTGCCCTTGCTTGATTAAGCATTTGAGATTGTTTAGCATGTAATGCTTCATCAACTTTACCAACGGCCAATGCACTATCTGCTTTCTTGCCATCTCTTACGGCTTGATTTTGATATTTCTTATACTGACTAGCTTGAGATAATGTCAAATCACCTAATTCATTTTTAGCACGTTCCATGTATTTTGGAATTGTACCAAATCCACCATCACGAATTGCACGAACCGCATCAATGCGTTCTTGCAACGCATCCATTAGCTTTTCAATTCGCTCTTCATTGGATAATGCTTTATTGTCCATGCGTTCTTGCATGCGCTCTTGCAAGCGTTCTTTTTGCTCTAGCACTTTATCAAGTCTATTCGTGATTGCTGTTAAGCGTTTAGATAATTCGTTATTTTTATCTTTCAAATCAAGTTCACGTTCTCTAGCTTGTTCTTGTATTTGCTCCTGTTGTGCTTTTAGGTTATCGATTTCATCATTGGCTTTATCTAATTCTTTTGAAACACTTCCTAACTCTTTATCAACTTTTGCTTTGTCCTTTCGTAGCAATTGTTCTTTAGTTAGTTCTTGCTCAATCGGTGCTAGTTCTGCATCTAGGTTTTCACTATTTACATCTAGCTTTTGCAACTTATCCAATAATACCCAGTTTTTAGCTAGTTCCTTATTAGTATGTGCCTTAATCAAGCGTGCTTCCTCTTGAGTAAGTTCCATTTGACCTTGATTAGATAGTAGCATTTCTTCGGCTATTTCTTGGTTAGATTTGCCTGCGTTCGGATCATTAACAAACTCATTCCTAGCATTTTCCATTTCTTGTGCTACTGCTTCATCGTAAGTAGCTCCAGTTTCCTCACGTTCCGCTTTTTCTAGCCCCTCAATAGTTCGATATTGAGTATTTTCCAATGCATCAGTACCAAACACCGAGTATCGTTGATGCTCTTTATATATAGGATATTCTTCGACTAATCGTTTTTCAATTTCGGCTTGTACATCGTCTTTCACATCTTCCCATTCTTTAATAGGTCGATTATCTAACTCTTTCATGTACTTACGCATTACACGCTCTTTAGCTTTTTCTTTAATATCAGCGATGTACCCTTGCACTCGTGCCTGTTCGGTTTCGCTCAATTGTTGATATAGCTTTGTATTTTCAAATCGTTCTAACGCTTGCTCGTGTGCGTAGTTTTCAATATCATCTTGTGTAGCTATCATACGTGCCATTATATCTTTAATGTCGGATGGTACTTCGCCGCCTAATCGTTGTACACTACGATAAATACGAGTTAACCATTTAGAGAATTGACGGAATACTCGTTGTAATCCTTTTGTTGGTGCTTCACCACTTCGTAAATAGCTTTCCCAACCTCGTGCAAATTTCTCGTGTGCTTTGGTATTGTCTACGTTTTCGCCATCAACCCAACCGCTCCACTCTTTGAGCGTGTTCCAATCATCAAGTAATTGTTTAGGTGCATTGTCCATAGACGCTAGCTTTTGGATATCGTCAAAGAATACATGCCCCATTTCGTGTAAGAATGTACTTCTATCTGCTGTCTTGAAAATGCTGATAATGCGTTCACCATCGCTCATGATTTCGGTCATGCCATTAACAGATTGATTGTACTTTTCGATAACTTTAATTGCCTTGTCATCAAACACTACATAGCATCTACCATCCGTATATCCATCATATGTAATGCCATTAACACCAATAGAATTTAAAAATTCAGATGCACCTTTATCTCCGCCAAACGCTTTTGATAATGCAAGATAAACATCCCGTCCAGTATATGGTGCTTTGGTGAATGTATCACCTATATTTTCCAAAATCTTATCTTGTCTTATTTTTTCTTTAGCCCATTCAGCTTCTTTTTCTTTTTCTAGTATTGATAGTTTTTCATTCATTTCACCAAATAGCTTTTTAGCCATTTCTAAAGTGCTATCTGCTTTTAACTCGTCAAAGTTATATCCGTATTCTGCGGCCGTTTCTCTAGCAATTTTTTCTTTTATTTTATGTACATTATTCAGTAACGCATCAGCTAAATATTCTTGTCCACGCTTTATCTCTTGTATTTTACCTAATATTTTTTCATATTCTCTATTGGTAGTATATGACTGATGCTTTTTATAGTATTCTAACAATGCCTTTCGTTTATCAACATCTAAACCGTTAGTAGCTAGTACTATTTTATCGATAACATCTTTATTTTGCTCTTTGAAATATTTATCTTCATCAAGCATTGTTTTTTGATCTGGGATTTCAACCTTGAATAATTGGGAATCTGTAGTTCCTAATCGTTTAGCCAATTCCTTTTGATAATTCCTAGATACTGATTTTTTCTTAGCAAAATACAAGCCCCAACCATGTGCTTGATTGCCCTCACCAGTACCAATAGCACCTAAATCAAATTCATCAAAGTCATGTGGTGAACCATGCCATGCTGATTGATAATATTGATAATTATGTTGTTTTCGGAGATTGTCTAAATCATTTTCGTTTGGTATACTATTAATAAATGAACGACTTAGTTTAATCCCCCCAAGCCATGGTGGCTGGTTTTTTGGATTATTACTAAGTCGTTCTTTGTTTATATATATTAAATCCCCACCCAATAACAAATCATAATACGCTATATTGGTATTTCTAGCATAATAAGATTGTACAACATGATAATCACCTCTATCATTGTATTTGTTCAATAATATTGGCATCATTATAGGCTTTCCGTTTAAACCAATTACTTCAGTTATAATGATAATTTTTTTGCCATTATCTGCACTAAATATTGCAGATGGATTTGCAATGGTATTAGGTAACTGTTTCAACATATCAATGGAAACTGTATCATTATGTCCAGATAAAATTCTTTTACCGTTAGAATCAAATACAGGTGAACGCAATATTTTATGCAAAACACCGCCTGTAATTTTGATTTTTTTTAAGTCAAGATTAATCAACTTAAAGACTAATGGTGAATCCATTATATCTATTGTTTTTTTACTTCCTATATTATTAGCATTATCTACATTGTTAGCCCAATCACTTAATACTTTATCAAGTTTGCTTTCCCATACTGCTTTTGTATTTTGATTATACCCTTTTTGGTTTTCTAAAACAGCATTCATGTTGATACGCACGCTATCACGGAAATAATCCATAGCAGTATAACCGCCTTTGCCCTTTTGTCGCATATATTGTGCCATTACATCAGCATGGTGTGCCATCAACAACGCATTAGCTTTTGCCGTTTCACGTTGTTTTCTGTCGGTACTTTCACCAATTGCTTTAACTACTTTGTTGTACACTTCATAGCCACTCTTGGATAATTGCATTCGTAACGCTATATCGTTATCGGCTAATGTAAAAATCTTATCATGCAAGCGTTCAAGGCTTTCAATTTGTTGTAGCGTATGCTCCATATCAGCATGATGGATATTGCTTTGGTTAAGTGCTTCCACGTTATCAGCGAATGCAGTTTGTGCTTTTGCTACGCTAGAATGAAATGCTGCACGTCTACGTTCTGCATTCGTGCGTGGTGCTTTACCGCTATTGTTAGACTTGTAATCAGTTAGCCATTGTGGCTCTACACCACTTGCCGTAGCTTCCTTGATATCATTATCCATATTGTCAAAGTCGCTTGCGTAGTTTTCACGATACTCTTGCACTAGGTTTTTAAACAAGTTATTGTACGCTTGTTTAACTTGTGTAGGATTAGCGAATACTTGGTCTAGTACTTCACGATCAATGTCGCTTGCATCTTCAAATTCATCACGGATAATGCTTTCCTTAACTCGTTCAGCTTTCTTTTCTGTTGCATCAACTAGGTTATTATTAAAGGCTTCCACTTCCGCTTTTGCACGTTCAAGGGTTTTCATGCTCATACCGCCACGAGTAAAGTATGTACTTTCTTCTAGTGCCTTTACAGTTTCTTCCGTCAAGCCACCGCTTAATTGTGCATACTTCCCAATTGGTACAGGAATATCTGCGTTAGCTTCAATACTCTTAGATACTTCCTCTTGTGTTACTAAACCACTATCAATCATATTCTTAATGGCTTGTTGCCCTTGCTCTGTTTCTGCCATTTCGTTGACATTTACATATGCAGTAGATACACCTACATTATCGCCCTGTGCTTGTACAATTTTTCCGTACAGTTCAGGGTTTTCTTTTGCCATTTTGTTTGACGATGCATCTTGTTTTAATGCTTGCATGATAGCATTACCATTTCGATTTTGTTCTGCCATTACGGCTTGTTGTTGCTGCTCTGGTGTTAGCTTTTGAAATTCATGGAATGCTTTCATAGTGTGGATGCCACTAATACCGCCACCAATTGCACCTAAACCAATAACGACTGGTAGTGCTTGTAGCATTGCACCGCCTGCACCTACTGCCATATCACCTATGGAATATACTCCCTCTGGGTCATTAGCATTGCGGTATAGGTTATGTTGGAATTTCTCGTTAATGTCTTGCAATCCCTCTTCAACTAGCTCAGAACCGCCAGCCTTAACAGATGCTTTAGCCATTTGTGCAACAGTAGTGCCAATGCCCCTATTAAATGTTGCTAGTGTATCACTGGTAGCACCTCGTAATACTTTTGACATAACCGCTTTAGGTGCTACTTTACCTATGCCTTTAACCATGAAACGTGTAGATGCCATTTCAATACCTGTATCAACTGCAGCATATGTCATAGCGTATTTATAGGCTTCATCATTAGAGTATACTTTATTACCATTTGCATCACGTTTATTAATGAGTTCAAGGTATTTGTTACCGAATGACATTTTGTACATTTCATATGCCATGTCAGCACCGCCACCCCATTTAGCACCAGTTGCTGCACCTGCGCCTATACCTACACCATCGGTAGTTAAACCGCCAATTACCGCACCGATTGCACCGCCTATGATTGCACCTGTACCGCCTTGTTTACCCATCATGTATGCTTGTGCTGCCGTTTGTCCAAATACTTCTTGTAATGGATTAGTTCCGTCAGGTGTTCGGTAGTTGCGCAAGTTATTTTGCAAGCGTTCCATTTCTGATGTTAATTCGTTAATACGTTCAGGGTCTTTTGTATGTGCCAATTCAAATCCAACATCACCTAACTTCATCTGATCGTTCATAGACCAAATACCTTGTTGAATTGCATCGAACGTAGATTTCGTAGCACGAATTGATTGTAGATTGTTGATTGCTTGTAATTGTTCCGCTTGTGAACCATATTTTACTTTATATAGTTCAGGGAATTCATCGTATATATCTTGTAATACTGCGCCACGTTCAACTCGTCTTGATAAGTAATCAGCACGTTCAAATGCTTTATCATCACCACGCATAATTACATCAGGGTCAATATCTAATACTTTCCCCATTCTAACTGCTTCGTTATAACGTAGGGTATCGTTATTGTATAGAAACAATCTATCCGTATTACTAACAACACTTGTAGGAAGTACCTTTTGTAATGACTGTCCTAGTGGTTCTAAACCTTGGTATGGATTGTCAGCTTTACCAAACGGATAATATGTAGTTGTACCATCAGCATTAGTTTCTTCCATTGTGCGTGGTGTATTTGCAATAGCCTTAATTGCATTAATAGCATTATCAACTACTTGTGCCGTTGTATCTATCCCTGCACCTATTGCATTACCAACTTCAGTAAAACCGCCAGTAGGTTTAGACTGAACACCAGCACTAGCACTAAAAGATGGTGATGTTTTAACATAGCCATTCTGTACAGCTAGTGCTTCCTGCCGTTCTTGTTCAAGTGTTTGTTTAGCCATTTTTAATCTCCGTTATCGTTATATCTTCTTTGCATGTTGTTATACACGCTTTCGTAAATATCTCTTGTTGAGCCATCTTGATATGTTACACGCACATAATGGTTGCCAACAGGTTCAACATGTACAATACCCATCGCTCTATTGCTTGCTGCACTAATAGGTGCGCTATAATCATCGCCATCACCGAAATATGGTTTTTCCGTACTTCGTAATGTTTGTGTTGCTAATGCGCCCTCAAATATATCATGCATTTCTGCTTCTGTAGGCGCTCTGCCGTGTTTGCTTTCAAAGTCAGCTTTACGGCTTAACATCTCTTGTTTAACACCATATTCAAAACTTGAACGCAATGATTTGTCAGCAGGCAACGCACTTTGTATTTCGCTATCATAAGGTGTTAAATCAATTTTGTTGGCCTTTAATCGGTTATCGTTCGCTTCAAGCAACACTCCATCGAAACTATCATCAACAACTTTATCAGGGTACATTCTCTGTGCGTGTGCTAGTGTTTCTTCGTATGTATGAGTTTCAGCATATTTTTTCAACTCAAACTTTTGTTTTGCATTTAATTTAAGGCCTTTTTCATACATAGAATCAAGTTTAGGTCGCATTGATGCTTCTGTACCGCTCCACGCTTCCTTTTCCATATCGGTCTGTGCGCCTGCTGCTTGTGCGTGTGCGTAAGATGATGCACCTACATAATCGCCTTTTGCTATTAATTGGTTATATACAATTTTAGCTGCAGTAATTCTATCTTTAGCTTGCTTGGCTTCGATGTTCATTTGCATTGTCAGCCATCCTTTATAATTTTCACGACCTTGTTTAACCGCCTTTTCAATCTGATCTTCAGAATAAACAGGTTGACCGCCTTTAGTCATAGGTGCATTGCGCATTAATGCTTTATAATGTTCTGCACCTGCGCCATAATATCCACCTGCTTTTAGCTTGTCAGCATATTCCTCTACGCTCTGTGCGTTGACTGCACCATTTGGCTTTATGTAGTGTTCAATCCAATCATCCACAAACTCTTCATCGGAATTATACATTTTGTAATAATTCGTTCCATCTTCAGGTGGTTGTTTGTTCTCTTCTCCATTAGGCTCTGATTGAGTTAGCCCTGCGTAGTTATGATTTTCTCTTGCTAATCTACTAAGTTCGCCACCATCTGTGCCCTCTGCATACAACTGCCTATATGCAATTTCTGTATTGATACCATACTTATTATGTGCATATTGTGCTAACTTCCATAAATGTTGATTAGCACCAATACCTGACTGCATGGCTTCCTTGTTTTTGGCTTCCATTTGCGAACGTATGCGTGAACCCATAATGTCCATACCACGATTTACATCATCGCCTACAGCCAATCGAATTGCGCCGAAATCGTTTTCATTGTTAGCGATTTTGTTTATACCCATTTGTTGGTACATTTTCCTGTATGGTGTTAATACATTCTCGCTAGCAAGCCCAGTTAATGCAGTCAACTGCTTATCCAATGTTTCTGAATTATTATCAGCAACAGTTTTATCTAATAAGGTTTTAGCATTAAGATCATAGTTTTGTTGTTTTTTAGATGCTATTTGTTCATCATCAAGCCCTAATTGTTTACCAGTTGCTTCTATTAAATCGCCTGTTAATGTTAATGTTTTCATTTGTTGATTAACATCACCAGTTTGTAACAGATTGTTATTCAAGTTATTGATTTGATTTTGTGTAGCGGTGCTTAGTGCATCTTCGTACTGACCTCTCATGTACCTAGATATACTATCTAAATCGTTTGTTTTTGATGTTTCAACCGCTTTATTGAAAGCGTTTACCGCATCAGTTGTACGTAAGTTATATTTAGCAGCAAGTTCGCTTTGGAATTTTTGTGTACTTTCAAGGTATGTAGGTAGTATCCCTTGCGCATTCATACCTTTTTGGTACATTAACCCTTTATCTTTATCAAATTTCAATTCAGTTACTTTTTGATTAAATTCATTAATAGCATTTGTAGCATTGATATAATCTTTTTGTTTGTCGATTTCAAGCCAAGTTTTAGATGCATCATCCAATGCTTTTGCAAATGTGTTAATTCCGTTTTGGTTAACACCATATGCTTCCGCATTGATTGTTGGTCTAAACTCACCATTAACTGTATTTAATCTTTCATTTTGTTCATAATTAACTAATTTCATAGTTACCTGCCGTTAAAAGTCCAAACTTTCTTAACTGTTTTAACTGGTCTTTCTGTTACACCATATACATCACCGCCATATTTAGTTTGGTATTTACCACCAGTATATTGTTGTTTCATCCCATATATACTAGATGCACCACTCAAGATAGTACCAAGCATTTGCAATCGCCCTTGCGTTTTCGCATTAGATGCAGCCGCTCTTGCGCTACTAGCTTCATTGCGATAATTAACCCCATTAAGATATTCATTGTAGATACTGTTATTCTTGCTAGTTTCCCAATTGTTAATATCCTTGTTGTATTCATCGTAGCTACTAGCCATTAATTGTAATGGTGTACCACTCATGGATAACCCTGTAGCTCCTGCTTCTGCCGTATTCTGCCCTGTAATCAATCGCATTTTATTGTCCATCTTATCACGCTCTTGTAGCGCTTGATTGGCAATATCCTGTTGTTTCCTGTCAGATATACGTGCATTAGCTTCCGCTGCTTGTGCTTGAGCGTTATACATTGCAGTTTGTGCTTTGGTTTGTTGATGTTGCCCCCATAACGTAGTAACCAATTGACCTGCCATCAATGCAATAGGATTACACATTCGCATCCCCCTTTCTCAATGTAAATAGTTCCATTCCGTTGTGTGTTATATCAGAATGAATAACCGCCCCTAGTGATGTAAGCCATCGCTTCGAGCGGTTATTTTTCTTATGTATGAAATTGAATAAACATTCATGAGTGGATAACCACTCTTTTATGATTGCGTTACTCCTCTTTAGAAATTCCTTTTGTAATTTCAAATTAGTATCTAGTATCTTGTTTCCCAAGAAATAAATACAATACATTCCGTTGATTGGCTTTTTTGAAATACCATATACGGCTATTGGTACATCATTCTCAATTACAATATGGTTTTCATAATCATCACTGCATATATCTCTCACAAAATCATTTTTTCCATAATTCGGAAAATTTTGGTTCGCTATATTGACCTCTAAGGTGTCTACGGCTCGTAAGTTGATATATAAGTCATGAATTAATGAAGTGTGCCTTACAGGGCAAATCTCAAAGTCCTGTAACATTTGGGAATCCTCCACCTATTTCTACCTCTCTTGTAACGCTTAAAAGGTTAAATGGATAAGGTTTTTCGTGCAATATACATACAGATGCATCGGTTGAGTACACTCCATCGAATTTTGGCAATATGCATACCTTATCACCGCTATATAATTTGAGTGGCGGTAGCGAAATGTCATCCATATGGTTGAAGTTTCTTCCGACTTTACCACCAAACGAATTTAATAAATTCATTGATAGTCTACTCATCGTTAATAATCTACCTTGCAATGTACCATCTTGTATTTGCATTTCAATGCTAGGAATACGTAATCGTGTAGTGTAGTTGATACCAACGGCTACGCTTTGTGCTTTTCCGTCAATGTTAATGATCGCCGTAGGCGGTACTTCCTTAATCGGCCGTTCCCTACCATTAACCACAATCTGTACATCCTCACCAATTAGATGAGGTAATGTGATAGTACTGATATTATCTGTACTAGTTTGTCGGATATAACAATCCATGTATACGTTGTTATTATCCGCATTGTACATTGGCTCAAATCGTTCTATGCACATCACTGTACCGCTTTTAAAATCACGCTCAACGATAACATACAAACTGTCTTGTTCTCCTTCCGCTACACTTTCAGCATATTTGTATTTGCCTTTAGTGGTGAAATGCGACCATGCATACACCTTTTGCTCAGGAATGTATGTTAAACAGTTGATTGTACCATCATCTGCTACGTAATACACAATACTGTCAGGGTCTTGCGCATAAGCACTTGTGATAAAGTTACGATACTTGGTTAAATGCTTAACGAATAGAGTTAGGTCAGCCCCTGTGTAGTTATCGCTTTCGTAGGAATATCCTAAATCACGTACTACGCACCCTCTAGCTTGCACGTACACACATCTATTACCTATGTATTGTGGCTCACATTCAGATGCACCACGTTGGGTTTGTGTGCGCAAATTGCAATTAGTTGGTGTGATAGTTTTAGAACCATCGATTATCCATTCATTACCGCTCGTCAATATCAATAAATCATTAGCAGGTATCAAGTGCCTAATGTCATACATTTTTCTGTTAATAACAGGTAGTGTGATTGCACTATCATCTGTAATCGTACCGCCTACCTTTTCTACGCCAAAGTTGGAATAATCACCTGTGCGACTAAACCATATGTAGTTAGGGTATTGAGATGTAGATGCTAGGATAAACCTATCTTGATAAAACGTACATACACGAGGATACCCAAGACCTTTACCCCATTGTCCAAATCTGAATTTAGAGGTTGCTTCATTTTCTACAACGTTATTCAATACATTGACTTTAACGTGTTTGCTATCAACAAATTCTTTGATTTCAATTACACCATAATTAGAATGTGGCAAGAATGATAGGTCTACATTAACGCTACCGCCTTTTAAATCAGATACAACTTTCAATTTAGCACTAGGTGTAACCTTGCCTGTGTCGGTTACGTTGTAGTCATTGTTGGATGTATATACCCTGTAATCTTTCCATGTAGTGCCGTTGTCATTGCTGATTTGGATTTTAACAGTACCATTCCAAGTGCCATGTGATGTGAATTTCCACGATAAATCCTCATCACTACTGAATTGTTCTACGTCATAATTGATGTTGTTGTATTCATTTTCAGCCATAAGAATACGTTCATCATCACCATCATAACTGCCTTTTATCACTTTTCCTGTTTCACTTGTTGTAATCGCTTTTACATAATGTTCAATCTGCATTACAGAATGAACCATATCAGCGTTGAATATATCTTTTGTGGCGGTTAATGTATCGCCATTTAAGATTACAGTACTTTCTTTGTCTATGTTGACTTCGCCGTATGGTTGCTCTGATAACTTGTATGTATCAAATCGCCAGTCTGTATCACTATATCGTGATAGCGTTTTAACGGGATACTTGCCACTACAAATGAACATTACATCGCCACTTTGGATGCAGTTCAATTTATCGACTACATCGCTTTCAAATGGTGTTTCTAGCTCTATACCTGTATAGATACCATTCCGCCACACTCGGATATACTGTTCCCCGATTTCAAGTAGGAATGATTTATTCTTCTCGGCCGTAAATTCAAATAGTCGTGTATACTTATCCTTGTTTTTAACTTGCCCTATATATTCTGACCCTTGCCGTCTAGCCACCGCCCCGTAAGGTCTAATGACTGCATTTTCTGCTAATAGCAACGCACTTTTAAACTGATCTAAGTCAAACCGCCTAGATACATCAGGCGAAATCTCACCTGTTGTAAATGCAAGTTGCGATATATACATTGGTTTCATGATTACCAACTCCTTGCTTTTACATAGTTAGAAATATATGGCATATCTTGCCTACGTTCTTTAGCACTCAAACTCTTGGCTTCTTGCGTTGCTGCTTGATAGAGTTTATAGCATTGGTCAAATAAACCACTATTGCCAGTTAATGGCATGGCTAGTTCTGACCCCATTTTAGATTTCAAGGCCTGTACGAATACAGGACTAAATATATCTATATCTTTCACATCGTACACGTAATCGATGTACGCAAGCGGTACATCACTCACGATATACTTTGTGTTATCGTCAAAAGTAAATACATCATATTCCTTTTGGCTTTCCGCTCTAAATCGTTCGCCTTTAGGAATCACCCCAAGGATACGAATGCACTTTTCAGGATACGCATAAACAAATTCATAACCAGCTAGTTTATGATCAGATAGTACACACTCTTCACGCTTTCGTGCAAAATTCCATTCATATTGTGAAAGTAGCATCTTGCGTGTCGCATCGTAATGCAATCTACATTGTCTAGCCGTTTCGTTTTCTTCATCAAGGCTATATATTCTACCACCATTGATTAGAGATAAAGCCATATTGCATATATCAGTAGGTGTCATATTGCCCCCTTTGTAGTAAAAAAGAGGGATGCATACGCACCCCTCATTCTGTTATTCTGCAGTTTCTTCCGATTTCTTGCCTTTAGATTTAGTCTTTGGCTTATCTTCGCCATCTGCAGTTTCTTCGATTTCTTCTGCGCCTACAGTTTCAAACAAATCATTGAAGTAATCTTTATCGTATTCAGCTACTTCTTCTTTTGTAAGTTCTACTGTTTGTCCTTCTTTAATTAAACCCTTTGTATTATGATACAAGGTTACTTTTGCAATGTATTCCATATTTCCCCCTATTTACTAGTAATACCGCTAGTCAAGAATACAGAAATCGTACCAGCCGTTGCATTATTGACATTAGCACGTGTATAACGTTTAACACCATTCGCCAAGCGCACTTTATATTCGTATCCAGCTGGTGCATTGGCTGGTAATGTAATACCATGCAACAATACAGGGTTAGCAATGTTTTCTGTATCAGATGTGTACACATTAATCAGTGCAGTACCTGTTAATGCTTTGTCTACACGAACAACTAACCACAAGTTAGGGTCAGCATCACCGCTAGTAACTACAACATCGGAGCTGACATTGCCAGATAATTCACGTTTCCAATGGAATGTATTTAAAGTATCGATAATCATGTAGTTTCTCCTCTCTACTATGCAGTAACACGTGCTTCTGTGGAAAGCAATGCATCAATTTTACGAACAGGAATACCATTTGCACGAGTAACCATTTTACCCATTTCCATATCTTCTGTGATAGTAGAACCATGCACTTTGTTCTTTTGCAAACGTAAGAATGTACGCAATTCTTGGTTCATATACCATACTGGTCTACATCCAGTTAAGCTATGCATTTTTTCTTCCGCACGGATCATCAAATTAATCAAATTAGGGCCTGCGGAAATATCTTCTTTGATAGATTTCATATCGATATTAGCGATACGTACTACATAGCGCCAATCACGAACAGATAAACCGATGTTTTGTTTAAAATGAGTTCGGTAACCTTGGAACATAGAACCATCAGCTTTAGTTACTGTTACTTCGCCCAAATCTTCTTGTTCTAAACCACCTTGACTGCCACGTGGATAAATACCATGTACAGTAAGAGGACCCCAACCTACGAGCCACATAGAGGCAAGGTTAGCAGTACCACCAGCATCAATAATATTTTTAGCGCAATCAGCTTTTTTAGTATCTAATGTGTTAAAACGTGCGGATAATCCGATAAATTTTTCAGGTGTAGTTTCATCGCCATAGAAAAGTGTGCTTGCGATTTCTTGGCCCATGCTTTCAACAAATGCACTATCTTCTGTTGCACGGAACGCTACAGGGTCATTAGAAAGTTTAACCAAGTCTTTATCCACTTCGGAATATGCTTCCAACATACCACAAGTATCAGTGATTTGTTTTGTAGTGGATTTAGATGGTTGTACACCGCCATACAACATGCGCCATGTCGTGGATGGTAAGCCAGTACGTACTGTTGTTTTGTTAGATGTACCATCGTTACATTCAATCATTGTCATATCTTGAATGATTTCGTTTGTTTGGTTTAATTGCTCAATGATTTGTGCAATTTTACCATTTGGATCCATGCGTGTTTGCAAATCCAATAATGTAGGATTGTTAGTTCCGATTGTAGCCATTAATTAATCTCCTTTAATCTTTAAACATAGACGGATACATATTTCGTCTAATAGCTTCGTCCGATTGATTATTTGCAGGTCTGTTGTTCCCTGCGTTGTTATCTTCGCTTGCCATACCAGCAATATGTGCGAATAGTTGAATTACTTCCACACGATTACCCAAGCCATTTTCTGCTAGAATTTCACGGATATTAGGAATAGTCTTTTCTACTGCTTCAACACCTGCGGCCGCTTGGTTAACAGTAGTATCGAATTTGTTCCCTAATACCTCACGAGCGTTATCTGCGTATCCTTTGTATTGTGCTTTCAATGCTTCTTGCTTTTGGTTTTCGTAAGCCGTTACAAGGTTGGTTGCATATTGATTGCCAAACTTAGCCATCTCTAATGCTTGTTCTTGCGTAGCACCTACACCATTAAGCATTTTTGAAAACTCATCCGCGATGGTTTGGTCGACTTCGCCACCCTCAAATGCAGTTGAGAAATCATATACAGTAGGTTCTGCAGGTTGGTCGGTGTTAGTATCACCGCCACCGCCTAAAATCGTACTTTGTTGGTCTTGTGTGTTCGTGTCCTGTGGTGTACCACCATTTGCACTATCCGTGTTATTGTTTGTGCCTTGTTCTAAATTTTCATCCATGGTTACTCACCTTTCTTTAATTCGTTTTCTTCAAGCGTTTTAAAATATTTCTGCATCTGAATATTTTCGAGTTGTGCTAGATGGTATTTCTTAACACCCTCTATTCCATCGCCAATCTTTCCTAAATCGTTTTGTAATGAAATAGCAACAGCCCTCATTCCCTCGTTAAAGAATGTTGTACTGTTGCCTGTGAATGATTGGCTATTCAGTTTTGCTCGGTCTAATATGCGATAAAAAAACCACCTACCGAGTTCAGTACTCAGTACGTGGTTCAACGCTTCAATATCACGCTCACGCATATAATCTCTTTTTTGTTTCATCTAATATTCCATTCCCATTAACTGCTGCATTACAGGGTTTCCGTCATTTGCTGCATCAGTCGCTTGTTTAGCCGCACTAGCCATTTGAGGTGCTAATTGTGCTGCTTGTATCATTTGTGCTTGTTCCTCTTGTTCCTGTTGCGCCTGTTGTTGTTCTTCCATCTTAGCTTGATAGTCGTCATTAGATACAATTACTTTTGCAGGTACACCGAGGTTTACACCATAATAATCCGCTGCTTCTTCAAAATTGAATTTTTGTAGAATATTAGGATTGCCCTGTGCTAATGACATAAGGAACGCAAAATACTGTTCGATTGAAGTTAATGAAGATACTTTCTGTGCCTGTGCCAATGGTGAGATGTACTCTATTTTCACATCTTGGCCGTTTAACTCTTCCGCTAGTACTTCATCGATTGGCGGAAACACACCTGCACGATCTAATATCGCATAGGTACGTTCGATAATCGGATTAAGAAATTCAGATAGTAGCCGTTCCACTACAGGCCCTAATTGTTGTAACTTCTCTTGCGTGCGTTCCATGACTTCCCTTGCCGTCATTTGTCCATTGTCCATGTTATCGAGCATTAGGAATAAGTCAGCACTATATGCACGCTTGATACTGTCTTTAACTTCAATGATTTGTTGCATAATCCAATCAAGATTGATACCTACGTTAAATATAGGTTCAACCTTACCGCCTGTATCGACTTCGGTTATACCGCCCGGAAATAGCGATACACTACCAATCACATCGGATGTTACGGCCATTGGTGGTTTCACTCCTAACTCAATAGCGGTTAGTCTATCTAGTTCCAACTTCTGCAACATCATTGCATCAGATTGTGCGAACCATGCACTACCTTTACCATAACCATTTAGATCATGTGTAGTGTGCCGTGCAATCGGAATAGGCCATTCTTCATAGCCACTATGTCGCAAGATTTCATCGTCTCTACTCCCCTCAACCCAGTAAATAGAGGAGTAAGGCATGTTCTTATTACCTAGCTTTCCGTTGCGGTCTTTGTTTTCGCACACTAGCCAACATACAGTATAGGTAGATGCATTGCCCTTGCCGTCATCGTATGCATTTTTAATCTTTTCGGTACAGTTATCATATCCAAACTCTTCCACGAGTTGGTCGCAAGTCATGTTGTACTTTCTGCCAAACGTGTTAACCTCACCATTAGCATTACATTCTAATGCGTAAGTGCCGATTGGATACGATGTGAAACGTACACCGACTTTACCATCTGGCATGATTGACATAGGCGCTTGTCCGAATGGTAGTTCCATATAAACTTGGTGAACCACATTGTAGAAATTGGATTTTGCAAATACTGCATACAATATTTCTTCACGTTCATCTAATACTTTCGCTACATCGCTATTCGCTGCCATATCCGTATTCTCCATGGTTAGCTTAAACCATTTACGGCTCC